>Ga0210391_10004965_pt1 | contig 10997 bp, 9 predicted proteins | sample IncBWC12OmetaG_FD_160573 | JGI IMG/M metagenome (GOLD analysis project Ga0210391, IMG submission 160573) | Forest soil microbial communities from Barre Woods Harvard Forest LTER site, Petersham, Massachusetts, United States - Inc-BW-C-12-O ...
TGCTGTCGCGGTCGCAGTGGCAGTCGCCGTATTGGTCGCGGTTGCTGTTGCGGTCGGTGTCGGTACGCCTGTCGAAGTGGCGGTCGCCGTCGGCGTGTGCTTTTTGTGATGCCCTTCGTTTCCGCCGCCGCCCCCGCTGCATCCAGCAATGAACACCGAGAATCCAAGAACGATCGCGAGAACTGTACTGCGTGCCCGAAAACCGCTGTCGACGATACTCAAATGTTCACCCCCAACCCCGCTACAACTCGGACGATAAATTGGCAGCCTGTAGACCCGCGCAATCTATCTGGATTGGCGGTTGGTGCCAAGCAAGCAGCAATATGAGTTTTCTAGTCTGCGGAGTTTTGTTCTCTATGGAACAATTTCACAGCCAGACGGCGCCGGATGCCACCAGCTCGTCGCGCTCGGCTTTGCCGAGACCGAGCAGCTCGCCGAGGACGTAATCGAAATCCTCGCCGACTTCGGGCGCGATCCTGCTGACTTTTCCCGACCCGTCGGAAAGCTTGAACGGGATGCCGGTGACGTGAGTCGGCGGACCCTTTGCGGTCGATACCTCGGGCCAGAAGCCGCGCTCTTTCAATTGCGGATCGCGCGCGCACAAATCGACGCCGTTTTCGACGACCCCGGCTGCGATGCCCGCGCGCTGCAGCGTCGCCATCGCGTCTTCGGCGCTGTGTTGCGCCGTCCAGCGCGAGACGTTGGCATCGAGCTCGGCGCTGTTCTGCATCCGTAGATAGAGCGTCCGGAACTTCGCATCGCTCGCCCAATCCGGAGAACCGATCGCGACGACGAATCGACGCCATTCGGGACCCGTCCGCACGCTGATCGCGACCCATCGATCGTCGTCGCCGTCGAGCGCGCGGCATTTGTAAACGCCATGCGGCGCGGCCGGACCTTCCTGCGAATTGTAGCCGGGCGCCGACTGCGTGCGGCCGTTGACCGAGATGTCGAGCAGCGCCGGGCCGACGACGCTCGCGACGGCCTCGAACTGCGACAGATCGACGAACTGCCCATGGCCTGTGCGCCGCCGATGCCACAGCGCGACCAGCGCCGCGAGCGCGCCCGTATATCCGCCGCACATGTCGGCGTAAGAGTAGCCGTAGCCGGCCGGCGTGCCGTCGGGCTCGGCCATCAACTGCGTGTACCCAGCGAGCGCCTGCAGAGTCGGGCCGTAGCTGACGTAGCTCGAGAGCGGGCCGGTGTGGCCGAGGCCGGACATGCTGATGCATATGATGTCGGGCTTGACGGCGACGAGGCTCTGGTAATCCATCCCCCACATGCGCATCACGCGCGCCGAAAAATTATCCATCACGACGTCGCTCATCGCGGCGAGCCGGCGCGCGAGTTCGACGCCGCGCGGATGCTGCATGTTGAGCGCGACGGAAAGTTTGCTGCGATGGAGGTCGCATTGCAGGCCGAGCTTGCGATTGCCCATCGGCGGCGGATTCTTGCGCTCGACTTTGACGACCTGCGCGCCATGGTCAGCCAGGATGCGCGTCGCGACCGGGCCGGCCACCACCCAGGTGAAGTCGAGGATGCGCACGCCGTCGAGCGGCATCGCGGCCATCGTCAGATCACTCCCTCGGCTGCGAGCACGGCGAGCGCTTCCGGAACCATCGCGAGGTCGTCGCGCAAAATTTCACCGGTATGCTCACCTGTCAGCGGCGGCCGTCGCGTGACGCGCCATGGCGTGCCGTTGAAAAGGTACGGCGCGCCCGGGTAGCGGAACTTGCGGCCGAGCTCGGGATGCTCAACCTCGACGAAGAAGCCGCGGTCGACAAGCTGCTCGTCGTCGAACAGCGCCTCCGGCGGCCGCACGGTCGCGTAGGGCTGGCGCAGCAACTGCGCGCGCTCGAGCAATTCGTCGCGCGGATAATCCTTCACCCAATCGTCGAGCACTTCGAAAATATGCTCTGCCATCAGGTAGCGGTACATAGGTTGCTGATAGTCGGACCCGTCGAGATCGGCGCCTTTGCCGTCGGACTTGACCCATTCGATGAGCGAGGTCCAATCGCCGAGCGTGCAATGCATGATGTAACCGTCGCGGCATTTGCCGACGCGAAAAAACCGGCTCCAGTGCAAAGTGCCGCGGCGCGGCTCGGCCTCGTTGCGCTCGAAGTATCCAGCGGCGACGTGCTCGACCGCCGCGGCCGTCGCCTCCTGCATGCTGAGGTCGATCCATTGGCCTTCGGCCGTCGCGTCGCGCGCCAGCAGCGCGAGCATCACGGCGATCGCGCCGAAGTACGCCGACGAGTGATAAGCCTGCAGGCCGAGCGGACGAACCGGCGCGTGATTCGGGAAGCCGTTGACATAGAGCATCCCGCCGAGCGCGGTGAGCACGGTGTCGTCGGCGACAAAATCCCGATATGGCCCGGTCTGGCCGAACGGCGCGATCGAGCACAGCACCAGCGCGGGATTCTCGCGATGAAGCACCTCCCAGCTGAGACCGAGACGGTCGAGAGTGCCAGGCGCGAAGCTCTCGATGACGACGTCGGCACTGCGCGCGAGCTGCAAAAAGATATCCGCGCCGCGCGAATGGTTGAGGTCGAGAGTGAGGGAGCGCTTGTTGAGATTGTAGAACCAGAAAAACAAACTGCGGTCGCGATGCGGCAGGTTGTCGAGGAACGGGCCGATGCGCCGCGCGTCGTCGCCGGCGGGCGGCTCGATCTTGATGACGTCGGCGCCCATGTCTGCGAGGAGTCGCGCGCAGAATTGTGCGCGATGCCCACTCAGGTCCAGCACCCGCAAGCCCACGAGCGCGCCAGCGCCGGACCCGGTCATGGTTTCTTCGCTGCGGTTTCCGCGTGCCCGGGCTTTTCGATTTCCTCGAGCTCTTCCTTGACCTTCGGCGGCGGCAGGTCCTCGATCGCGAACGGGCTGGTGTCGAGCGTCGGCGGCACTTCCATCAGCACTTCATTCTTCGGCCCGGTGCGTTTGCCGCCGACGACGCGAATCGTTTCGAACGTGTCGGGATTAACCCACCGCACACCCATCACGGCCGGTTTCGCCTGACCATCCTCTTCCGTGGGCACGAGGGCGGTGCCTTCCTTGTCGAACATAGTTACTTTTCTGAGTGCCATAATTTTTATCGATGAAAATGAAATTAGCCGATGCGCGAGAGATGATATGGAGGCTGGCAGCCGGATTCAAACGGATGATAGGACTGGGTAGTGTCCTAATTTGAAAATCGACGACCGATTAAGCCGCCACTTTTAACCGCGATCCACATACCCAAACACGCTCCAATCACGAATCCAAGCAGCCCGATAGGTAAAGTCACTCCATCTCGGAATCCAAGACGGTCCATGCCGATAGCTGCGCTCCAAAATCCAGCGCATCCGGCATAAGATGCCAGCACAGGAACAAGAACCGCATAGATTGCGAGCGGTCGTAACAGGTGCAACGGTCTGTAGCAGTACAGTACAATTCCGAGGACGAATCCCGCCGTGGGAATTCCGAACAGAATCAAACCTGCTAACGGCAAGAACATTCGCGCTTCTCAAAGAGCGTTTTGCAACAATTCCTCGACCCGACCATAGCCGATCCGTCTTGCCAGCGGCCATGAACTCCGCTCTCCGGGCGCCAGCCGCGCCAGGTTCACGCCGATCTTCAGCAGTCCCGCATATCTGCCTATACTCCGGTGATGACCAGTGTATTCATCGCTGTTCGGATATTTGTGGCTCTCCTCCGGACATGACGCGGCCGCAATGATGAACGGCGGTCTGGCAGGATTTTTCATGAGGCCCATGTAACACAAGAGGCCCCAGAATGCAGGGAGTCGTCTGTATGCCCCGAATTTGAAACTCGATACTCGCGAAGGCACGCCGCGTGCGTTAATCTGGTCGGACGCAGTTACAAAAAAATAACCGAGAATGACGAGTGCCTGAGATCGACTACAAATCGACCCTGAAACTTCCGCGCACCGACTTTCCGATGAAGGCGAATCTGCCCAAGCGGGAGCCGGATACCCTCAAGCATTGGGACGAACTCGATCTCTACGCTCGCCTGATGGAAGTGCGCAAGGACGCGGAGTCGTGGGTGCTGCACGACGGCCCGCCCTATGCCAATGGCCGCGTGCATCTCGGCACGGCGCTCAACAAAATTCTCAAGGACTTCGTCGTCCGCTCGCGCTCGATGATGGGATATCGCACGCCCTTCGTGCCGGGATGGGACTGTCACGGCATGCCGATCGAGTACAAGGTCTCGCGCGACCTCGGCAGCAAGGCGCGCACGACGCCCAAGCTCGAGCTGCGCAAACTCTGCCGCGCCGAAGCGGAGAAGTGGCTCGACTTGCAGCGCTCGGATTTTCGCCGCCTCGGATGCATCGGCGACTGGTTCAACCCGTATCTGACTATGGCGCCGGCGTACGACGCCGCCGAAATCCGCGTGCTGCGCAAGATGGTCGAGAACGGCTACGTGTATCGCGGGCTGCGCCCCGTGCATTGGTGCTTCGACTGCCGCTCGGCGCTGGCGGAAGCCGAGGTCGAGTACAAGGATCACGTATCGCCGTCGATTTACGTCGCGTTCCCGTTCAACTCGAATCTTAAGGACGCCGGTGCGTTGGCTGCAGAAGCCAGCGACCGCGCCGAGCTGAATTCGGCGCACAGAGCCGGCAAGCTGTCGGCCGTCATCTGGACGACGACGCCGTGGACGCTGCCCGCGAATCTCGGCATCTCGCTGAACGACACGTTTGATTACGTCGCGCTGAAAGTCGGCGACCATTACTACGTAGTCGCGTCGCGCCTCGCCGACAGCGTCGCAAGCGAAACCGGGCTCGCGGTCGAGAAGCGGATTGCGCTCGATCGCGCGGCGCTCAAGGCGCTCGACGGTCAGGATATTTTCCGCCATCCGTTTCTCCCACGCGACGTCAAGCTGATGTACGCCGAGCACGTCACTGCCGACGCCGGCACGGGCCTCGTGCATACCGCGCCCGGGCACGGCTACGAGGATTTCGTCGTCGGCCAGAAGTACGGCCTGGCGCCATTCACTCCCGTCAACGGCGGCGGCGTGTTCACGATCGACGGCGGCGAATGGGAGGGGCAGCACGTCTTCAAGGCTAACAAGCCGATCGTCGAGAAGCTGCGGACCGTCGGCGCGCTGTTGCACGCGAAGGACTTCTCGCACAGCTATCCGCATTGCTGGCGATGCCATAATCCGCTGATTTTTCTCGCCACCGAGCAATGGTTCGTGAGCATCGACCATCACGGCTTGCGCGCCAAGGTGGTCGACGCGATCGACAGCGCGAAATGGTATCCCGCATGGTCGCGCGACCGCATCCGCAACATGACCGAGACGCGTCCGGACTGGTGCATCTCGCGCCAGCGTGCGTGGGGCGTGCCGATTCCCGCGGTCAAGTGCGCCGAATGCGACGAGGTCGCGCCGTTGACCGCCACTATGGATCGGGTCGAGGAAATTTTCGCGCGCGAAGGCTCCGACGCGTGGTACAGCCGGCCCGCTGCCGACTTCGTCGCTCCCGGCGTCAAGTGCGCGAAGTGCGGCGTGACGAGCTTCGTGAAGCAGGAAGACATCCTCGACGTGTGGTTCGATTCTGGCTCGTCGCAGGCCGCCGTGCTCGCCGCGCGCCCTGAGCTGAAGTGGCCGGCCGACGCGTACCTCGAAGCGGTCGAGCAGGCGCGCGGATGGTTCAGCTCGTCGCTCGTTTGCGCAGTCTCCGATCGCGGCACGGCCCCGTTCAAAAGCGTCATCAACCACGGGCTGACCGTCGACGAGAAGGGCCGCAAGATGTCCAAGTCGCTCGGCAACTCGGAGGACGCCGTCGACGCCGCCGGCCGCATGGGCGCCGACGTGCTGCGCCTCGTGTACGCGTCGCTCGACTACACCTCCGACATCACGCTCGGCCAGACCATCTTCAACGCGGTCGCTGAGTCGTATCGCAAGATTCGCAACACCTGCCGCTTCGTGCTCGGCAATCTCGCCGACTTCGATCCTGCGCGCGATGCCGTCGAATTCAACGACCTGCTCGAATTCGACCGCTTCATCCTCGCGCGTACTGAGAAACTGAAGAGCGAGGTGCGCCGAGCGTACGACGCGTTCGAATTCCAGACGGCGTTCCAGGTGATGCAGAATTTTATCGTCGTCGATTTGAGCTCGCTGTATATCGACGTCGCCCGCGACCGCCTCTACTGTGCCGCCGAGAAATCGCGCGAGCGCCGCTCGGCACAGACTGCTCTGTTCCACATTCTCGACGCGCTGCTCAGGATGCTCGCGCCGCTGATTCCATTCACCGCCGAGGAAGTTTACGCGTATCTGCCGGGCAATCGGCTCGACAGCGTGCATCTCACTGCGATGCATCCCGCGAATCCGTCGTGGCGCAACGAAGAATTAGAAGCGCGATGGGACCGGCTGCTCAAGGTTCGCGACGAGGCGCTCAAGCTGCTCGAGGCGATGCGCAAGGCGGGGACGATCGGCGCTCCCCTCGATGCCGCGCTCAGCCTCACCGCCGATGGTGGCTCTGACAGCGGTCTGGCCGAGACGCTCAAGCGCTATCGCGAAGAGCTGAAAGATCTGTTCATCGTGTCGGACGTCGCGATTTTAGGCGACGCGGAAGCGGCTGAAGTCAGGCAGCGGGCCAACGGCCGCGAAGACTTCGCGCTCGACGGCAACGGCACCTTCGCGCGCGCGGCCGCGAATCCCGCGATCACGCTGCTCGGGCATCACGCGGCCGGTGCGAAGTGCGCGCGATGCTGGAAGTACTTCAATGACGGCGTCGACTCGGAGCTGGACGCGCGATGCCGCGCGGTGGTGGGAGCTTAAAGGCGGTGCCACAACCATCGAGCGCCAAGCCGCTTCCCGGCGTGCTCGGCGGGAGCGAAGCGGGAAGCGAAACAACCGCAGCGGCGCCGCCGCGCAAACCGTTTTGGTTTTTGCTCGGCGCGATCACGATTCCTGTCATCATGCTCGACCAGGCCACCAAGCTGTTCGTGCAGGCGCACATGGCCCTCTACGAGAGCATCGCGCTGATCCCAAACTACCTCGACCTCACCTACACGCTAAATCCGGGCGCCGCCTTCAGCATGCTCGCGAATGCTCCGCTCTGGGTCCGCAAGGCGTTTCTGCTCTCGATGTCCGGTGCGGCGATAATCGTGCTGACCGTGTTGATTCTGCGAGCGACGCGCATCTCGATTAACTCGATCGCCTTCGCGCTAATCCTCGGCGGCGCTGCCGGCAACCTGATCGATCGAGCGCTTCGCGGCCGCGTCATCGACTTCATGCGCGCGCATTACTACGACCTCAACTACCCCATCTTCAACGTCGCCGACAGCGCCATCTCAATCGGCGTCGTGCTGATCATCCTCGTGTCGTTCTTCGGCCACGACGACGACGCCGAGGCACCCAAGCCGAACAGTTAGTTCGAAACCGAACAGCTCATTTGACGCCGACGCGGCGGCGGGTCTAGTTTCGAAAAATCGAAAGTCTCGATCGGCACCGGCCCACTGAAAAGCAGTCGCGCCGGTGAGGGAGCGCATCGCGATGAAAGCAATCAACACCGTCACTGGAACCGCCAGCCCCGAGCAGCTCGGCACCACCCTCATGCATGAGCATCTGCTGATAGGCTGGGCCGGCTGGGAGCTCGATTGCGCCGCGCCGAAATTCGAGCGCAAGGCTGCACTGAAGAATTGCGTCGAGCGCCTCAAGGAAGTCCGCGATCTCGGCCTCGAGACCTTCGTCGACCCGTGCCCGATGGACATCGGTCGCGACGTGACCTTCATGGCCGAGGTAGCTTCCGCGTCGGGCGTCCGAATTATCTGCGCCACGGGACTGTACAAGGAAGACCTCGGCAACACCGCCTACTTCAAGCAGCGGAGCGTCGACGATATCGCGTCGGTCTATATCAGCGAGATCAACAAAGGCATCGGCGACACGGGCATCAAAGCCGGCGTCATCAAGTGCGCGACCGGCAAAGGCCAGGTCACAAAGTATGAAGAGATGTGCCTCCGAGCCGCTGCGCGCGCACACAAGGCGACCGGCGCTCCCATTACGACGCATACCGACGACGGCACGATGGGCCGCGAGCAACTCGAGATTTTCGCGTCAGAGGGCGCCGACTTGAACCGCGTGATTATCGGGCATAGCTGCGGGTCATCGGACTTGAGCTATCACGCCGCGATGCTCGATCGAGGATGCATCCTGGGCTTCGACCGCTTCGGCCTCGACTTCCTGCATCCCGACAAGCTACGGCTGGCGGCTCTGATTGGCCTGCTCGGTGTCGGCTACGAAAATCAGCTCGTGCTTTCGCACGATACCGTCGCGTGCTGGCTCGGCCGCGGCCTCGACCTGCCGCCGGAGACGGCCAAGCTGGTAGCGAACTGGACTCCCACACACGTCTTTAAGAATATCGTGCCGGCGCTGAAGCGGGCAGGCGTAGGAGAGGCCAAAATCCGAACGATGCTGGTAGAAAACCCGCGCCGGTTTTTTCAGAACTAGAAGGGCCGGCGCTTAGGTTTTCACACCAGGGACTACTAACTCAGTCGCTTGCGATTTCCTGCCCCGGCAGGCCGGTCTCGACCGAAGCGCGCCATTTGTCGATTGCCTCGACGGTGAAGCGCCAGTCGCTGCCGACCCGGAATGCCGGCAGTTGGTTTTTCTTCAGCATCCTGTAGATGGTCGAGGGGTGCACCCGCAGGTAGGTCGACACCTCTTGTACCGTCAGGACCCTGCTTCTCATCTCATCGAATCTATCCATATCTCACCTCTGAGTTACGCACATTTCCCCCACCATCCCCGGCCCTAGCCATGTACGGGCTTTATCAGCCCGGCGTACGCTACTCAGTACATACTAAACACATCATAGGTGCGCCAAGCATTCAAGCGTCATTTTCGTGACAAATTGTCACGCACAGAACACTTCGAGTCACGGAATGTACGGATTGTTAGCGCAGGGCCGACACAATGTTGTCAATTGAGAGACTTTTTGTCAACGAATGGCCGAGCCGGTCGAGTAGCACGAATTCGACCGCTCCCGCTGCGCGCTTCTTGTCGAGGCTGAGCGCGCGCATAAAATCTGCGCTCTGCCATCCGGCGGGCATCGCAGTCGGCAGGCCAGCACGCTCGATCAAACGATTGAGCCGCGAGGCTTCGTCGGCCGAAAAGCCCGCGTACATAGATGACAGCCGCGCCGCCGCGACCATTCCGATCGCGACCGCCTCGCCGTGAAAGTAGTTGCCGTAGCCGGTGCTCGCTTCGATCGCGTGACCGATAGTGTGGCCGAAGTTCAGGGTCTTGCGCAGACCGCTTTCGCGTTCGTCGGCCCCGACCACAGCGGCCTTGTGGGCAAGCGATTTCGCGACGACTTGTTCGAGCAGTTCGGCGCGGCGCGCGAGGATCGCGTCGAGGTCGCGTTCCAAATCCGCGATCATCGGCGCGTCCATGATTGCGCCGTACTTGATGACTTCCGCCAGCCCCTCGCGAAACTCCCGGTCGGGCAGCGTCGCGAGCGTCGAGACGTCGGCGACGATCAGCCGCGGCTGATAGAACGCACCAATCAGATTTTTAGCGTGGCGATGATTGATCCCGGTCTTGCCACCGAGCGCCGAATCGACTTGCGCGACGACCGTCGTCGGCACTTGCACCACCGCCACACCGCGCAGAAAAGTCGCAGCCGCAAATCCCGCCAGGTCGCCGACCACGCCGCCGCCGAGCGCGAATATCACGCTGCCGCGGTCAAGCGCGGCCTCGGTCATGCGATCATAAAGCAGCTCGAGCGTCGCGAGCGACTTCGACGCTTCGCCCGGCGGCACCGAAATCACCACGGGCGCGAAACCGCTCTTGCGCAGCGCGTCCGTGACCCGCGCCGCGTACAGCTTTTCAACTGTCGCGTCGGTGACGAGTGCGCATGAGCCGGACTTCAGTCCGGCGTCGCGCGCCATTTCGCCCACGCGGTCGATAATTCCAGCGCCGACGTGAGCGTCATGCGACGCCGGCCCGAGTTCTACGCGGATAGTCTGCATGGCAGCTACGGCAGAACTCGTCGCGCGGCGACTGCGCCGAAATTGGAGATGACGTTGTCCGCCAGTTGATCGATCGTCACATCGGAGCTGTCGACGTGGAGGTCGGCGCGCGCGTAAGCGTCGGCGCGTTCGGCTATCAACTCCTTGACCCGGTCCAAGGTCGGTTTTCCGCCCTCGGTCAGCTTCGGGCGCTTCGCTTTCGAACGTTCGACTCGCGCCGCGACGACCTCGGGCCGCGCCGTCAGGCAAACGATCACGCCGACGCGCTTCAGCGCTACGCAATTCGCTTCGTCGACCAGCACGCCGCCCCCGGTCGAAATCACCTGAGGATGTGGGCCGTGGCAAACGGGACAGCGCCGGTGATCGTTGGTCAGATAGTCGACCACTTCGCGTTCGAGTTGACGGAAGCGCGCCTCGCCATGGTCGGCGAAGATTTGCGCGATCGGTTTCCCCGCGCGCGCAATGATGGCCGTATCGACGTCCACGAATTCCCACCCGAGCCGCCGCGCGACAATCGGCCCGACCGAGCTTTTGCCGGTAGCCATGAATCCGGTGATGATCAGTTTCGGCGTCATTGCATCGCAACGCGCGCTTTCCGTTTCAGTAGTTGCGGACCTGTTCGAGGAAGCCTTTGAAGTTGCGCGTGATCTCCGTCAGCGAATCGCCGCCGAACTTCTCCAGAAACGCCGCCGCCAGTTCAAACGCCACCACGGACTCCGCGATCACCGCCGCGGCGGGAATCGCGCATACGTCGGAACGCTCGATCGCGCCGACCGCCTCCGCCTTGGTCTTTATATCGACCGATCGCAGCGGCCGCATCAGCGTCGACAGCGGCTTGAACGCGACGCGCACGCGCAGCGGCTCGCCCGTGCTCATGCCGCCCTCGGTGCCGCCGGAATTGTTCGAGTGCCGCGTGAAGCGATGGTCCTCGGCGTCGTAGCCGATTTCGTCGTGAAGCTCGGAGCCGCGAATCCGCGCCGCCGTGAATCCCAACCCCAGCTCGACGCCCTTGACCGCCTGCAGACT
>Ga0210391_10004967_pt1 | contig 10996 bp, 10 predicted proteins | sample IncBWC12OmetaG_FD_160573 | JGI IMG/M metagenome (GOLD analysis project Ga0210391, IMG submission 160573) | Forest soil microbial communities from Barre Woods Harvard Forest LTER site, Petersham, Massachusetts, United States - Inc-BW-C-12-O ...
GTCTCCTCAATCGCAGCCACTAGATCCAGATAGTCGGCAACAAATTCCACTGGCGGCATGAACACGAACAATTTGCCGTCGCGCGGCTGTATGCAGAGCGCCGGACGTGCGACCCATGCCGCAGACTTGCCTTTCTCTGGCGGCTTCACGCGGTCCCCTTCTGGCGGCAGATAGTCCGTCGCGGGGGGCGCGGTGAAAAGTTCCGGCCTACGCGCGGGCCTGTTAGCCAGAACGTCGCGCTTAGCAAACGGATCAGGGTCAAAGGAATAAAGAACGTCTTCTGGCTTGGTCCAGGGAAGGGATTCGAGCGGCAGACGATACCCCATCGGCGAATCACCTGGAATTAGAAAGATATGTTCCGACGCGAGAAACCAGGGCCTGCTGGTCCAAAGCATTTTGCCCTGCTTGGTTGCAATCCGTCGAAGCGGAAGGACATAACCGATTAATTTACCCAAACCCTCTTCGAAAATGCGCGCAACCCTCCTGCGTTCGACGGGATCTTCGAGTTTCGGATCCAGCGGATCGACGTTCACCGGTAGGCGTCGATCTTTCCAGAGATAATAGAAACTGTCCTCGTAGGCAGACATCGCAACGGAGTTATCCACTTGTAAGCGCCGCGTCAGCGCCTCGAGAAACCGGCGCGCATCAGCGCCCGTGTAGCCGTAATCTTTGCCGTCTACTGCGATCAAGCGCGCATCCTCCCAGATGGGAACCCCGTCCTTGCGCCAATAACACGAGAGCGCCCATCTCGGCAGAAGCTCCCCGGGGTACCACTTTCCTTGGCCGTAGTGAAGCAGTCCCTGAGGCGCGAAGTGATCGCGCAACTTGCCGAGCAGTTCGACCGCGAGCTTGCGCTTATTCGGCCCCATCGCGGCGCTGGTCCATTCAGCTCCGTCGGCATCATCCAGAGAAACAAAGGTCGGCTCACCGCCCATGGTCAGCCGAACATCGCCGGCTCGCAACTTGGCATCCACCGAATGGCCCAGCGTTTCGATTTCGTGCCATTGCTGAACCGTATAGGGCTTGGTAACGCGAGGTGATTGGTAAATTCGCTGAACCGACATCTCGTGGCTGAATTCCGTATTGCAAGGATCGAGCAAGCCGGTGATCGGTGCGGCACTTACCGCATACGGTGTGCAGGCGAGAGGAATATGACCTTCGCCGGCAAGTAGACCGGACGTAGGGTCGAATCCAATCCAGCCGGCGCCAGGCAGGTACACCTCAGCCCATGCATGCAGATCTGTAAAATCGGCTGTAGGGCCGGGCGGTCCTTCCAGGGGCTTCACATCCGCCTGAAGCTGAATCAGGTAGCCCGATACAAATCGCGACGCGAGGCCCACGTGACGCAACAGTTCCACTAGCAACCATGCCGAGTCGCGGCACGAACCCGTTAGCAAGCCTAGAGTCTCCTCGCAACTTTGAACACCCGCCTCCATGCGAATTACGTATCCAATTTCGTCCTTCACGCGTCGATTGAGACCCACCAGATAGTCAATTGTCCTCGTCCGCTCGCGTGGTACTTTGGCGAGCAGCTCCGTCAGGCGGGGCCCCGCTGGTTCCAGTTCGAGATACGGACGCAGTTCACGAGCCAAAACAGGTTCGTACGAAAAGGGGAACTCCTCAGCGGAGGGCTCCAGGAAAAAGTCAAAGGGATTGTAGACACCCATTTCGGCAACAAGATCGACCTCTACGTAGAATTCCGTAGTCGGTTCCGGGAACGTCAGCCTCGCAAGATAGTTGCTTTGGGGATCTTGTTGCCAATTGATGAAATGCTTTTCGGGGCGGACCTTTAGAGAATACGAAAGGATTGGCGTGCGACAGTGCGGGGCCGGTCTCAGCCGTACAATTTGGGGACCGAGCGAAACTCGGCGATCGTAACGATAGTGCGTTTTATGCGTGAGAGCGACGCTGATAGCCATAGTTGATCGAGCAAAGCTGGAGCACACACTCGCGATACGGGGAAAAAACGTCACTGCAGCGAGTGAAATATCTTCCCCGCTGCGCTGAGGACCGCTCAGCACTCTTGCATATGACCAATGCCTGAACTTGCGGAGTCGCTTCCGATCATCCAGCGTCCTGGCGGGAAGTCGATCCAGGCTCTGGCTATCTTACGGAGCCCTTATCGTCTTCCCGGCTCCCACTTCTTCGGTTACGACCGCAAAGTTCGCTAACAAGGCAGTACCAAATGAGGTTGTTATCGCAACATCGGCGGCATCGCGTCCAGTGGCAATCAGCACTCGTCCAATTCGCGGCTGGTTGTTACGGGCGTCGAATGTCCACCAGCGATCCTCCAGGTAAACCTCAAACCATGCACTAAAATCCATCGGTGGAACAGGCGGGACACCGATGTCCCCCAGGTATCCCGTGGCATACCGCGCCGGAATGTTCAAACAACGGCAAAACGTTATGGCCAGGTGCTGGAAATCGCGGCACACGCCCTTGCGATCTGCATACACATCCAGGGCGGATTTCGTCGAACGCGCGAAAGGATATCCGAATGTAACGTTGGCCTGCACCCAATCGCACACTGCTTGCACGCGGGGCCATCCGGGCGGCGAATTGCCGAATAGATTCCCGGCAGTGTCTAAAAAGCGATCGACTTCGCAATACCTGGAGGCAAGCAAGTAACGCAGCACTTCCGGAGGCAGATCTTCCACCGGCAATTGGCGGGCATTCGGACCTGTCTCGTCGGGTTTGCCTGAGTCTTCGATCAAGGTCGAATGGTGTAGCTGAAGCTTGCCGGTCGGACCGACGAAACGGGTGCACACATTTCCAAATGAGTCTTCGTACTCATAACGAGGTACGACGGGGACGATGCGCGTTTCATCGGGCTCCCGCAGATCCGCACGCCGGGAATGATGCACATGGTACATCGCGATCATCGCAACTGGCGAAGGGATCTCAAATTGAATATCGAAACCTAGGCGAATCAGCATCAGGCAATTCTAGCCCCAGCTCCCCAAAAGCAGGAACTGCATCTCAAGCTGACAAGTGTGAGGCACGAAAGCCTCAGCGTGCACTCAGAAAAGCTATCGGGGTGATTGACGATTTCGATCAGGCGGGCCCCCATTGTCGGCATTACGCCGGCTATTTGCTTGTGGCATAGCGACCCTCATTGATCTTGGCATTTTCAGGTTCGAAATCGCGAGCATGGTCAAGATCGTCCAAGAGCCCCGTGTGTGTTGGTCGCCAATCCAACCGCTGCTGCGTGAGTCTACTGGACGCCGGCATGTCCAAACCGGCGAAGACTCCAAGCCAACCAAAGTGTTCGCCGGCTTGCTCGGCAGACAGGGAGACCGTTGGCAGCTTCAGGCCCCGTCCGATTGCCTCAGCGATCTGTCGAACCGGAACGCCCTCTTCAGCGACAGCATGATACCGTGCACTGCGAGATCCCTTCTCGAGCACCAGTCTGTAGAGGCGGGCACAATCCAGCCGGTGTACCGCCGACCAGCGATTGAGCCCGTCGCCCACATAGGCCGAGACACCCTTCTTTCGAGCAACAGCGATCGCATAGGTGATGAGGCCTTGCTTGACTCGGTCGTGCACCTGTGGGAGCCGCACCACCGACACGCGCACTCCACGTGACGCCGCCGAAGCAGCCGCCTCTTCCGACGCGCGGGGCATCCCGGCAGACGTAGGCGTGGGCTCATCTTCTTCCGTCGCGAGGCGACCTGGTGCAATCATCCCGGTCCCGGCGGTGACAATCAATGGTCGGTCAGAACCCTCGAGTGCGGAGCCGAGAGCCTCGATGGCTCGCCTATCAACCTCGCAATTCTCCTTGAATTTCGAGAAGTCATGGATAAACGCGGTGTGAATCACGCCGTCGGACATGGTCGCTCCGCTGCGCAGACTTTCGAGATCTTGCAAATCTCCTCGGAGCACTTCGGCACCAGCGGCAATCAGGGATTTGGCTCCCGCGTCGGAGCGAGCAAACCCGACCACCGAGTGCCCAGCACTGATAAGCTCCTGAACAACAGCCGAACCGATAAAACCCGTAGCACCTGTGACGAAAATACGCATTTTCTCTCCTCCTTCTAGTTTCGATAATTAATGGGTTCAGTCTTGCAAGCTCGATGGCCACGATGAAACGCAGCTAGGTGGCGGCTCGCGCGCTCGAGACTACGTCACCACGGGAGCGGGCCGGCCTCGTTCGAGAACGTGCCCGTCGGACCATCCGGACCGAGCAGCGCGAGGCGCACTGGTTCGCGGGCGCCCTCCTCGACAGTCCGCGTGCCTGTATAGTTGTTGAGGTTCGTCTTGGTATAGCCCGGGCAAGCGGCATTGACCTTGATTCCGGTTGACTCCAGCTCGATCGCCATGGCGAGCGTGATAGCGTTGAGAGCCGTCTTGGACGCAGGGTAAACGGGGCCGAAGGTCGAGCGCGATGGGGAGGCCGGGTCCGCGTTCCTCGTCAGCGAGCCTACGCTGCTCGAAACGTTGACGATGCGGGCTGTGGGTGCTTCGCGCAAAAGCGGCAGCATCGCCTGGGTAACGCCGAGGACGCCGAACACGTTGGTATCCCACACCGCGCGCACTTCATCCAGGGACACGTTACTCGGGCGAACCAACTTGGAGTACTCCTGGACGGACATGCCTGGCAGCTTACTCGTATTCGAAATAGCCGCGTTGTTGACCAGCACATCGAGGCGGCCAAGCTCCTTGCGGATGCGCTCCGCCGCGCCGGCAATCGAAGCCTGATCCGTCACGTCGAGCTGGAGCGCGCGTGCGTCCGGCCCAATCTCCTTGGCCGCAGCCTCACCGCGCTCGAGATTGCGCGACCCGACCAGTACGGTGAAGCCGTGTGCCACGAGATCTTTCGCGATCTGAAGACCGATTCCTTGATTGGCCCCGGTGACCAGGGCGACAGGTTTGTTCTGCATAGTAATCTCCTTATTCATTTGTTCCCTTCGAGCCAGTGCCTACGGATGACATGACCGCGAGTGCAAGCTGCCTCCATCGACCTTCAGTGTGTCGGCTGGGCCTCGGCCCGGACGCTTTCGGCGACCGCGTTGAGCTCGGCGATAACCTCGGAAGGAAGTTCCAGGGCCGCAGCAGTGAGATTTTCTCGAAGATGATTCATCGAAGAGGTGCCGGGGATCAGCAGAATGTTGGGAGCACGCGCGAGAAGCCACGCAAGCGCGACCTGCATCGGAGCGGCTTGCATGGATGCGGCCACACGATCGAGCACGGACGACTGCAATGGCGTGAACCCTCCCAACGGGAAGAACGGGACATACGCGATGCCCTGCTGCGCGAGAGCATCAATGAACGCCTCGTCATGGCGATGTGCCAGGTTGTAGAAGTTTTGCACGCACACGATCTCCGTAGTTTTCTGCGCCTCCTGGAACTGTCGTGGAGTGACGTTGCTGAGACCGATGTGACGAATCAGTCCCTGCCGCTTCAATTCCACAAGCACACTCAGTGGTCCCGCGATCGATCCCTCCGACGGCTCCGTGATTGCACCGACTCGGAGGTTGACAACGTCGAGCTGGTCGACGCCGAGGTTCCGAAGATTGTCATGAACGCCTTCGGTCAATTCTTTGCGCGAGAGTGCGTGGATCCATGATTGGTCGTCACCGCGGCGGCAACCCAGTTTGGTTACGATGACCAAGCCGGCCGGGTAGGGATGAAGGGCTTTCTTGATGATCTGATTGGTCACATGGGGTCCGTAAAAGTCGCTCGTATCGATGTGGTTCACGCCGGCGGCGATCGCCTCTCGCAGAACAGCGACCGCAGCATCGATGTCGCGCGGAGGGCCCCACACACCGGGGCCGGCCAGTTGCATCGCGCCGTAGCCCATGCGGCAAACGCTGATTGAGGTTCCCGAAAGGTCGAAATGGCCACCGAGCTTTGTCTCTTTGCTCATTTTGTTTTTCCCTCCCACATCCAGGGCAACTTCAGTAAAATGGAGACTGTCTCCGAATACTTAGATTACCGGAGACCTCCTCCGGTTGCAAGTTTTTTTGAGGGTGCCCATGAATCGTTCCCCATCTGCCGGCCGAAAGCCGCGAGCCGATGCACAGCGGAATCGCGAGCGAATATTGGAGGTGGCCAAGCGGGCTTTCACGCGATCCGGTGCAAGCGCTAGCTTGGACGACATCGCCAAGGAGGCCGGTGTCGGACCGGGAACTTTGTATCGCCACTTTCCTACGCGCGAGGAACTTCTACAGGCGGTTTATCGGTCTGAGATGGAAAAGCTGGCCGCAGCCGAGCGGAAGTTCGCTCAACGCATGCCGCCGATTGAAGCGTTGCGAGCCTGGCTATTGTTGTTCGTTGATGCTATCGAGACGAAGCAGATCATCGCTCCTGTGCTGAATACTCTGATTGGAGATCCCAAGAAAGTATTCGCAGCTTCCTACGCTCAGACCCATGAAGCGATTCGTGCCCTGGTAAAGCGCGCGATCAAGAGCGGCGACATACGCAGGGACCTCGACCCCATGGATCTCCTGCGGGCTCTTGTCGGCGTCGCCAACGTAGCATCCAGCCCTGACTGGCAGCAAAGCGCCAGACGCCTCGTGGATATCCTCATCACAGGTTCGCGGCCGATCCAATAAGCAGACCGTGTACGCTGTCGTCGTGCACATTTCGATGGAACCCTTGGAGGCAGCTTCCCGAGGGATGAGCCCGGAAAGCATCCTCAGTGCGGCGTCACGCGATCTGCCGAACCCATTGCCTCCTCCCGTCCGGCGCGCGCTGGCGACGCTTGCCAGTGCCTCTGCGGGATCGTGCGGGTTTGTTTCTCGTGCATGGACTGCTCGGGCCGCGGTTTCGCTTCAGATTCGTGTACCTTGCGGAATGAACCCCGGAACGCCAGTTTTCACCACTTCATTCAGCCTCTGTCTGGTCTGAATTCGATTGATTTCGTCCAGCGCGTCTTCCGGAAGGCGGGAGATGTCGAAATTCTCTCTCGCCCGGGCCGCACTCCTGGGCGTGGTAAGCAAAGCCGTTCCGCGCTGCACCGCCCAAGCCAGCAGCACCTGCGCCCGCGTTTTTCCAACTCGTTCGGCGATGCCCAAAATGACTGCATCTTCGATTAGCCCAGGCTTCATCCCATGACCTAATGGTGCAAAAGCCAAGAACACGATGCCCTTCCCCTTGCAGAATCCCACTAGTTCTGTTTCCGGCAGATACGGATGTGATTCTACCTGGACCACGGCGGGCTTGATTCTCGCTGATTCATAGATGGGCTGCAGTTCATTCAAACTGATGTCTGATAGTCCGATGGCCCGACACTTGCCACGATCCACAAGACTTTCCATCGCTTTCCAGGTATCGAGCAAAGTCACACCGCGGTCGTAAAGGACATTGCCGTTTTGATCCCGGGGGTCCTGGTCGTCGCCGGGTTGAAATGCAAACGGAGTATGAATGAGATATAGATCTAGATACTTTAGCCCGAGTCTATCCAGACTCGCCTCGAAAGCCGGTTCGACGCGCTCGGGCCGGTGATTGGAGTTCCAAAGCTTGGTCGTAACAAAAATTTCTTCGCGCGCGATCCCTCCAGCGGCAAGTCCTGCCTGCAACGCCCTGCCTACCTCGCGCTCGTTCCGGTATCGTTCCGCGCAATCGAAGTGTCGAAATCCGGCTACCAGTGCGTCTCGAGTTGCGGTGATCGTCACCGCTGCGTCGGGAATCAAGGTGCCAAAGCCGAGTGCGGGCATCCGGCCGCCTCCATGGCTGAGTGGAATTCTCGTCATCCGCAGGTCAGAAGATTCAATCATGGTTACACCTCCGAGCTATTTTGCGTCCGGCATCACCGCCCGGATTCAAAAATCAGATGCCGTTGCCTCCGACTGGTCGCCAACTCCTCATTAGCAGAACGCAGAATATAGGCGCGAACACGACCACAGGAAGCGCATTCGAAGGCGCGGTGGTCATTGCGGAGGCGGACAGAAGCCCCACGTGTCTGCCTTTGCCGAAAGAATATGGATCCGGGACTAAACCGCGCGATTCAGCGCCGTCCAAGCAGCTAAAGAGTCCATATAATCTCTCCAATGGACGATCTTGCTGTTCTCAATCGTGACAACCGAGATGAATCTGTTGTCATAGGCTGCACCACTCGAAACAACCCTGCCGTGCACTTCGTACTCGAGGATCACGACACGACGATCCTGAGTATGATGTATAACGAGTGCATCGCCCGAGTGAAGCTTGATCGTCTTTCCGTATCCGGAAAAGCTGGCGATCAGACTGGCGCGCCCTCGAATCGTTACAGGCCAACCCGGGAAGTGATAACGGGACTCGAAGATCGCGTCATCGGCAAACGTGTCGAAATAATGTTTGCCATCCACGAGTCCGCTGAGGCCTTTCAGGACGACTTCGAAGAATGGATTCAGGGCTTCAAAGGCTTCGTATTGGGATTTCGGCATCATCAACTTCCTAAGCGCTCCTCGAAGGAAGACTCTCAACGGCCTTACCGGCTTTTCGCAACGTCGCCCTCGGTCCCCAATAATCCAACATTGCCAGCACACCCGGTTGAGCTTTCAAGATGGACTAGAACTTGCTGTTTGGGAGTCCATCCGATGTACGGCAGGTGAAACGAGTGCACCGATGGCGTCGATCGCCCGCATCATGTCGATCTGCGGCAGCGAAGCGACGTTCATCATGAAGGACAGCCGCGAGATGCCGCCTAAGGCTTCCCTATGCCGAAAGATTTTATCGATGACGTCCTCCGGGCTGCCAATCAGCAGCGCGCCGTTGGGGCCGCGCTGTGCGTCAAAACTCACTCGCGTCATGGGTGGCCAGCCCCGTTCCTTGCCGACGTCAGTCATGGCCTTCGCATAGCCTGGGAAAAACGTGTCGGCAGCCTCCCTGGTGGTTTCTGCGACATAGCCGATCATGTGCACGCCGACCTTGAGTCGCTCCGGTGGATATCCGTGTTGTTTGCCAACCTCACGGTACAGGTCAATCAAGGGCCGGAACCGGCTCGGCTCGCCACCAATGATCGCCACCATCAATGGAAGCCCGAGCGCGCCGGCGCGCACGAATGACTGTGGCGTACCGCCAACCCCAAGCCAAATCGGCAGTGGATTTTGGGCGGGCCGTGGATACACACCCTGGCCGGTAAGTGCAGGCCGGAATTTGCCGGACCAATGAACAAACTCATTATCGCGAATTTTGAGCAGCAGATCGAGCTTCTCGGCGAAAAGCTCGTCATAGTCTTCCAGCCGATAACCAAACAGCGGGAAGGCGTCGATGAACGAACCCCGGCCGACGATCATCTCCGCGCGTCCTTGGGATAGCAGGTCCAACGTCGCGAAGCTCTGAAAAACGCGCACCGGGTCGTCGGCGCTCAGGACCGTGACGGCGCTGGTTAAACGGATACGCTGGGTGCGGGCGGCCGCGGCGGCGAGAATCACCTCCGGTGCGGAATCGAGGAAATCGCGGCGATGGTGTTCCCCTACACCGAAGGTGTCCAACCCCACTTCGTCCGCGTGCTGGATCTGCTCCACAAGTTGCCGCACACGGGCTGCGGGATCAACCGCACGGCTGCTGCCGTCGAATGCGGCGGCGAAGCTATCGATTCCGATTTGCATGTGTGACCTCGCGTGAGTTACGCGACTGAGAATGCTTCGTAGCGGCTGCGAATAAGCCCAGTTTTTTCAAGAGCGCGTGAAGCTGGCTCTTTTCGGCATTGTTCAGAATCGTCATCGCAGACTCGAGCATTTCCGCGTGATGATCGAAAACACTCTTGACCGTCAGTTTTCCCTTGGACGTGAGCTTTAAAACCTTCGCTCTCCTGTCCCTGCTAGAAGGCTTTCTGCGTATAAAACCCTTCTTTTCCAGCCGGTCCACGGCGGCGGTCATGGAGCCGCTGGCGAGGCCCACTTTGTCCTGGATTTGTGTGATCGTGAGCGGCCCCTTGTGCCATAAAGCTTCCAATGCCACGAAGTCTGTGAGGCACATTCCTGCTTCGCGAACGCTTTCCTCTGCGACCCGGCCAACTGCCCGCCAGCACCTCTCCAGGACGATGGCTAGGCGCGGGGCACCAATGTTCGCCGTGTTCTTCATCGGTTCACGCCCCCTCCAAATCGTGCCGTGCCCCACCAAAAGACGGCGCTTTTGTGGAAAGCGCATGGTCCACGGAAAAGGCCCCTGCCCCGCGGATCACGAGGACGGCCGCCATCGCGAGAACCAGCAGGTGATATTCGAATCCCTCTCCTTTCTGAGTTCCACTCCAATTCATGAAAAAGCCAAAGGTGCGATGCACCGTCGCTATGGCTACGACCATGTTCGTGGCAATTCCGAAAACAGCGATTCGCGTCAGGAAGCCAATGATCAGACCGATTCCCCCGAAAAACTCAGCGCAGATCGCCAGGAACGCCAACGGCGCCGGAATGTGCATGGTCCCGGTAAAGAACCCCATCGTGCCGGCAAATCCGAAGCCGCCAAACCATCCCAGCATCTTCTGTGCTCCATGTGCGAAAAAGACGACTCCCAAGACGAGTCTCAAAATCATTGTGGCAACGCTGTCGTCCGTGGAAATGATTCTGCGAATCATGTTTTTTCTCCCGGGATGCCTTGCATTGCCTCCATCGGCAACGCGGCACCTGGGATAATGGATGCGATATGCTTATATAAGGATTCATTATATCGAGATAATTCGCCAGAGAACAACGCCACAGATTCGGCCGAAATGGTGGTCGCAACCGTTCGTGCCCGGGTTCTACCTCGCAGTCTCAAGGGATTCCAGAACGCCACGTCGAACTGCGCGAAATCACGTTCGTTTCGAGTAGCCACGGTCGGGCATGGACGCAAGCTGTGGCGGCAATGATGTCATCCTCCCGCAGGGTATCGGAACGGGGGCGGCGCCATCTCGCGTCGCTCGCTCTTTACGAATGCTTCCTTTGGTCTTGGAGGCACCGGTTGCGGATGCCTGCTGACATCTGCTATACAGGCCGCCGGGTTATTACTCTAGGGGGTATGTCTCGTGCGCAATAAGATTCTGTTCGTTGTCACGGTTGCCGGTTTTTTCTTCGCTGCCATGTTCGTTCCGACT
>Ga0210391_10004969_pt1 | contig 10994 bp, 17 predicted proteins | sample IncBWC12OmetaG_FD_160573 | JGI IMG/M metagenome (GOLD analysis project Ga0210391, IMG submission 160573) | Forest soil microbial communities from Barre Woods Harvard Forest LTER site, Petersham, Massachusetts, United States - Inc-BW-C-12-O ...
TGCTTGCCCTGATGTTGCTTCAGGAATCCCGCCACGCCGCGAGAACCTCTGCGACCGGAGAGCTGATTTTGCTGGAGAATCAAGACCGCGCGCTCTGGAACCGGGAGCAGATTGCGGAGGGAGTGGCGTTGCTGGAGAAAGCCCTGAAGTACCAGCCGAGGTCCGGGCAAAGCTCCCGCCGCTTCGGCTCCTACACACTGCAGGCTGCGATTGCGGCCGTTCATGCCGAGGCGGAATCGGTCGCTCGGACCGACTGGCGGCAGATTGTTGCGCTTTACGACCAACTGGTACGAATTCAGCCTTCGCCGGTTGTACAGCTCAATCGTGCCGTGGCAATTGCCATGCGCGATGGTCCAGAGGCTGGTCTGGCGCATATCGACGCGGTGTTGGAACCTTCTTCTGGAAAACAAGGCGAATTGGCAAATTATTACCTGGCGCATTCCGCCCGTGCAGATATGTACCGCAGGCTCGGCAGGACAGTTGAGGCTCGGGCGTCTTATGAGAAGGCGCTGGCCCTGACCCAACAGGAACCAGAGCGACAATTCCTGCAAGAGCGGATTCGCCAGTTGGGATAAAAATGGAGTGGGCTGATGAGATAGCCGTCCGTCCGCAGCTTCCCCAGTTTTTCCACCGCTCTGTCAAATAAAGTGAAGCAATAACCGGATTTGGGTGTTCACGAGATCCCGAACATAGGTGGCAAGCCACGACCCCGCCTCGTGAGCGAAATGCGATTGACTGAACTGATTTCGCGCCTTATCCACCGCGTATGCCGCCTGCGTTATTCCGTTCAAAACCTCATCAGGATAATCCTTGATCATACTTTTCAGATAGGTTTTGACCCCTTTCGAAAGCTCGATGATCTCGTTCGGATATTGCTGCTGCTTAAATTTCGCACGCATGAATGCCCCGTAAAATCCTTCGAGACACGTATACGAGAGAGTCACGGCATGCTCGTACCCCCCTGCGGCAATTTCCGCGTCGATCTTGCTTAGATACTCATTCAGCCGATCCGCATTCCAGGCAGCAGCCGGTATCGTGGCGTTGGGCGCGAGCGTCCCGCCCCCGAGAAGCTTTCGTATCTCGGAAACCGGCACCGCATTCCCGCCGACCGTTTCCAGTTCATCTAAGATTGTGCATACCGCCTGCACTCGGACTCCCTCATCAAGCTCCATGAGAATGTCCTTGTAGAAAACCGCACGTGTCGTGCTTCTTCCAGCTCTGCCTCTCTGCTGGATGTATTCAGTGTAATTCGGGAGGTCGTCATTAAATTGCTGCAGCGTTCGAATGAAGCGAGAGCCACTGAAGTAACCCGCTCCCGGCTGATCCATCAAATCCATCAGCCGCTTGAACACCGCGTTCCATTTGATCATTGCGCTCACGCTCTTCCAAGCAGGAGGTCGAACGCTAGAATCCTTTGGATCAGCGACCGAACGGCATCGAGTTCATATAGCCATCCTAAATTAGTATGAAACGCTGACCCTGGCGAACCCGGAATCGACCGTGAACGATTTGTGCTGATTCTCGCTACTCAGACAATGTTTGACGAAACAAGAGTTTGGATCTTCTGTGATCCCCAATTCAGGTTTCTGAGGCGGTGGTGGGCGGGTGGAGGGGCGCTCCATCTCACGCCGCACTGGCGACGGAGAGTTCGCATAGACCTGCCCGACCGTGGTCGTGACCTCTACTGTCGACCCTGATTCCGTGGTCAATTCTATTTTTGCGGGCTCGGCTGCGATTGCGGCGATAGGCGGGGGCAATGCTGCCGCCGCGACGGGCGCGGAAGTTTCTGTCGGAGTGGGTGCCGACTGAACGAACAGTCCGCCAACCATCGTATTGAATTCCTCCTGATTGACCATGATGTCAGTTAACCGCTGAATTCGGGCCTGATCTTCCTGCTCACGCTGGACGATGGCAAGCATCTTTCTCGATTGGACGGTGCTCTCGTCAGGATGGATGTAGGAGAAAGTCATAACCGCAGTGAATATCGCGGTCACGATGCCCACAAATTTCAAGAAACCAATCTTTGCGGTTGCTACTGCTTTGGTCTCAGCGCCGATGGCTTTATCGCTGAGGTCCTTGATGGCTTTCCATTCGGGGTCGTGATTCTTTGCTTCTTCGTTGGCGGCGTCGGAGGCTGAGTTGGCCGCATCGTTGCCTGCCTGCCGAGCGTCGTGGTCCGCCTGTGACCCATCGTCTGGATCGTTGACTGCCTTGTCGGCGTTTTTCTCGAAGGTCTTTTCGAGCTTCTTGTTGATGTTGGTTACAGCGTCCCCGAAGCTCATGCTTTGACCCGGCGAGGAGGAATGCTGGCTGCCCAAACCGCTGCGATGGGGGCGGCGATCTGGGTGGCGTCGCCGACCTTGTCCAGTACCTCGTTGACGTCGACCACGCTACCGCGTGCTGGCATGAGGAGAAAAATGGCGGCGAACCCCAGCGCGACCACGAGCAAAAAGCCTCCGAGAGCATACCCGAAGGAGACCAGACGCTTCTGGCTGCTCTCGATCGCTCCGACCAGCAAGATCAAACAGACGATGTTGGCGATAAGACAGACTACGCCCAAAGGCTGTCTCCTCGAAATCAGTATACTCCCCGCTGTCGAGGAGTTAACGGGCGGGTGGACCAGGCCTTTGACCTCGCTTGGCATCACCAGCACAGCCGGGTGCGCCCATTTCTCGCGTTCTTTGCGAGAAGTGGGGCTTTTCGCCGACGCCTTCCCAACCCTCAGCCAGCGCTCCGTCGAATTTTCTCCTCCTCAGGCTTAATCGTTGATCCGAACCAATCCCGCCTCTCCGTATGCATAGGATCGGTAGCTAATATTTCTTGGACGACTTGTCGAATTCCGGTGGGACCGTTCGACTATGTGGTGAAGGCCGGGCAACCGGTCCGCCAGAAAGGGTTTCCCGGGTGATACGCTACGCCAAAAATCTGCAAATCGCGTGTCGATTCCCCGCCACCCCGTTCGACTAGTAAGTGGAGCCGCACCGCGCACCCGGCGCCTCGCAACTTTTCAGGCCCAGCGCGGTCCAAGCTCTTATATAAAAGTAGCGGCCCTGATACGGTGTCCGCACAACACTCAATACTCATTACACAAGGAGAGAACACCATGCGTTTCATGATGATCATGTTTCCGAAAGACTACGCAAACGCAAAGCCCGGCACGGTACCCGACTTCAAAGACATGGAGGCAATGGGCAAGTACAACGAGGAACTAGGGAAAGCCGGCGTGCTGCTCGCGCTCGACGGGCTGACCCCGCCCGCGACGATGAGCGCGCGCGTCACCTTCAAAAACGGAAAATCGAAAGTGACCGACGGTCCGTTTACCGAAGCGAAGGAAGTGGTCGGCGGCTACTGGATCATCCAGGTGAAGTCGCGCGAAGAGGCGCTCGAATGGGCCTCGCGCATCCCCGGAAAGGATAACGAAATGGTCGAAGTTCGCCGGATGTTTGACATGACCGACTTCGATCCCGAGACCCAAAAGGAGATCCAAAAGAAGTTCGGCGACGACGTGGCCGCTGAGATGCGCCAGTAGTAAAAAAACTCTCCGCGCTTTGTCGATTTCGCGAGGATAAACCGGGAGGATAAACCGTGGACAGACGGGATGTTCCCCATTGGCTGGGCTTGGCCTTATCGTGAGCTATAAGTCAAGCCCACCATTCGACTTCGCTCAGGGCAGGCTTTCTCGCAAAGAGCGCGAGAAATGGGGCACCCAGTCTATTTAGGGATCCTTCACGAATGGGAGCTTGGGCCCCCCCCGCGTTAACCATATGTGAGGTCGGTGCTCTGTCCGACCTCGATAATATAGCCGTCAGGATCGCGGATGTAGCAGCGAATCTCGCCGTACTTGGGGATCGGTTCCGTGATGAACTCCGCTCCTCGACTTTTCCATAATTTGTAGCAGGCTTGAATATCCGCAACCCGGAAATTCATAAAGCTGTTGATGTGATTCGGGTCGGGGACGCTGAGCGTGACCGTCGGCTTATCCGGGGTTGGCCCGCCTCCAACGTTCAGAATCATCCAGATATTCGCAAGCTGAAGGTACCCAGGCGCGTTGCCGTCACCCAGGCTCAGAATGCGAGCGCCGAAGACCTTTTCGTAGTAGCGGGCCGAGCGCTCGATGTCGGCGACGGTGAGAAATTGCGCGATGCTGATCCCCTCGCGCGGGGGCATCTCATAGCTCTTTTGTTCGATTTGTATGCTGTTCATTGACGACTCCAATTCGGATAAACAGTGCTCATCCGGGGGCTGGCCCACACATTCTAATCTTTAATTCCTACCACTACCACGATCGAGGCTGCCCACTCGCCGAAAACCACGGCGAGTGGGTACCACAGACCCATACAGCGTGGGGCCAGCCATCTCGCACTATGCAATTCCGCGCACCCGCATCTCCGCCTTCCGTGCTTCGTTGACCAGCACTGGTCCCCGCTCTCCCAAAGCGTAATGACGGTAACTGTTCCAGTTCCACCGTTCCGGCGCCAGCACCAGACCGCGGACAACAGGATTGCGATGCATGTAACGCAGCTTCTCCACCCGCTTCTTCTCCGTGAACACGACGAAATCGTAGAAGCGATGCTGCCACACGTGTCCCTCGGTAAGCGGAATCTTCGACGAGTGACCAAGGAATCTAGATCCGTGGTGCCCACTCGCCGAAAACCACGGCGAGTGGGGCAGCATTTTCGCGGTGCTGCCAAGAGTTAAAAAGCGCGGGAAAAAGATTTTGACGATTTGTCGAATTCCGTCCGGCCGTTCGACTATATCGTGAAGGCAGGGCAACCGGCCCGTCCAAAGACTAAAGAATCCCAAAGACTAAAAATTAAAGACCGTTACAGGAGAATGGAGAAATCATGCCGCAGTATTTAGTCGCTGTCTACCACCCCGACGACTACGACCCGTCCGTCGAAACCGAAGCGACTATCGAGGAGATCCACGCGCTCAACCGCGAGCTGATCGCTGCTGGCGCGAGGAAGTTCGCCTGCGGCCTCTCCTCGGCCGGCAACGCCAAGTCGCTGCGGGTCCAGCCCGACAGCAAGGTGCTCGTCACCGACGGGCCGTACACCGAGACCAAGGAGCACATGGGCGGTTTCTGGATACTTGAAGCCGCTGATCTGGACGAGGCGCTGGCATGGGCGCGCAAGGGTGCCGTCGCCTGCCGTGCGTCGGGCGAGGTGCGCGAGATTCTTTTCAACCCGGACCGAAGGGAGCAACGGAATAGTCTCACTCGCCGCGACTTCGGAATATGCACCGCCTTGTCCATGGGATGAACGAGCCAGCGCGAAGCTACACCACTAGCTCCCACCCGGAAGGAAGAGGAGAAGAACAGTGAAATACATCTGTTTGGGATACATCGAGCCGGGAAGATTCGAAGGGATGACCGAGGATGAGCGACACGCAACGTTCGACGATTGCTTTGAGTACAACGACCATCTGCGTGCCAACGGACATCTTGTCGCCGAAGTACCTCTTCAGCCTCCGGAGACCGCGTTGACCCTGTACTGGAAAAACGGCAAAGTCGCGACGACGGATGGCCCCTATGCGGAAACCAAGGAACAGCTTGGCGGCATTCAAATCCTTGAGGCACGAGACCTCAATCATGCCGTTCAGCTTGTCTCACAGCAACCAGGCTTTAAATATGGACTTGGACCGATTGAGATACGCCCGGTTATGGATTTGACCGAAATAATAAAGGAGAGCGAGCAGCGGCGACGGCGAAAGGATACCTCGCGATGAGGCGGCCACGAGGGAAAAGAATGATCAGGAAAACGACAAGGACGATCACAGTCGGGAACGTGCAAAAGCTCCCCACCCACAGAGAGGCCATGAACCAAGTCCATATGCTGAGAATGAACATCAACAGGGACGCAGCTATCACAACGCTGCTGACGTTCCAAGCATTGGTGGACCATTACTGCCAGACGGAACTGCTGGCGGAGAACAAAACCGAAAAAACCCGCAAGACGTACCGGACCTACCTTCAGACGTGGATTCCGATGGATGGCTACACACAGGCGTTCGAACCATCGAAAAGGCAAGCGCAAGAACTACTTGCAGACCTAATCATGCGCACGGAAACAGTTGGTCACGTATGAATGTTGTGGGAAGAATTGTCCGGACGCTCCGAAGTCCTTGATTTTATGGCGTCCCCGACGGGATTTGAACCCGTGTTACCGCCGTGAAAGAGACAGAGCAACTCGTAACTTACTGAAAATACGCGACACGGGTGGCTCCCAAAGCGCTTTCAGTAACGGTTGGTAAGCATTCGTGGACCATGATTGGACCATGAAATCTCGACCCAGGCACGCGCATTCGTTGATTCAGAAAACCCTCATCTTGCCCCCTATGAGAGTTTGAAAGTGTGTTATGCGGAGCACTCATAATGAGCGCTCCGCTTCTGGATTCTTAGCAAGTCCCTCCCCTTCTCCCTGACTGAGCCCCGACTAATTCGACTAATCGGCCATGCGGGTTTTGACGATGGTTCTAATGTTAGGTGTGCTTCTTGGACGAGGCGTGGCCATGGACAGTCCGATTGAGACTCGCTATTTGCTGGCTGCGGTCATTCTCGCCGAAGAACTAAGCTTCACCGAAGCCGCAAAGCGTCTAAAGATGTCGCAGTCGGGTGTTAGTCGGCGCTTAAGCGAATTGGAACACCGATGTGGGTTTAAGCTTTTTGACCGTAACAATGCCAATGTGGTTATCACGGAGGCTGGCCGAGCATTCATCGAAGAAGCACAACTCTCCCTCATCCACGATGCGCGCGCCTTGGAACACGGCAAAGCGGCGAACAAAGGAGCCGAATCGCAATTGACGATTGGACGGTCGCCATACCTCGATCCGTCGATCGTTCCCGCCCTATTCTCCGTTCGTCTTCCTCTCTATCCAAACCTCAACATCCATATGCAGAGCGATTTTGCTCCCGAGCTTGAACACGGCCTTGTGACCTCAAAATTCGACCTGGCCTTCATCGCGAATCCCAGTTCAAATCGAAAGCTCACAACGACAAAGATTGCAGAGTCGCCTTTCTACATTGCGATTCCAGAAGATCACGCCTTGGCGACGAAAGAAAGTCTCACCCTGGGAGATATACGGGACTGCACTTGGATCGTGTTTGATCGCAAGGTTCATCCGACCCTTCACGCAATGCTATGGCGGAGAGCTGCAGAGGAAGGGCTCCCGTACAGGAACAATCAGAACGTCTTGGCCGCTGAGGAAGCCGTCCAACTGGTGGCTGAAAACATCGGTGTCGCGTTTCTCACAAAAGCCGGTGCGCTACGCGCCAAAGGGAACGGGGTAACGGTGCGTCCACTCGTCGACAAAGAACTTCGCGTCGAGCTCTATTTGGCCTCCAGAGCCGACAATCGATCGAAACTTGTGAGTCAATTCGCAAGGGCGTTCATGAGGAGAATCGAACAGGTGCTGGCTCCGCCTCAAATGTTTCTCCCGTTGAACGATAGTTCAGTTAGTCCAATTGAGATGATTGCCGCAAAGCACAAACCGATGCATGAAGGCATCGGGCCCAATGCTGATGTTCTAAAGATCCGCTCTCGCAAGGGTGAATCTCGATGACGGGATCGCTCGAAATCTCCCCGAAAAGAGGAACGTCCATTTGTTATGGCAATACAAATAAAAGCCGCGATCTGTTCCTGACGAGGGGCTCATCGAATCAATTGTACCAGCGTGCAAGGCCAGTGCTGATCGATTTCCCGCATGATTTCCTCGGGCCGAGCGAACCGCATCTCGACCCTTTTCGACGATTCTCCGCCTTATCACAGCATGGAACAGTTTCGTTTGGTTCAAACCAGACGGGCTTGTACCGACATGTCTCTATTGCGATGGAGCATCAAATGACATGAGAGCGCTCAGGCTAGAAGAGTTGCCGGTTTTTTGCCTGTCGCTGTGTCCGAAGTTGCTACCTCGGAAAGTTAAGAAAGATGACGCGCAATACCTTGCTTTTCACAACACCGGCTCACATCAGCGTGGAAAGATTATTTCAAAGAGAAAAAGAGAAACGTTCGTGCGTGTGATCGAGTTTTCAGATTTGACAAACCAATGGTGGAAAACAAAAGCACGAATCCATGAAATTTAACAAATTATCCAAATAAAATCTCGACTACATAACAGGTGAAGATTGCAGAGCGGGAGATGGGTTGTTTATTAGGTAAGGCTTCAGGTCATTGCACCAAAAGTCCAACCTACGGCAACAACTTCGTTCCAGCTACCCCTTGAGTGTTCCAACCACGTAGGGGTTGGGTATTTTGCGCTCTGTTTTCGAGGAAGGTTAATTCCATGTCTAGGATCGATAGAGCCAAGTTGATAATTCTCGATTTGTTTATTCTTGCTTCTTTAGTCATTGCCGTCATCAAGCTCATTCGGATTGAATGGTTCTAGTGCGTAAGCACTGGAGCAATACCTCTATGCTATTAAGTAGGAATTTTCAGCGACGTTTTGATGAATTTGTTGTAATAATTCGAAGAAAAAGAAGAAGGGTAGATTTCACGCGTTTACCGTTTAATGAAAGTCGTGTGAGCGCACTTCCAATTTGTATACGGCGAGGTTTTGCAACCGAGTAGCCATTATATGGATGACGCCGTCCTGGTTTTGCAGGGGTCCTTCCACCAGAATAAATTTGCTTGTGGTAATAAGCAGGCGTTCCTGTTCAAAAAGATCGGGCGTGATGATGACGTTGGCAATGCCGGTCTCATCTTCCATCGACAAAAATATAAATCCCTTCGCGGTACCGGGACGTTGGTAGTCAATTAGGCTCGCGCACGACGAGGGCGCATAGTTCGGTCATCTCGTGTAAACCATGCGTTTCGGTTCCCAGTGTACCTGCCTTGTCCGCTCGCGGGAAACCTAGTTCAGCTTTAGAGAGCGGCATTCTGGCTCCTGACGAGCGGAAGACACTCATTTGTCTTTCGGAACAGCATTTTTTCCAGACGTATCGTGAGTGCAGCTACCACTCCCGTTGGGCCGGCCTAAGAAGTCTCCTGCGTTAGCAGGACACCTTTGATTGGTCGTCTAGATAAAAAAGGCGCTCGGACCGTTGCCGAGCGCCTGAGTAGTCTCACAGTAGGCTAGACTGAGGTCTTCGTTGTTCCTTTCTTTGCGGCCTTCTTTTGTTTGGCGGCGAGCTTCGCACGCTTTGCGGTGAATTCCTGTTCCACGGCTTTGCGGAGTTTATCCATGTCCACACGATGCCGTTTTGCCGTTGCGATCAGCACATCCGGGGCGCTGGTTGGCGCCCGATCTGTGCATTCCAGTAAGACGACTTCGATCAGCAGTTTTGAAAGTGCGCCCTCGTCCGGTTGCCGCAACATCCGAGTGATGGCCTGCTGCACCTGCGAGTGGGTAACTTCGCTGGCCGTGCCTTCGACCAATTTATGCCGCCGCGCCAGCAATTCCTTCCGCAACGGATCAAGTTTGTGCAAAAGCGTACTCGCAACCAGTGCAAGGTCGGCGCGGTCCAGCGGTGCGCCGATGCGCTTGAGCACTTCGGCCAATGCGCGGTGCCGCACCGTCGTTTCGAGTTTCTGCCGTTCCAATTCTTTCCGGCGTTGTTCGCGTTCCTTCGCTGTCTGCTCCGGGTTCGGAGTGCGGCGGTCGGCGAAGTGTACCGGGCACGTGGGTTGGGCGCAGACCGTTACAGTTCGCCCGCGTTCGGTGCCGTCCACTACAAGGGCCTCGCTCATGTTCTTGCATGGCTTCTGATAGGGCGAGAGTGGCTTTTTGGATTTCGCAGACTTGGCGGTGAGATTCAGGGCGACGTATTGGTTTCTTCCCAGCACTGCGCTGTTTGCGGGAGTCCTCCATTCGGTCGTGATCTGGACCAATTGCGGTTTGTCGGTGATCTGACGCTCGACATTCTTCGTCAGCTTGTTGTTGTAGCAATCCTTGTCGGTGCAAGAATCCTGCAAGGCCGCATCGAAAAGCAAGGTGTTAAAGCCGGTGCGCTTCGGGCAATTCGCACAGCCTCCCGCTTCCGGTACAAGCCCCTCGTCGTTCTTGTCGAACGGGACGGAATCGAGCGAGAGCAAAATGTTCTGCTCGATCCACGCGGTTAAGTCACGAACTGGGCGCAGAATGCGAGTTTCCTTACCGCCGCCGTTCCACGCGGTATGAAACGCGGCATCAAACGCCCTCTGTTGCTCTTGCTGCGGTAGTTTGGCGATTTCAAGCGCATGGCCCACACCAATTTCATCGGCTAAGAATGCCTCTGCGATGGACGGCTGCAACTCGACTAAGCGAAGGCGTGTCGCTACGAATGCCGGACTCTTCCCGGTCTTCGCCGCTAGGCTGCCGATATCGTATTGAAGCCCATCCGTGTGCAAAAGGCCATGAAACGCGAATGCCTCTTCCAACGGATGCGCGTTTTCACGTTGAATATTTTCAACCAACTGCGTTTCGACGCAAGCCGCGTCCGAGAGTTCGACGACACGAACGGGCACTTCTTCCATCGCCGCGAGTTTGGCGGCGCGCAGCCGCCGCGCTCCGGCGATGACCTCGTACTTCTCATCCTCGATGGTGCGGACAAGCAAGGGCTGCAAGACGCCTTGTGCTTGAAAACTGGCTGCTAGTTCCGCGAGGCTGTGTTCATCGAAGCGTCGGCGTGGGTTGGTGGTGGACTCGTGCAACTGCGCCACAGGCAGGTTGCGATATTCGATGCTGATTGCAGTGTTTTGCGCTTCTTGCATGACAATTCTCCTTTTCATTGTTGTTGTTTCTTGGTGTTGGGTGGGGTGTGGCCGTCCCAGCTTGGGTGTGCGACCGGCACCGTTGTTTTTTGAATTTGGGCTTGTGTGGTTAAGCGGCAACCACCGCTGGCTCGGGAGCGATGCCCCCGAGAATCACAGCAGCGGTTTGTTGAACGGCTTCCAAACTCTCGCGCAGAAGATCGGCGTCTCCATGCCAGAGCTGGATGTAGTCGGCGGATGCGGTTCCGGTCTCAAGTCCGATTGCTTGGCAGACCACGAAAGCTACAGCTTCGGCCTCAGTCTCGCGGA
>Ga0210391_10004970_pt1 | contig 10992 bp, 10 predicted proteins | sample IncBWC12OmetaG_FD_160573 | JGI IMG/M metagenome (GOLD analysis project Ga0210391, IMG submission 160573) | Forest soil microbial communities from Barre Woods Harvard Forest LTER site, Petersham, Massachusetts, United States - Inc-BW-C-12-O ...
CGCTGCTGGGATTCACATTGCTCAATAACCAAGTTACTTAATTACTCAATTCGCGGCTTCGCCGCATTTGACGGAACCTTTAAACTGTTGTTTGTCATATCGCTTTCCGGGACGCTGCCGTCGTTGACTACGACTTCCAGCGGCACGGCTGCGGTCTCGATCCGAACCGAAGCCTTTGATTTTGCCCGCACTTCGAGCCGCTTGATGATTTCACCTTCTGGCAATCGCAGAATCACGGGCACTTCGGCCCCGGCTTCCCCGAGATTCTCAATTGTAACCGTGACGACGTAGCCCCCTGCAACCACGGCGCGCGGGTATACAGAATCGACTCGGAAGTCCGGCAGGCCCCGGTCCCGATAAACCCAATCGTCGAAAAACCACTGCAGATCGCGGTGGGTTTCTTTTTCAATCACGCGCTGCATATAGCCACCGTCCTTATCGTCGGACGCATGGTAATTGAGCAGGAATCCGAGCGACGGATTCCCCAGCATATCCCGCAACATCCACCAGGCGTAGATGGCTTTCGTCTGAAGGTATAAGTCATCCGGCTCATTAATCAATGAGTGGGAGACGTCCCCGCCAGACGTTCCGGGCTTCACTTTCTCGGCCTCAACCAGCGGCGCCCTGTGCGCATTCAGATAACTGAGCGCTGCCTGACGGCCCGCTTGATCCTCGACGAATGATGCTTGCGCGTAATGCGCAAGACCTTCCTGGATCCAGGGTCTTGGAGATAACACCGCAAGGCGAGTCTTCGCGTATACGATATCCAACACGGCTTCATTGTTTATGGGCGATTTGAGCGGGCACAGCAACATTCCTTGGCTAACAAATGAGGCTGCCTCGGGATCGGGCAGAGCCAAAATCTGCAGGCTGCCCGAACCGCGCCCTATCGCGGGTAAGGGATCGATGTTTGTCGCCGCTTCGGCGTACTCTTTCGCGGCATCTTCCTGGCCCGGCAAATACTCAACAGCGGTCTGATCGTTAGGCGCGAGCTTCTGGTAATTGGCAATCACAAATGTGGGGATGCTTACCCCCAGATTCGCCGCATTAAAAACAGCAATTTTCAACATGCCGGACTGCTTGCCCGCCAAAGCCGGATCGGGCGTGCCGGTAAAAAATATTGGCGCATCGAGAGTTGATTCAAGAATTACCGACATCGTTGTTTGAGCAAATCGTGCATTCCATCGGCCTAATGTTTCCGCAACAGCGTTTCCCTCCGACAAATTTACTGCCTCCGTCGCCACTGGATACCACACCACGTATCCAATTCCGCGAACGGCGGTGAACGATTTACTGATGTGGTCCCAATCCGTGTGCCGAGCTTTGTCTTCGGGCAGGCCGATCCGGGTCAACCGCGTTACGTCGAGTGGAATCACGCCCTCATATCCGACCTCTAGTTCGACCGTTCCCCCGGGTGAAATCTCGTGGGGCAAAGTCACGATCGCTTCAGAGAGCGCGCCGGTGTGGTCGATATCAGAGGTGTATTCGTGACTGACAAACTCCGCGACTTCCGCACCGATCCGGATCGACCTCCAATCCAGCGTGGAAGAGATTTGCAACGCGACATTTTTCTGAGGAGCGTTTGAGTCGTTGCGCAACGTAATTTTCCCGCGCACGGCGAAACGTTGCTGCTCCGGCTCGATGCGTAGATTCAAATCGTAATTTGTAAAAGTGAAAGCCTCACGATCCAGCGCAAAACTGGGAACAATCAAGCAGCAGATCGCGCACGAGATTCGCAGCCACTTCATGCCGACTTCTTTCCTCGCTGCCGCACGATCTCATAGAGCATCACTCCGGCCGCGACTGAAACATTCAGCGACGGCACTTTGCCCAGCATAGGAATAGAAACCAAGAAGTCGCACTTCCGCGCTACCAAGTCGTGTAAGCCCTTCCCTTCTGCACCCAGCACGATCGCGCAGTCCATTTTGTAGTCGAGCGAGTCGTAAGATTGTTCACCACGTTCGTCGAGTCCAACCATCCACAAATTCTGCGCCTTCAATTCCTCCAGCGTGCGGGCGATGTTGGTTACCTTTGCGATGGGCAAGTGCTCACTCGCACCCGCTGACGTTTTGGTCACGATCGCCGTCACACCTGCTGCACGACGATCGGGAATCACCACTCCATCGGCCCCGGCAGCGTCCGAGGTGCGAAGAATCGCACCCAGATTGTGTGGATCCTCGACTCCGTCCAGCACGACGATGAGCGAATACTGCCCGCGCTTGGCGGCGACGACATCCTCCAGGTCGTTGTACTGCTTCGCCGAAGTGACAGCGACCACGCCCTGGTGTGCGTTGTTGCCGGCCATCTGATCGAGTTCCTCGCGCGGCACAAAGCGCACCGCGACTCCCTGCCGCCGGCATTCATCGACCACATGCTTCAGGCGCAGGTCGTGGCGTTCTTTCGCGACTCCCACCCATGCAAAAGTGCGTCCCCGGGCCTTCAACGCTTCGGCCACGGCGTTAATACCGTAGATGTAATTCATGTTCTGGTAGTTTAATGCAGTGAGCGAACCAGCGTCGCCGCAGCGGACATTGGACTCGCCGGGAAAACTTGTCGACTCGCTGGACTGAAGCCATGTTTCGAACCAGATTCAAGAAAGAAATCGTCGCTGAATTCCTGCCTCCCGCTCGCCCAGGCAAGCAACAGCGTGTGATTATTCTCTGCGACGGCATGCCTTCGATGCCCAGAAAACAGCCCCTCGTCGAATATCTATCTTCAAACGGATATTGGGTCTTTTATCCGCGATGGCGCGGAGCATGGGAGAGTGGAGGGCAATTTCTGAAACGCTCGCCGCACGAAGATATTCTCGACATTGTGAGCGCGTTGCCCAAAGGAATTCGAGAACTTGCCTTTGGTCAAGAGTTTATTTGCTCTGCCGATAAGATTTTCGTCATCGGCGGAAGTTTTGGTGGTGCTGCCGCCATTCTTTCCTCGATGGATCAGCGCATAACAAAAGTGATTGCCAATTGTCCGGTCGTAGATTGGGCCATCTTACGGAAAGAACAAAAGCAGGAAACCTCGAACCCAAGTTATCCAGCGTACATCCGCGCCGCATTCGGTAATGGGTATCGCCTCTCCGACAAGAACTGGAACAAGCTGCACAGCGGCGTGTTTTACAATCCGGCGCATTATCTAAAAGAGCTCACGTCCTCGAACATATTAATGTTCCACGCCAAAGACGATCCCTACATCCCCTGGAAAATCGTCGATGACTTTGCCAAGCGGGCGGGCATTAAACTCAAGCTACTATCGCGAGGCGGCCATCTCAGCACTGAATACGTAGTGCGAAAATATTGGCCCCAGATCAAACGGTTTTTCGATTCGTAAGCCCCGCACTCCGAAGCCGCGAAGCCGGTCATCGCATCTAAATCACGTATCCATCAAATGCTAGACTGAAATCCGGAGGCACTGTTGCCCGACGTTTATATTCTTTCTGCTGTGCGTACGCCGATCGGCAAATTTGGAGGCTCCTTGGCCTCGATGACCGCGGCCGATATGGGAGTGGTTGCGGCCAAGGCCGCCATCGAACGTGCTGGTGTGCTTCCTGATCAGATCGAAGAAACAATCTTCGGCAATGCACGTCAGGCTGGCGGAGGACCGAATCCCGCTCGCCAGATTTCCATCCGCAGCGGCGTTCCGCAAGAAGCCCCGGCGTACACCGTAAACAAAGCGTGCGCTTCCGGCCTCAAGTCCATTGCGCTGGGATACCAGGAGATCGCAACTGGCAATTTCGATTGTGTGTTGGCCGGCGGCACTGAATCGATGTCCCGCTTGCCCTTTTACCTCGACGGCGCGCGCTGGGGATATCGCCTGGGCAATCAGGAACTCGTCGACGGCATGTATCGCGATGGCTTTTTCTGTCCACTGGCAAAAATGTTGATGGGTGAAACTGCAGAAGTGCTCGCCGAGCAGTACAAGATCACGCGCGAACAGCAAGATGAATATGCTCTGTGCTCGCAGACCCGCGCCGCGGCAGCCATCGACGCCAACCGATTTGAGGATGAATTAGTCCCGGTCACGCTCGAGAGCAAGAAAGGCCCCCAAACTTTCAACCGCGACGAGCACGTTTTTCTCGGAGCGACGATGGAAAAGATGGCTAAGCTTTCGCCCGTCTTCTCGAAAACTGGGACGATCACGGCGGCCAATTCTTCCGGCATCACCGATGGCGCTGCCGCGGTGGTTCTCGCGAGTGAAGATTTCGCCAGGAAAAACAATCTCAAACCCCTCGCCCGCGTTCTCGCCGCGACTTCGGTGGGTGTAGATCCGCGCATTATGGGCATCGGTCCGGTTCCGGCGCTGCGCAAGATGGAGCAGAAGCATCAGCTCCGCATCTCCGATTTCGATCTGATCGAGCTTAACGAGGCCTTCGCCGCGCAGGTTCTGGCCTGCGACCGGGAGTTGCACTTCGATCGCTCCAAACTCAACGTCAACGGTGGCGCCATTGCGCTCGGCCATCCCATCGGCTCGACCGGAACGCGAATCACGGTCACGCTGCTACACGAAATGCGGAAGCGCAAAGCCAAACGCGGGGTCGCAACTTTGTGTGTGAGCGGCGGGATGGGTATGGCGCTGGCCATCGAAAATGTCGCATAAGACTTAAACATCTGCGTGCAAACATCTATAAATAGGGCGCTTAACAGCAGCCGACGGGCCTCGATCTTCGGACTGCATCTTTTTCCTCCCTTCGACCGTATATCCGGTAGCATGAACGCCGCAGCCTGCTATTTCGTGAATGGGATGGAATCCGAGACCAGCGCGATCGCCCGTGGTCTTCGCCGCCGTGATCCCGACCTGCTCGATCGTTTAATCGAGCAGTATCAGCACCGTCTGCTGCGTTACTTGATTTATCTCACCAGCAACCGCGAACTTGCCGAAGATATGTTTCAGGAAACTTGGATTCGCGTCCTGGAGCGCGGCCACCAATACAAGCCCGAGTACGAGTTCAGCACGTGGTTGTTTTCCATCGCCCGCAATCTCACTGTCGATTATCTGCGCAAGAAGAAACCAGCCAGCCTCGACGGATTGCTGGACGAAGAAGAAGGAGTTTCGCTGGATCCACCAGACCTTCGGCCCTCGGCTTTGGAGTTGGTCGCTCGACATGAGCAGGCGGAACAGATCAGCGCCGCGCTGGTCGGAATCGCGGCCGAATACCGCGAAGCCATCGTCTTGCGCTTTCAGGAGGGCTTGGCACTTGAGGAAATTGCAGCCGTCACCGGCGCGCCCTTGGGGACGGTCAAATCACGCTTGTATCGTGGCCTGAATGCATTGTTGCCCCGGTTGAAAGGGGCACAAGCGTGAACCGCGATCCCCACCAACAAGCGCGCGAGTTGATTGCTTTTGGTTCACAAGGCCTCACCGATTCTCAACGGGCACAGTTGAGCGCGCACCTCGACGAATGTGCAGCCTGCCGCGACTATGCCCAAGCTGCGGAACAGCTTGTCCGCTCGCTGCGATCAGTACCGCTCGCTGCTGATCGCACTCTGGTTCGCACGACCCAGATGCGCGTGCGTAGGCACGCCACGCAACTGCAGCAAGAGCAAGAACGTCTCTGGCTGGTGTGGATGTCTTGCATTCTGGTCGGCCTTTCGGCCGCGATCACTACGCCACTCTTGTGGCGCGGTTTCCAGTGGCTGGGAGAGTGGGCGCGTGTCTCCAGTCCGGTTTGGCAGGTCGGCTTCATGGTTTTCTGGATTTCGCCGGCACTGGCCGCGAGCCTTATTTTTCTCGCCCGCGGGATCCACCTGACTGACACGAATGGAACGTCGCAGGGCTAACGATGAGAATCGGAGAATTCCTATGCAGTTAAGAAGCGACATACGAACCCAATTTACCGAGGAACTACGTCTCATTCCCAAGTGGGCCTATGGAGTGGCCGTCCTGATCTTTGTGGGCATGCAAATCCTCTTCGCCCACTTAGTGGCCATTCAGAAAGACGCTCCGTCGCAACCGGTGCGAAGTCTCCTTGGTTTTTTTACGGGAACCATACTCGCCTGCTATTTCTTGCTGATCGTCTACGTCAATCGCGATGCCGCCCGCCGCGGCATGAACCGGGTGCTGTGGACGGTGGTCGCGGTTTTTATTACTCACGGCCTCGGCATCATTCTGTACTTAGTTTTGCGGCAGCCCCTGGTAAGTCGTTGCCCACAATGTGACGCGGCGGTGCAGGGTGGATTCAACTACTGTCCCAAATGCAATCATCAATTGCATCCCACCTGCCCGCATTGCCAGCACCCAGTTCAGGGAAACGAAGTCTACTGTCCATACTGCGGAGGAGCGGTCGCGACTCCCGCAGCCCAACTATCCACTCCGCAGATCGCGGCACAGACCTAGACTGTAGGGACGTCTCGGTTGCGCCAAGCTGCCCGCACTCCTATACTTCTAGATAGCGTAATGGAGTCTGAATGTCGCTATCCGCTGTAATCGTGGACGACGAGCAACTTGCTCGTGACGAGCTTGCTTTTCTTCTAAAGAGTATCGGCGAAATTGACGTCGTCGCCCAAGGCAAGAACGGCGTCGAAGCCGTTAATCTCATCCGCGAACACAATCCCGACCTGGTTTTCCTAGACGTACAGATGCCTGGGCTCGACGGCTTCGGCGTAATCAAAAGGCTTCTGGACCGAAAAGTTCTGTTGCCGAAAATCGTGTTCTCAACTGCCTTCGACCAGTACGCGGTGAAGGCATTTGAAGTCAACGCCGTCGACTACCTGCTGAAACCTTTCGACAAAAAACGTGTTGCTCAGTCGGTACAAAAAGCGCGAGCCAAAGTCGAAGGCAGCGGCGCATCGTCCGATAAGTTGGACACGCTCATGCGCATGCTCGAATCGCAGAAGCCGCAAACCGCTAAGGTTTTGCTGAAAGCCGCCGGGCGATTGTTCCTGGTGAATCAACGAGACATCTGTTTCGCCTCCATCGAAGACGGCATTATCACGGTAGTCACGAGCGGTCCGAACGGCATGGAGGGACAATCCAACTGCCGCACCCTTGAGGAATTACTGGACAGCCTTGATCCGAATCTTTTCTGGCGCGCCCATCGATCGTTTTTGGTGAATATCAACCGGATCAAGGAAGTTGTTCCCTGGTTCAAAAGCTCTTACCAACTGCGGTTGGACGACAAGAAGCAAACCGAGATCCCAGTCAGCCGCGCGCAAACCAAACGCCTGCGAGAGCTCTTTGGGCTGTGACCATTCGCTGCTGGCAACTTCAACGTTATTGCGTGCATCGTACGGTTAACTTGTGGTATACCGACATTTAGCATTGAAAACGGGGCGCTGGTTTTGATTTCGTCTGGATACAAATTACGCAAAGGTGCATCCTGCGCAGTTCTGTCTTTGCTATGTATCCTGCTGGTCACGTTCACCGGCTTTGTCCAGGCAGTCCACGTACACGCGGAAAATACCAAGCTCCCAAGCCATGAGTGCTCGATCTGCTCCGTGGCCCATTCCGGAGTTCTCAGCACTGCCATATATCGGCCAGCCACGATTTTCGTTCGCACCGTCCTGTCAACATCTCCTGATGCAGTCAGTAAGTCCTTTGGCTTCGTCTCCTGTCTTCGCATTCGTCCTCCTCCAGCGGTCTAAGGTCTAGGCACAAGCATTGACCTGGGGCTCGTCAGCCCCATTAGCTAACCCTGGTTCCCTTCTCGGAGGATTTCATGCTGGCTTCTTACAGGAAGCCGCTTCATGCGGCTTTCATTCTGGTTCTCTATTTGGCAGTAGGCCTTCAGGCCAACGCGCAGTCCAACTCCGCATCTCTCAGCGGCACTGTTCTGGATTCCTCTGGCGCCGTCGTTCCGAACGCTACGATTGAAATTCACAACCCGGTCAGCCATTTCGATCGATCGGCCACCACGGACGGTGCAGGAAAGTTCAGCTTTGGCAACGTCCCGTTTAATCCCTACCATTTGAGCGTAGCGGCGAACGGCTTTGCGGCTTACGCACAAGATATTGAAGTCCGGTCTTCCGTGCCGTTGGATGTCAAGATCAACCTTCAGGTCGCCGTCTCTTCGGAAACCGTAACCGTACAGAGCGAGGCTGGAGAAGATCTGCTGGAGAACGATCCGACTTTCCACTCCGACATTGACCGGAGTCTGTTTGACAAGCTTCCTCTCGAAAGTCAGTCGTCGTCGCTCAGTTCTCTCGTCACTCTGTCTACACCGGGGATCGCGGCCGATTCCAATGGTCTCTTTCACGGACTCGGCGACCATGCGGAGAATTCGTTCTCTGTCGACGGACAGCCCATTACCGACCAGCAAAGCAAAGTTTTCTCCAACCAGGTTCCACTGGATTCGATTCAATCCATGGAAGTCATATCGGGCGCACCGCCCGCCGAATTCGGAGGCAAGACCAGCGTTGTGATTGTCGCCACCACACGGTCGGGCCAGGGAGTTACCACGCCCCATGGCAGCGTGACCGCTTCTTACGGCTCCTTTGGCAGCTCGAACCTGGCGGCCGAGGTTGCCTATGGAGGCAAGAACTGGGGAAACTTTATCTCGGTCAACGGTATGAACAGCGGTCGATTTCTGGATCCCCCCGAGTTTGCCGTCTTCCACGACAAGGGCAACGAGCAGAACGTTTTCGACCGCGTCGATTATCAGCTCTCCGGCTCTGATTCCGTTCACTTGAACTTCGGCTACAGCCGAAGTTGGTTTCAAACCCCAAATTCGCTCGACGCTGAAAACGCCACGCCTTGGAGCGGACTAAACGGCGTCCTCCCCGCAGCAGAAAATTACGGCGGCGTTGCTCCCAACGGTGATGTCGTCGGACCCACCGACCAACGTTCCAAGATTGGAACCTTCAACATCGCCCCCTCGTGGACCCATGTGTTGAATACCTATGCGGTATTAACTTTGGGCGCGTTCGTGCGGCGCGACAATTACAACTACTACCCCAGCAGCGACCCGTTCGCCGACCTGGGGCCGCCCAGTTTGCAGCGACAATCCGTAGGCCAGAACCGCACTCTGACCAACGCAGGACTTCGCTCCGATGTCTCCTACGTCAAGGGTATAAACAACGTCAAGGCAGGAGTAACTTATACCCAAACTTTTCTGAATGAAAACGATGCTCTCGGTATCATTGATCCAGCTTTCAATGCGCCTTGCATAACGGGATCGCCGGTAACTGCGCTGAACCCATTTCCCTTCGTTGCTGCTCCGGGCTTCACGAATCCCTCGCAATGCGCCGGTGCCTACCAACCGAACATCGCCACAAATCCCAATGCACCTGGGACGGCTTTTTACCCTTACTTCAATCCCGTCCTCGCTCCGTACGATCTGACGCGCGGCGGAGGCGACTACACGTTTAACGGTCACACCGACGTGAAGGAGCTTGCGCTGTACATTCAGGATCAGGTCACCAAAGGAAACTGGTCTTTAAATCTCGGCATCCGCGGCGATTTCTACAACGGCCTCACCGTGGCCCGCCAGGCTGAGCCTCGGCTCGGTGTCGCTTATAAGGTCAAAAAGACCAACACAATTCTCCGCGTCTCCTACGCCCGCACTCTGGAATCGCCGTTCAACGAAAATCTGATTCTTTCCAGTCTGGGCTGCGCCAATCCAGTCCTGAATCCGCTGCTTCTCTGCTCTTCACCTCTGGCTGATCGCCTGAGCCCCGGCTTTCGCAACGAATTCCACGCCGGCCTCGAGCAGGCCTTCGGAAAGTACGTAGTCTTTTCCGGCGAATGGATTTCCAAGTACACTCACAACGGCTACGATTTCAGCGTGCTCGGCAATACTCCGATCACCTTCCCCATTGAATGGCATAACTCCAAGATTCCCGGGTACGCTGGCCGCATAAGCGTCCCCAACCTCCACGGATTCTCCGCGCTCATGGTCTTCTCCAGCGTCGCCGCCCGCTTCTTCCAACCACAAATTGGAGGAGCAGGTGCAACCGTGTCGAACAGCACCGGACTCCCGTTCCGTATCGACCACGACGAACATTTCAACCAGACGACGCACTTGCAATACCAGCCTTGGCAGCGCGGCCCATGGGTTGGCTTCAACTGGCGCTACGACAGCGGCCTAGTGGCGGGAGCGACGCCCTGTTACGGAACAAATCCATTCCTGAACGATTGCCCAGGATCAGCCCTCGTTGGCGGCGTGCCCAACGTCAGCATGATCGCTTCCGATGTAGGCGGAGTTCCGCTTTCCGCCGATCAGGAATTCGAGGCGGGCTTCTCTTGCAATGGAGTTCGCGCAACTCCGACCACGCCATTGCCTTACAATTGCGCGGCCTCGCAATTCGGATCTTCCCTGATCAAGGTGCCCGCACCCGGCACCGAAAACGACGACCACAATCCGCCCCGCATCCAATCGCGGAATCTCTTCGACATCTCTCTCGGCCACGACAATCTCTTCCACGGCGACCGTTACAAGTGGAGTCTTCAACTCACCGCCATCAACATTGCGAACAACTACGTACTTTACAACTTCCTGTCAACGTTTAGCGGCACGCATTACGTCACGCCGCGGGCGCTGACAGCGCAGCTTGGTTTTCACTTTTAGGAGAAAGATTGGAACATGGCAGACGACCGGGGGAGGATATCCGGCCGTCTACCGCCGCTGCATCCGTCACTATGCAGCCAAGGCTTCCAATGCCGTTCGATTGCGGATCACCAGCGTGGAACCATCCAAGCGGATGAATTCCTTCTTCTTCAGATCACTTAGTAGCCGGGTTACGGTCTCGCGCGACGAACCAATCATCTGCGCCATCTCTTCATGGGTCAGGATCGCCCGGACGCGGATCTCCGGAGGCTCGAATTGCTCCCGAAGCGGCGTCCACGAAAGCAGTAATCGCGCCAGCTTGCCCGCGGAAGATCGGGCCAGCACCAAGTCATGCATATCGCGATAAGCCGACTGAAATTCCCGACTCAAAGCTTGCGACGCATGCATCCCAAACTCGCCGTTCTTTTCCATGAGCCGGATCAGCGATTCCCGGTCTATGAAGTTCACCTGGCACGGTCCTGCGGTCTCGGCGGTCAACTCAAATGGCTCCCCCG
>Ga0210391_10004971_pt1 | contig 10992 bp, 6 predicted proteins | sample IncBWC12OmetaG_FD_160573 | JGI IMG/M metagenome (GOLD analysis project Ga0210391, IMG submission 160573) | Forest soil microbial communities from Barre Woods Harvard Forest LTER site, Petersham, Massachusetts, United States - Inc-BW-C-12-O ...
TTGCTTTCATCGACGCTCCTATCTACGCCCGCACAAACGGCTACTTGAAGCGTTGGTACTTCGACATCGGTTCTCCTGTCAAAAAAGGCCAGCTCCTCGCCGAAATCGAAACGCCCGAAGTCGATCAGCAGTTGCAGCAGGCGCGCGCTGACTTGGAAACCGCGCAAGCAAACTACAACATCGCCAAGATCACCGCCTCCCGATGGGAGTTCCTCGTCAGCACCGGCTCCGTCTCTCAGCAGGAAACGGATCAGGCGCAAAGCGATCTCGCCGCAAAGAAGGCCGCCGCCGATTCCAGCGCCTCCAATGTTCGCCGTCTCGAAGAACTTCAATCCTTTGAAAGAATCTTTGCTCCCTTTGACGGCATCGTCACCGCCCGAAACACCGACATCGGCCAGCTCATCGACGCAGGCGCCAGCTCTCCACGGGAGCTTTTCCATCTCGCCTCCATCACCAAACTCCGTGTTTACGTCTCCATTCCCGAAGTCTATTCCCGCGCCGCCAGCAATGGATCTACCGCCACGCTCACGCTCGACGAATATCCGGGTGAAATTTTCAAAGGCACTCTCGTTCGCAATGCCAATGCCTTCGACACCGCCTCGCGCACGCTTCTCACCGAGGTCGACGTCGACAATTCCAAGGGCCGCCTCCGCCCCGGCGCCTACGTCTTCGTTCACTTCAAAATGCCGGAGTTCGTCTCTTCCGTCACCGTTCCTTCCAACACCCTGCTTTTCCGGAAGGAAGGGCTTCAGGTGGGCGTCGTCCGCGGTGGCAAGGTCGAACTCGTTTCCGTCAGGATGGGCCGTGATTACGGCAACTCCGTCGAAATTGTTTCCGGCCTCTCCGCCTCCGACGCGGTCGTCGCCAGTCCACCGGACTCTCTGATCAGCGGCACGCCCGTGAAAATTGCGGACCAGCACGCAAGAGATTAATCCATGAAATCCCTTCAACCTCTCTTCGCCGTTGGACTTGCCGTGTTGCTCTCCGGCTGTGAAGTTGGCCCCAAGTACGTTCGCGCTCCGGCGCCGACTTCGACGAGCTTCAAGGAACAGCCTCCCGATTCCTTCAAGGAAGCCGGTCAATGGAAGACCGCACAACCCCTTGACCAGGCTCTCCGCGGCAAGTGGTGGGAAATGTTTGGCGATCCCCAGCTCAATTCTCTCGAAGACCAGCTCACCGCTTCCAACCAGGATCTCAAAGTCGCCGAATCCCGCCTCCGCGAAGCCCGCGCCGCCGTCCGCTTTAATCGCGCGGCGCAGTTTCCCACGATTTCCGCCGGCCCAAGTATCGATTCTCTCCACGCTTCGGCAAACCGCCCTTACATCCAAACTACCGGCAACACCGGTGACTTTATCCTGCCCATCGATGTTTCTTACGAAGTCGATCTGTGGGGACGCGTCCGCCGCACCGTCGCCGCCGCTCGCGAAGAAGCGCAAGCCACCACCGCCGATTACGCCACCGCCAGCCTCAGCCTCCATGCCGAGCTCGCCATCGACTATTTCGAACTCCGCAGCGCCGATGCCCAGAAGCGGCTTCTCGACGACACTGTCAAGGCCTACACCGACGCCCTGCAACTTACCTCCAACCGTTTTCTCGGCGGTGTCGCTCCCAAGTCCGACGTTGCTCAAGCGAAAACCCAGCTCGACACCACCCGCGTGCAAGACACCGACGTCACCGTCGCCCGTGCCCAATTTGAGCACGCCATCGCCATCCTCATCGGCAAGCCTCCCGCCGAACTCACGATTCCCCCCGCCCCGCTTGATATTCAGCCGCCCGTGATTCCTGGCGCCCTTCCCTCGGAACTCCTGGAACGCCGCCCGGACATCGCCGCCGCTGAACGCCGCATGGCCGAAGCCAATCAGCAGATCGGCATCGCCCGCGCCGCCTATTTCCCCACGCTTTCTCTCAACGCCTCCGCGGGTTTTGAAGGCACTTCGCTCCTGAATTGGTTAAACTGGCCGAGCCGTTTCTGGGCCGTCGGCCCACAAATGCTCGAAACGCTCTACGACGGCGGCCGCCGCCGCGCCACTTCCGAAACCGCCCTCGCGAATTACGATGGCACCGTCGCCACCTATCGCCAGACCACGCTCACCGCGTTTCAGGAAGTGGAGGACAATCTGGCCGCTCTTCGCATTCTCAACGACGAAGATCAGCAGCAAACCCAGGCCACCGCCTCGGCCGAGGAATCTCTGCAGCTCTTCTCCAACCGCTACAAGGGCGGCGTCGACACCTATCTCCAGGTCATCACCGCCCAGACCGTCGCTCTTCAGAACGAACGCAACAACGTGGACATCCTCCGCCGCCGCATGGACGCCAGCGTTCTCCTGATCAAAGCGCTAGGCGGGGGCTGGAGCACCGCAGAGCTTCCCAAAGAATCGAGTATTCGTCATTAAAACGGAAAGGAAGGGGCACTCTCATGGAATATAGGCAACTCGGCCATTCGGGCCTTAAAGTTTCGGAGCTCAGTCTCGGCACTGGTACATTCGGCGGCGGCACCGAATTCTTTAAAGCCTGGGGCGAAACCGGAGTTGACGAAGCGAAACGCTTGATTGATATCAGCCTCGAAGCGGGTATCAACCTCTTCGATACCGCCGATATCTATTCCAATGGTCTTTCCGAAGAAATCCTCGGCAAAGCCGTCGCTGGCAAGCGCCAGGATCTCCTCATCTCCACCAAAACCACTTTTCGCCTCGGCAAAGGGCCGAACGACGTCGGTTCCTCCCGCTATCACATCGTCCGCGCCGCCGAAGCCAGTCTCCGCCGCCTGAACACCGACTACATCGACATCTACCACATGCACGGTTTCGATCAACTTACTCCCATCGAAGAAACTCTCGAAGCGCTCGACACTCTCGTTCGCAGCGGCAAGGTCCGCTACATCGCCTGCTCCAATTTTTCCGGATGGCACCTCATGAAAGCGCTCTCCATCTCCGAGCGCTACGGCTGGGCCCGCTACGTCGCCCATCAGGTGTACTACTCGCTCATCGGCCGCGACTACGAACTCGAACTCATGCCTCTCGCCCTCGATCAAAAAGTCGGCGCCCTGGTCTGGAGCCCCCTCGGCTGGGGCCGCCTCACCGGAAAAATCCGTCGCGGCCACCCGCTCCCCGCGCAAAGCCGTCTCCACAAAACCGCCGACCTCGGCCCGCAAGTTCAGGACGATTACCTCTACAAAGTAGTCGACGCCCTCGAGGCCCTCGCCAAAGAAACAGGGAAGAGCGTTCCCCAGATCGCCCTCAACTGGGCCCTGCGCCGCCCCACCGTCTCCAGCGTAATCCTGGGCGCCCGCAACGAAGAACAGTTGCGCCAGAATCTAGCCGCCGCCGGCTGGAAACTAACGCCAGATCAAGTCGCCAAACTCGACGAGGCCAGCGACTTCGCTCCCACCTATCCCTACTGGCACCAGCGCGGCTTCCTCGAGCGCATCCCGCTCCCAGTCCCCGGTCGCGAGTAGGGGCCACTTTCAAGTGGCCCAGCACTCTTTGTAGGGGAGGGGCTCGCCTCCCCTGAGTCCGACCGAAGGGCCCCTCCCCCCCTTGCCTTTCTCTTTCCTGTGTAGCGGCCGCCTTCCGAGGTGCGTATTTCGGACCCCGGATGATTTTACGGGGCGGGCGCCTTTTCTTACCGCTTTTGCTTGTCGCCCAAACTCGGCATAAACTGTCCGTATTACATCTCCCGTAGGGGATCCAACAATGCCCACAAATCCCGAAACAACCGCGGCGTACGAAACCTTCCCCAAATTCTCAGCCGCGGACTTAAGCGCCTACAAATCCCAAGGCTACTTAATCCACCCCTCTCTATTCTCCCCCGATGAAATAGACATCATGAAACGCGAAGCCGAACGCGATCTCGCGGGCGCCAACATCCTCAACAAAGCCGACCGCGCCGGCAATCCCGTCAATCTCGCCATGTGGGACCGCCCGCAGGACGACATCTACGGCATGTTCTCCCGCAACGAACGCGTCGTGAAAAATGTCGAAGCCCTTCTCGGGGACGTTGTCTATCTCTACAGCGCCAAAATGATCATGAAAAACGCTCGCGAAGGCGGCGCCTGGGAATGGCACCAGGATTACGGCTACTGGTACGACTACGGCTGCCTCGTCCCCAGCATGCTCAGTTGCCTCATTGCCGTCGATCGCGCCACGCAGGAAAACGGCTGCCTCCAGATCCTCGCCGGCTCTCACGCCATGGGCCGCGTCAATCACGACCGCATCAACGAACAGACCATGGCCAATCCCGAACACGTCGAAGCCGCCCGCGCCCGCTTCCCGCTCGTCTATCTCGAACTCGATCCCGGCGACGCTGTCTTCTTCGACTGCAATCTCCTTCACCGCTCCGACGCCAACCGCTCCGATCATCGCCGCTGGAACTACATCGCCTCCTACAACACCGTCGCCAACAAACCCTACAAACGCGTCCGCGACTACGGCAACTACGAATCCCTGATCCAAGTCCCCGCAAACGCCATCCGTACCTTCGCCATCGAACACCATCTCCTGTAGCGGCCACCTTCAGGTGGCCAAGCCTTACAAGTGGCACAGCCATTCCTGGCTGTGCTCTTTCTTTCCTCTGTGCCCTCTGTGCTCCTCCTCCGCACCTCTGTGGTAATCCTTTCTCTTTTCCCATCCTCCAATTTTCCCCAGATTCGTGTTCTAATGCACGCCGTGCCCACCACCCGCCGCGTAACCATAATCGGCAGCTACATCGTCGCCCTCGTCATGGACATGGACCGCCTCCCCATCGAAGGCGAAACCGTCGTCGGCCACGACTTCCACACCACCTTCGGCGGCAAAGGCTCCAACGCCGCCGTCTCCGCCGCCCGCCTCGGCGCCGAAACATTTTTCCTCGGCAAACTCGGACGAGACGCCTTCGCCGCAGAATTCATCGCCATGCTCGACCGCGAAGGCGTCCATCGCGAAAAAATTCTCTACTCGGAATCGCTCCCCACCGGCGTGGGCATCATCCTCTTCAGCTCCATCGGCACTAATCTGATCGCCATAGACCCCGGTGCAAACATGCAGCTCTCCCCAGCCGATCTCGAAGAGCACCTCGAAACGATCCGCGAATCCTCCGTAATCCTCTCTCCGCTGGAAATCCCTCTCGACACCGCCCTCGCCGGCGCACGTCTCGCCAAAGAATACGGCGTCATTGCCATCCTCAATCCCGCGCCAGCCTGCGATCTGCGCCGCACCGACCTGTCTTGCGTCTTCGCCCTCACTCCCAACGAAACCGAAGCCCGCACCTGCCTAGGCCTCTCCGCCGCCGACTCCGCCCCCGACGAAGAATTAGCCGCCGCGCTCCTCGCACTCGGCCCGGAGCACGTCATGCTCACGCGCGGCGCTCAGGGTGTCCTCTGGGCCTCGCGCCACGGCCAGAAGAAAATCCCCTCCCTCAAAGTAAATCCGATCGACACCGTCGGCGCAGGCGACGCCTTCAACGCTGGCCTCGCCGTCGGCCTCTCCGAAGGCGAATCCGTCCCCCACTCCATCGCCCTCGGCATCACCGCCGCATCTCTCTCCACCGAAAAGCGCGAAACCCTCGCCTCCTACCCCTATCGCCCACAAGTGGATCAACGCCTCAACGAAATTCTGGAAGCCTTACGTTGAAATTTCCGCAGCGGGAGATTCTTCGAATGGGAAAAACTTCATGACCCTCGCACTCGGCCTCTCCGTCGTCCTCTTCGCTGGAATCCTCCAGGGCACCTTCATCCTTCCCATGAGTTACACCCGCGAATGGAAATGGGAGCACAACTGGTTCGCCTTCTCCTTCCTGGGAATGCTGGTCCTCAACGCCGCCATCGGCTTCGCCACCATCCCCGTTCTTTTCTCCATCTACGCTGCCACGCCAAACTCCACGCTCCTTACTCTCAGCGCTCTCGGCCTCGGCTGGGGAGCCGGCGCCATTCTCTTCGGTCTTGGCATGGACCGCCTCGGTATGTCCCTCGGGTATCCCATCATCATGGGACTCATCGCGATCCTTGGCGGCCTCATCCCCTTCGTTCTCTTCCATCCCCACGACCTCTTTTCCCGTCGCGGCTGCATCTATCTGCTCGGCACAACGCTCGCCATCGCCGGCATCATTGTCTGCTCCGCTGCCGCCGCCCGCCGCGACCTGGATCGCTCCACCTCGGCAACTTCTTCCCACAGCAGCCTGTTCGCGGGACTGCTGATTGCCGTTTCCGCCGGCATCCTCTCCAGCCTCCCAAACCTCGGAATCTCCATGAGTGCCACCCTCACGCAAGCCGGAGCGTCCCTCGGCATTCCACCCGTCAGAGCCGGAAACGCCGTCTGGGTCCTATTTTTCGGAATGGGGTTTATCGTGAACGGACTTTATTGTTTGTGGCAGATGCAGCGCCTGGGGCAACTCGCCGCGTTGTCTCGCCACGCCACCCCGCGCAACGTCGCTCTCATCTTCGGGATGGCTGCCATGTGGATCGGCAGCTTCTACGTCTACGGCCTCGGCACTTCTCTCCTCGGCGCCACCGGCACCATCTTTGCCTGGCCCCTCTTCATCTGCGTTTCGATCTTGGTCGGCAATTTCTGGGGCATCCGCGCCGGCGAATGGACTTCCAGCAGTTCCGCTGCTCGCCGCGCCTTGCGCGCGGGCATGGCCATCCTGCTGCTCTCTGTCATCGTAATCGCACTCGTAAATCTGGGGTAGGGAACTGCCGCAGGTTAAATCAACGTTAGGTAGGGAACGAATATTGCGGGGGGCAAGGTTTGCACCGCCCGCCCACATAAGCTCTGTCTCTCAATCCTTTCCTGAAATTCAATTCCTCAATGGCGTTGAGCTGAAACAGCATGGACTTCCTGCAACAACCTGGAATATTCGGGCTCAGAGCGCAACAAGTCAAACACCGGGTCGCTCTCCACGAAAATCACCCATCCTTCACGTCGATTCATCGCGATCTGCAGGAAATTCAGTGCTTCCGCCTTGTCGCCGGCAATCGTCATGCAGCGAGCCGCATCGACCATACTTCCCGTGTAGCTCGTGCCAGCGGAGGCGGAAAGCGCATGCAGCGACGCCGCGTATCCCTCCTTCTCATACGTCAGCAGAATTCTCTTCTCATTTTCTGGCGTCGAAATCACGTGAACTATCGCCTTAAGTTCCCCCCACGCATGAGGAAAGTCTCCCGTCACCGAATAGGTCCACCACAGTTTGTAATGCGCCGTCAGGAAATTCGGATTGTCGCGTACAACCGATTGCAGTTCCTGAATCGCCAGAGGATATTGTCGGCCCATGTAGTGCACCCAGCCCAGATTGGTACGCAGGATCAGCGCCCTGGGATCCAGCGCCAACGCGATGCGCATCTCTTTTTCGGCATTGGCAATTCTTCCGCTGGTCATCAGCACCATGGCGTACCAGTGGTGCGCGTCCACGTTACTCGGCTCAAGTTGAATGGCCCGGAGCAGTTCCTTTTCCGCTCCCGCGGAATCCCACTCGTAGAACCATTTGTTGAAGCCCACTGCCGCATGTGCGTCCGCCAGATTAGGGTCGGCCTCGACCGCCAGCAAGGCTGCTGCCTTGCCCTCTCCATGTGCTTGGTCTGTACTTATCCAGTTATATTGACCCATCAAATTGTATGTAACAGCCAGTTCAGCATAGGCCCGCGCATAGTGGGGATCCTCGGAAAGCGCGGACCCAAAACTCTGGAGTGCCTTCTCAAAACCTTCCTTCGATCGCAGGGAAAGATAGTACCGGCCCTGCAGATAGGCATCGTGAGCCACCGGGTTTTTGGGTACGTACTCCGGCTTCTTTCCCGTGAGCAATTTAAGCGACAGGGTCTGGGCAACGGAATCCGTCAGGTTGCTTTCAAACTTTAGTATCTGGCCCGAGTCCCCGTCGTACGTATCCGCCCAGATATGAATTTGATCCTCGCAACGAATCAATTGTGCCGTCACCCGGAGCCGCTCTCCCTCGGATTGGACACTCCCTTCCAGGGCGTACCGCACGCCCAACTCCCCGCAGATCTGCTTCACCGTCTCGTGGGACAACTTGTAGGACATCGCCGAAGTGCGCGCAATCACGTGCAATTGCCCTCCTTCGGTACGCGCCAGGCTGGTAATCATTTCCTCGGTGACGCCATCGGACAGATATTCTTTCGTTGAATCACCCGTAAGATTTGTGAAGGGCAGCACGGCAATCGAAACCGCGGAATCGGCCCTCGCGTTCCAGAACTTCCTGTACCCGAAGTAGCCGCCCGTCACCAGTACAACAATCAACGCGCTCGCTGCCGCGATGATTTTCCAGTCCACCGGCTTTGCCGCAGTCGTCAGGCTTGAAGAAGAGTTCCCTTGTTGGCTCTGCAGGGAACTTGCTGCTGCCTCCGAACTGGGGCCAGCGGGCTCCGCTTTTCGCGCGGCTGACTCGGCGGGCGAGAAGCCAGGCCTGCCAGGGATAGCAGTCGCCAAAACGGGGGAGGCTGGCTCGACTTTGATAATTCCATCCAACTTCTCCACCGCTACCAGAAACCGGTAGCCGCGGCGGGGGATGGTCTCAATGTATCGGGGAGTTTCCGCGCTGTCGGAGAGCGCGTCGCGCAGCTTGCTGACGGCCGTGTTCAGCCCGGTCTCAAAATCGACAAAGGTATCTTCGGGCCAGAGGCGCTTTTTCAGTTCTTCGCGGGTGACCAGCTGGCCCTGCCGCTCGGCTAAAAGCGCCAGCACCCGCAAGGGTTTTTCCTGCAGCCGGATCAGGGAGCCGTTCTTGCGTACTTCCCCCGCCGCCAGATCCGCAACATAGGGACCGAACTTGAGCATTGGCGAGCTGGGTGCCTGCTCCATGAAGTTCCTTTAAAGGAAACCGGGGACTCGGCAGAGTGTAGCATGGAACCGGTACTTGTAAGGCCACCCGGCGAGAAGGAAGTAACCTTTTTCTTATCAGCCGCCTGCCTGTTAAGACTTACTGCACAACTAAATCCACCGCCGTACATTGACCTTCCTCGCCGTTTTGCGCAAACTCCCGCCCACTTGTCCCCAGGAGCCCGTCACGGATGGACCAGCGAGTCCTCATATCCAACGAAACGGATTTCCAGCGCTGGCTCTTGTTGATTCTGAGCAGAGAGCGCCAGCGGCTGGCGGCGGAAAACGCCGCGCGTCGTGCACTGCAAATAAATGAATTTGGCGTTATCGAGGAAAAGTCGAGTCCAGAAGGAGTCAGAGCATGAAGATCGGAACGAACCTTGGAGTTGCCGGACGCTTCGCCCGGCGCAGTCTGGCTCTCGCAAGTCTCCTCGCCGTTGGGAACGGCGCGGTCCCCTTGGCTCTTGCGCAATCGCCGGTGGCGATCTCTGATCTCAGCACTCCCATCGCCTTGACCACCAACAACACTGGTTCGGGCCCGGCCTTCGTTCTGAACACTGATTCCAGCGTAAATTTGCTCCAGAATACCGGAATTGTTGGTGGCGCCGGATGCGGACCAATCTTGAGTGGCGCGACCGTTTCGCGCGCCGCAATTGCTTTCGACTCGTCCACCAGCCGGCTTTACGCCGTGCTCGAGGGTGACTCCTCCACCGGCAGCGGCCTCGGCACAGTGGTCACTTACGCGACCATCGGCGCCGGCACGTGCACCCTCGGTCCGGCCGTTCAGGTCTCATTCACCAGCTTCGCTCTTGTGGATCTAGCCGTTGACCCAACGCAGGGCAACGTCTACGTACTCGAAGCAACACAAGGCGGCTCCCCCGATGTTCTCTATATTCTGAACATAGCTGCGCTCGCGAGCTACTCTGCCAATCCCATCCCGCAAGTTTCTCTGGACTATTCCGCTACCTATGGTCCTATCGTCATCGATTCGACCACCGGCCGCGTGTACATCAACGATTTCGGGTCCGCGACAAATTTGCCCCCGGGCCTCAATCCCACTCCCGGCTTTTTCGTCTACGATCCAAACAACAGTTCGACCGTCAGCAACAACATTCAGCACGTCTTCGGCTACGTGAACTCCTCCGGCGCGACCCTGCCGTTGAGTGCCCAGGCGTTGCTGGCTAACTCCGGCGATTTGATTCTTGCCAATCAGAACACTTCCATTTCCCTCGGTCACGGCGCTACCTTTCTGACCTGGCCCTTCACCATCCTTCACACCAACGCCCCGGGGTTCAGCTTCTTCGCTAACACGCAACCCGGTCCCTTTGGCTCATTCTCCGGCGTCTACATTCAGCCCGGTCCCGCCGGAATCACAATGGTGGGGCCAGGCGGAGTCGGCACCTCCATCCAGAACTACTCCGCCATCGGTGGGGCGGACATAGATGCCGCGCATGGGATCATCTATCGTTATGAGTACAACGTGACGTCTTCGAACTCCTTCAGCGCCACGCCCCAACAGGACTCCGGCGCACTCGTCAGCTACAACCTGTCTACTCAAGTGGATAGTACGTTGACACAGAATGGATTCGCCTTGGCAAATGTTTATCCGACTCCAAATACTCTCCCGTGGAGTCAACTCACCTTCAACGCGGCAAGCAATAATGTAGCTCTTGCGGTCCCCTCTGCCGCCCTGGGCGTTTCCAACTCCCTGGCGTGCACAGACGTTACCGTCCAGCAGATACTCGGCGGCGGCTCGACGTTTGTTAACTTGGGCGAGGCCGCGATGAACTCTTCGTCGGGATACATCTATGAGACGCAGACCGTCTACCCGAACACGACTCTGTACTATGTGGCTCCTCCGGCTTCTTGCGTTGCGGCCGATCTTGTTCTCAGCCCTGCCGCGCTTCCGTCTGGAATTGCCGGACAGCCGTACGGACCAGTCCAATTTTCGGTCCTTACCGCTACAGTCGGCACGGTCGACTTCTCCACTCCCACCATCCCAATCTCTCTCGTGGGGTTGAATCTCTCCAGTTCGGGATCGCTCTCTGGCACGCCTAGGCAAGTGGGGACGTTTGAAGTTACAGTTGCCGCGAAGGATTCCGCCGGTGACACGGGTTCCGAAACCGTCTCTCTGACCATCAACTGCCAGACGATTACCGTCGGCCCGAATCCACTCCCGGGTGCCGTCGCG
>Ga0210391_10004973_pt1 | contig 10989 bp, 10 predicted proteins | sample IncBWC12OmetaG_FD_160573 | JGI IMG/M metagenome (GOLD analysis project Ga0210391, IMG submission 160573) | Forest soil microbial communities from Barre Woods Harvard Forest LTER site, Petersham, Massachusetts, United States - Inc-BW-C-12-O ...
GTGCGGCTGGAAGGGCTTATTCCGTTCGACGCGACGGCGTGAAGATCAACTTCGCACATCGGCGGAACTTGCGGAGAGCAGGGAAGAAAAACTCGCCGGGCGGGACGGGCGTCCGGCGAGCAGGGTACGTTGCGAGACTGTGCTAAACCGCTGCGCCGCCGAGCTGCTTCTTGCGAAGCATCAGCAACGCCGCGATTCCCAAACCGAGCATGGCGAGCCCTTCCGGCTCGGGCGCTCCAACCGCCGCTGCGGTTACTTTGCCGCCAGTAACCATGTCAACGGGAATTGGATCGTCGTTCAGAAAAATGAAGCCGCCGGTGACGGGAAATTTCCCTGTGAGCAGGTTGAACGAACTGCCAGACTGGGAATAGATCTGTGCGCCGAACAGCTGCACGTCATAGAACGTGCCCAAGTACGTGAAATCGAGATCAAACAGGCCCAGGTTCGTGGTATCCCAGAACTCGACTTCCGAGTTCGGCAAAACCAGGTTCGTGGCTCCCTGCGTGATGGTGAGAGTTGTAGTTGTGTCCAGCGACGTCAAGGTACCCGGCTCGGAAAAGGAAAAAGAGAAGCCGGGATCGCTCAAGAACGTGACGTTGCCGGTGTAATTCACGCTGCCGCCATCCGCGAACGCGGAAGTGCTGGTGAATAGCACGAGAGCCGCTGCAAAGAGTAAAGCTCGACGCATCTTGCCTCCGAAGATACACACCAACTGCAGTTCCGCACGTAGCAAGCCTCCTACCAAAGGGGAAAGACTGAAAACGCGACGCTTATGAATCCGCGTGTGCAACGATTTTGTATATTCAGGAACTCGACGTGAGGCGTAGTTGGCAGCGTTTCCTACAGTGTTTGCTGTAGCGCGCCGCGTGAGTGGCGGCTGCGCGAGAGTAGGCGTAGACTGGCGCTAGTCGACACCTGTCGATATCGGCCTGCTCGGCTGAGAAGGAGGTGATCCAGTGAGGTACGGTTTACGTTGATTTTGTAGAGAGGCGCCTGTGGGTTAGCCGGGCGCCTTTTTTTTGGTCCCTTTTTTCACCCCACCCAATTCTGGCAATACTCTCAGGGCTTGCCCCGCACATCGTAAGCGCGACGCCTGTGGAATAGGCAAGTTCTGCCTGTGGTTCTCTCGCCTGAAGCTTACGGCATCTACGTAGACACGATCTGTAGTTCTACGAATTGTAGCGGAGGCGCCGCCGTGCTATTCACCGTGGCCGTGCCGCCGCACCCCTATCGCCGGAATCTTCCCCACGTATTTCCGGCTCGCACGCCGATCTTTTTCACCTGGCGTCTCTGCGGTTCTCTACCTGTGCGCAAAGCGCTCGGTCCGACAGATCCCAACGAATCCGCCGGTGAAAAATTCGTCAGAACGGACCGGCTTCTCGACGGCGCTGCGTGTGGCCCACGCTGGCTTCACGATTCGCGAGTAGCCGGAATGGTTTCGGCCGAGATCGAGCGTGGGGCCCGGGAGTTTCGCCGATACGAAGTTCTCGAATACGTGGTTATGCCGAATCACGTGCATCGGCTTATTTTTCCGCATGCAGCGCCGGATGCGTTGATGAGGATGCTGAAGGGCATTACAGCGCGGCGCGCGAATCGCATTCTCAACAGAACTGGCTCGCCATTCTGGCAGGATGAATCGTTCGACCATTGGTGTCGCAGCGTTGAAGAAGTGCGGAAGACTCGTGAGTACATCGCTGAAAATCCGGTCAGGTGCGGGCTGGCTCGAAGGGCTGAGGACTGGCCTTGGTCCAGCGCGCATCGGAGACTCGAACGGAAGCAGGCAAAGTTGGTGGAGCGAGTGATAAGTGGAGAAGGGCGCGGAAACTAATCCACAGGCACAACTTGCCTATTCCACAAGCGTTCGCACCTAGGTTGATCGCGGCAAGCTCGTCGTGAGTTGCCAGAATTGGGGTGGTCGAAATGGTGGCAACCACCGCTGAGGTTGGCAATCTCGAATTTGGCGCGCACGCCAGTGGAATAGGCAAGTTCTGCCTGTGGGCCTGTCCAGCGAGTACCGCGCGGGATGCCGCGCCTTGCTCGCCCACAGGCAGGATTGCCTGTGCTACCTGAAGGTGCTCCGACGGGTTGTAGCAGGGGCAGCACTGATGCCGCCGCGCTCCCGTGTATAATTTGCGAACGCATGCCGCTGTCAGCTGGCACAAAACTTGGGCCGTACGAGATTGTCGCGCAACTGGGCGCGGGCGGACTGGGCGAAGTGTATCGAGCGCGAGACACGCGCCTCGGTCGCATCGTCGCCATCAAGGTGTTGTCCTCGGCGGTGGCCAACGACGCCGACCGGCTCGCGCGTTTTGAAGGCGAAGCGCGCGTCCTCAGCACGCTGAACCATCCGAATCTCCTCGCAATCTACGACGTGGGCACGCCCGATCCAGGAAAGAGTGACGGCCTGCACTACCTCGTCTCCGAATTTCTCGATGGGCAAACGCTGCGCGAACGGCTCGACGGCGGCGCGATCGGCCAGCGCAAAGCTGCCGAATACGGGCTGCAACTCGCGAACGGCCTTGCGGCGGCGCACGAAAAGGGAATCGTCCACCGCGACCTGAAGCCCGAAAACATTTTCATCACGCCCGGCGATCACCTGAAGATTCTCGACTTTGGTCTCGCGAAGCAAACGCTCGACGCATCGCTGATGCCCGGCAATAGCGTGACGATGACCAGCGCCGGCGGGTCGGGGCACACCGCGCCGGGAACCGTGATGGGCACGGTCGGCTACATGTCTCCCGAGCAGGTCCGCGGACAAGTGGTCGATTCGCGCTCCGACATTTTCAGCTTCGGCGCGATCCTCTACGAAATGGTCGCGGGGCGGCGTGCGTTTAAGGGCGATTCGGGCATCGAGACGATGAACGCGATCTTGAAAGAAGAGCCGCCGGAGCTGGACGCCGCGCAATTGAAAATCTCGCCGGGCATGGAGCGAATCATCCGCCACTGCCTGGAGAAAAACCCGGCGAACCGGTTTCAATCGGCGCGCGATTTGGGATTCGCACTCGGCGCGCTGAGCGGATCGGCCAGCGATACGGGATCGACGCAAGCGGCGGTGTTGCGCGCGGCAGACGCGGCAGACAGCAAACGCCTCGCGAAGCAAGCGCTCCTTCCGTGGCTCGTCGCGGCGCTGCTGGGCGCGGTCGCATGCGTCGCGCTTTATTTCGCCGTGAAGCCATCGACGCCGCCGGCGACACGCATGCAATTCGCCATTCCGCTGCCCGATGAAGTCAATCACATGGCGATCTCGGCGGACGGCTCGATGCTCGCGTTCGTTTCAACCGATGCGAACGGCACGGACACGTTGAACATCCAGCGCATCGGATCGTCAACTATCGCGACTCTGAAGGGCACCGACGGCGCGCAATACCCGTTCTGGTCGCCCGATAACGCGTGGGTGGGTTTCTTCGCCGATGGCAAACTGAAAAAAATTCCCGCGGCGGGCGGCACGCCGCAGATTCTAATGACCGCAGTAGCCCCACGCGGAGGAAGCTGGGGCAGCCGAAACGTGATTCTCTACGTCGCCGACGCAGGCGGGATCATCCGGAAGATTAACCCCGACGGCAGCGGAGCCGCGCCCGTGACGCGCCGGTTCTTCAACTCGACCAGTTTTTCGTCGCACCGCTGGCCGCAGTTTCTTCCCGACGGCAAACATTTTCTGTTTCTCGCCACCACGTTTGGAGCGGACGACACGAAGAGCGGTATCTACCTCAGCTCTCTCGACGGAGACGAGCCCAAGCTGCTGGAAGCGGCGGGTTCAACGGCCGGTTTCGCCGATGGCCGGCTCTACTACTCGGATTACCGGCAGGCGCTGATGAGCGTTCCCATCGATATCGCAAACGGAAGAGTGACCGGCGAAGCGTGGATTGTTGCAGAGCGCGTCGGCTTTCAGCCGTCCACATACTGGACCGCGTTCACCGTGGCGCAGAACGGAACGATTGTGTACAACCCCGGCGGCGGCACGAAGCTTTCGCTGCTCACCTGGTATGACCGCGCGGGCAAAGAGCTCGGCCACGTGGGAGAGCCGGGCGTCGTGTACAACCCAGCGATTTCAAACGACGGACAATATGTTGCCGCGGACGTTTCGGACCTGAAAGCGAACAATGTGGACGTCTGGATCTACGGTCTTAAGGCGGGGACTGCGTCGCGTTTTACTTTCGCGCCGTCGGAGGAAGTGGTGCCGACGTGGTCGCACAGCGGCGACCGGATCGCATGGCGTTCGGACTCGAATCCGACCGGCCTGGAAGTGAAGCCGACGGGCGGCATTGGGAAGACGGTTACGGCTCTCGAAGTCGCTCCGCAGGACGATGCGATGCCCGGTTCATGGACGACGGACGATCGCGAAATTCTGGCCACCATGCAAAAAGGAGACGGAGGATCGGCATTGATACTGGTTGATCCGAACGGCGGCGGGAAGGTGAAGGAATTTCTCCCGTCCACCAGCGCCGTTACGAACGGGCAGATTTCTCCGGACGGCAAATGGGTCGCGTATGCCTCGAACGAATCCGGCGACTGGGAAATTTACGCGACGACCTTTCCCGGTGCGCAGGGAAAGTGGCAGGTGTCGCGCGGCACGGGACAGGAACCTCGGTGGCGCGGCGACAGCAAGGAGCTCTACTACATCGGGCAGGACAAAATGTTGATGGCGGTGCCTGTCACCACCGCAGGCGGATTCGCGGTGGGCACGCCGGTGCCGTTGTTCCGCGCGTTAGGGCGCACGGCTATTTCGTCCACGGATCTTTTCACGTACGACGTGACGAAGGACGGGCAGAAATTTATTGTGAACCGCTACTTTAAGCCGGAGCACGTGGCCCCGCTGACGATTGTGCTGAATGCGGGCGCGGGAGCTGATGCGGGCGCCGGCGCGAAGTAACGTGGCACAGGCAATCTTGCCTGTGCATCATTGCTGATTTGTGGCGAGCAGCGTGTTTGGCAGTTAGCAATCTCGATGCGAAGTATGCGAGAGGGTGATGTATGAAGACGAACCGCAGTCGGGCCCTCGATTTTGTGAAGCGCTGGAGCGTCGCCCACTGGAAAACGTGCCGGACCGCGCTGATCGCGTTTGCTACTGGATCGCTGATTACAGGTTACCTCTCGCACGTTCGAGAAGTTCGCGCGGAAAACGTTCGAGTCTACGAGCTGAATATTTATCACGCCGTGCCGGGCAAAGTGCCGAAGCTGGAAGCGCGGTTTGAAGATGCGTCGAAGCTGCTCGCCGCTCACCACTTGAATGTCCTCGGGTATTGGGTTCCGAATGACGATCCGGCATTCGCGAACACGTTCGTCTACCTTCTGGTGCATCCCAGCCGCGAGGAAGCGGAAAAGAATTGGGGCGCGTTCCATGCCGACCCGGCGTTTCAGAAGTACAGGCAAGCCGAGAACGCCGAGAAGCTGATCGAGCATGTGGACTCGACGTACATGCGGGCTACGAATTATTCGGCAATGAAGTAGTGCTACGAGCGCAAATCGAGGCACACGATGAAAGCTACAATCTGGTTGCGTATCGCGGCGGCGCTGGTGTTCGTACACGGAGCGCTGCACGGGCTGGCGGAATATTTTGGGCCGCCACCGCAGCCGGGGCCGCAGTTGGCGGCGGTAACCGCGATGAAATTGAATGCGTTTGTGGTTGAGGGCGCGACGCGCACGCTCTGGGATTTCTACAAGGGCTTCAGCTATTTGGGAGCCATCACGCTGATCGTCGAAGCGATCGTGATTTGGCAACTCGGGTCGCTCGCGAAGCGAAACGTGCCCGGGCTTTGGCCGATCATCGCGACATTCGCGTTTGGCTTCCTCGCGACCGCGCTGACCGCCTACAAATTCCTGATTCCTCCGCCCGCGATCATGGAGCTGGTGATCGCAGCGTGCCTCGGCATCGCTGCAATCGGCGCCGCCAAACGACCCGCCTCGAGCTAGCCGCGCATTACGGCTCCGCGTTCTGCACCGGCGGCCGCGCACCGCGAATCAGCAACCAGAACATAAAAACTATTTCGCCGAGATTCGCCCACTGCGAATAAACGCCGGCAATATGCTGAAGTCGGGGAAAAGTCACGTCCGCGAGGCTGAGCATCACGTTGCCGACGCCGCCCAGCGCGAGCCACACGCCGATAAACCGCGGAAGAAATCGCGAACGGTACACGAGTAGCGCGAGCGGAAACAGCCACAGTCCCCAAAAAAGTTGCGCGATGCCAAGCCCACGGAAATGCAAGTTCACGAACAGCATCCCGAGCGCGTCTCGCTGCACTTTGTCGAGCACGCCGAGATAATCCGCGCCGCGAAAAAGCGCCAGCGCCGCCACGGAATTCAATTCGTTTAAAATCGAAATCGGTACCGACACAACGATCAGGATTACCATCCACAGAGCCGCGCGCCGGTCCACGCCCTTCAACAACTCATAGAGTGCAAGCGCCACAAAAATAAATCCCACTTCGCCCACCAGCTGAGCGCCAATGGCGAGCCGCCACAGCGTTTCGTGGGCGAGCACATTCGCGGCGGTTGCAGTCGCATCGTTGTGCACAACCAGCTTGCTCGGCACGCAGATCATGGCGAACACGCCGAGGATCGACGTCGCCACGTACAGCGCCCCGGCATACCGCCCGGTATTTCCGGTCGAATTCACGATGGACTCTCCCGCGAGCGGCCTGCGCTCGCCTCGTGCCCAGCATGCAGTCTAACGCAGGCACGTCAAATGCGCCCGGCGCCGACGCCTCGTTGCTTTTTCGCGGCGGGGCAGCCGCGGGTTTCGCGCTTTGCGAACCGCTCGCCCCATGGCGGCTTGGCAGAAGCTTCGCGTTTGGCTAAGGTAGTTGCGACGTTGTTCTGACCTGCTCCTGCCCCAACGGAGGAACCATCGTGTCCGAATCTGCGACTGCGCCCGTCGAAACGCCATCCTTCTTCGAGACCTTCGGGGAAAAACTGAAGGCCCCGGTCGAGCTGCTGCAGGACTACGCATTGATGTCAGCCGATGCGGTAAAGCAGATATTCACGTCGACGCGCTGGAAGGCGGACCTCGTCGAGCAGATGGATTTGATTGGCGTCGGCTCGCTGCCGATTATTTGCGTGGCGCTGGCGTGCGTCGGCGGCGTAATCGTGTTGAACGCGGCGTCGCAGTTCGAGCGGTTCGGCGAGAAAGCGCTGACGGGCGATGCGCTTTCGCTCTCGCTGCTGCGCGAACTGGGTCCAGTGTTCACGGCGCTGCTGGTGTGTGGGCGTAACGCGACGGGAATGGCGTCGCAGCTCGGCTCGATGCTGGTCACCGAGCAAGTGGACGCGATGCGTGGCCTGGGCGTCGATCCGATTCGCAAACTGGTGACGCCGCGGGTGCTCGCGACCGTGCTGGTGCTGCCGCTACTTGTAGCGCTCGGCGACTGCGCGGGATTGCTCGGCGGATTTTTGGCGGCGACGATCACGCTGCACATCGACGCGGCGCAATTTTGGGCGCGCGCGATCAAGGTGCTCGAGGTCGGCGACCTGGTGATCGGATTCTCGAAACCGATTGTGTTTGGGTTTATCGCGTCGACGGTCGGTTGTTACCAGGGCTTGCGCGTGAAGGGCGGAACGGCCGGCGTGGGACGCGCGACGATTACGGCGTTTGTTGCGGCGTCAGTGGCAGTACTCGTCGCCGACCTTTTCCTGACACGCCTACTGCTCTACGTTTTTAATTTGTAAGCGATTCGTGGCACAGGCATTCGTGCCTGTGGGCTTGGCACATTCTTGTGGCGGGCCGGTTTGGCGTAGTCGCGTTAGGTTCCCGACTTTCTAAGAATGGCGCAACCCGCACGCCACCGTAGCTGGCGTGCGCACAGACACGAATGTCTGTGCCACGAACGCGCGTGCTCTGGTTAGACGTGTGACTCGTGCGGCTTGAGCGCGTGGGTCCCGTGCGTGATGGCGGCGCCGGCGCGCAGGGCTGCAGCGACGAGCACCGTCTCCGAAATTTCGGCTTCCGTAGCGCCATTCTCCCGCGCGCGGCCCGCGTGGATCTCGATGCAGTACGGGCACTGCGTGGTGAATCCGACGGCCAGCGCGAGCAGCTCTTTGTACTTCGCGGGAATCGCGCCGGCGGCCATCGCGGCCTTATCGAACGCCCAGAACGCCTTCATGGCTTCGGGTGCGGCGGTATCCATAATCTTCAGCTTGGACAGATCCTTCATGTCGTACATGAGCGGTCTCCTGTGCGTAATCGAGGTTGAGGTCGCAGCGCGAAAAGATGAGGCGCCAATATATCTGCGCGCTACTTGCGCCGCAATTTCTTTTGCGCGTATTGGATTCGAAGGCAGCCGCGCGCCGCACGTCACAAATTTGTTAGATTCGCGCCCCGCGCGTAAGATGGCCTCAACGATCGAATCAGGAGATCCAACTGAACGGCTACATGGTCATGCAAAATGTGTTGCATCGCCCCGTCCGTACGTTGGCAACGGTGATCGGCGTGGCCGTGGAAGTGATGATGGTGATCCTGATCGTCGGGCTTACGAGCGGCATGTTGAAGGACTACGCGAAACGCACGGCCGGCGTGGGAGCGGACGTGATGGTGCAGCCGCCGTCGGCGTCGATGCTGATTACGGTTGGCAGCGCGCCGATGCCGATCAGCATCGGTGAGAAGCTCGCGCAACTCGACCACGTGCGCGCGGTGGCACCGGTGCTGGTGCAGCTCAATTCCGTTGCCGCGCTTGAAAACGTGTTTGGTATCGACCCGCAAAGTTTTCGCATTGTTTCGGATGGCTTTACGTTCCTTGAAGGGCACGACCTGCGCGAGCCAAACGACATTCTTGTCGATGACGTCTACGCGAAAGGGAAGAAGGTAAAGACCGGCGACACGATCCACATTCTCGGCCGCGACTTCCGCGTCGCCGGAGTCGTGGAACACGGAAAGTCGGCGCGCTTGTTCGTTCCGCTCGCCACGTTGCAGGACATGATGGGCGCGGAGAACAAGGCGACCATGTTTCTGATCAAGTGCGACCAGCCGGGCAACGCGGCGCTCGTACAAAGTGAAGTGAAAAAACTGCTGCCGGGATACGAGATCCGCCTGCCGAAGGACTTGCTCGAATTGCTGACCTCGTCGAGCGTTCCGTTTCTCGGAACTTTTATAAAAGTGATGATCGGCATCGCCGTGGTCGTCGGATTTCTGGTGACGTTTCTTTCCACGTACACCACGATCATCGATCGCACGCGCGATATCGGGACGCTCAAGGCGATCGGCGCGTCGAAGGGCCACATTATCCAGCTGGTGCTGAGCGAGACGGCGATGTTGTGCGTGGTGGGTCTCGTTGCAGGCGCCGCGCTCAGTTACGCGCTGAAGCAGGTCCTTCACGTTGTGTATCCTTCGCTCCCGATTTTGATGACGCCGCAGTGGGTCGCGCGCGCGGGCGTGATTGCCGTGGCGGGCGGTTTGTTGGGCGCCGCGTATCCGGCGTGGATGGCGAGCCGAAAGGATCCCGTCGAGGCGCTCGCGTATGACTAATTCTTCGGCGGGCGAGGCTGTGAGCAGCGCACCCTTGGCGGGCGAAGGCTTCATCGAACATTTTGACGTGCTGATCATCGGCGCGGGGCTCTCGGGCGTCGGCGCCGCGTTCCATCTGCAGAACGAATGCCCGCGCAAAACGTTCGTGATCCTCGAGGCGCGCGAGGCGATGGGCGGCACGTGGGACCTATTCCGCTACCCGGGCGTGCGCTCGGATTCGGACATGTACACACTGGGCTACACGTTCCGGCCGTGGCGCGAACCGAAGGCCATCGCGGACGGCCCGTCGATCCTGAACTACATTCGCGAGACGGCCAGCGAGTACGGCATCGACAAGAAAATCCGGTACGGGTTGAAAGTCCAGCGGGCGCGGTGGTCGTCGAGCGCGGCGACGTGGACCGTTGACTGCGCGGCGCACGACGGTCGCGAAGTGCGTTTCACCGCGAATTTCATTTTTTCCTGCACGGGCTACTACAACTACGACGAAGGCTACATGCCCGGCTGGCACGGCATGGAGCGCTTTAGCGGCACGATCGTGCATCCGCAAAAGTGGCCGGCGAATCTCGATTACAAAGGGAAGCGTGTCGTTGTGATCGGAAGCGGCGCGACGGCCGTGACGCTCGTGCCCGCGATGGCTCGAACCGGCGCGGCGCACGTGACGATGCTCCAACGCTCGCCCACCTACATCGTCAGGCTGCCGTCCGAAGACAAAATCGCGAACTGGCTGAAGCAGCGGCTGCCGCGCCACGCCGCGCACAAGCTCATCAAGTGGAAAAACGTGCTGATCAGCATGTTTTTCTACAACTACGCGCGCAAGCAGCCGCACAAAATGAAAGCGCGCATCCTGAAATTTGCGAAGATGCAGCTGCCCGACGGTTACGACGTCGACAGGCATTTTTCGCCGCGCTACAACCCGTGGGACCAGCGGCTGTGCGTCGTCCCCGACGGGGATTTATTTCGGGCGATCCGCAAAGGCGGCGCATCGATCGTCACCGACGAGATCGACACGTTCACGGAGAAGGGAATTCGCCTAAAGAGTGGCGACGAGCTCGAAGCGGACATCATCGTCACGGCGACGGGGCTGAAGCTCAAGCTGCTCGGCGGAATGCAGCTCAGCGTCGATGGGCTGAGCGTGAATCCGGCGCAATCGCTCACCTACAAGGGAACGATGTACAGCGGGATTCCAAATCTCGCGTCCGCGTTCGGGTACACGAACGCGTCGTGGACGCTGAGATCGGACCTGACGGCGCAATACGTCTGCCGTCTGCTGAAGTTCATGGAGGCGCGCGGGTACAACTACTGCACGCCGCAGCGGCGCGACCCGGTGCTCGCCGAAGAGCCGGTGATCAACTTCAGCTCCGGATACGTGTTGCGCGGGCGCGACGTGCTGCCGAAGCAGGGCTCGAAGAAACCGTGGAGGCTCTACCAGAATTATTTGCTGGATATGATGTCTCTTCGATACGCGAGCGTAGACGACGGCACGATGGAGTTTGGCCGTGCCGGTAGCGGCACGAAGAAGAGAGCGAGTTGACGTG
>Ga0210391_10004974_pt1 | contig 10988 bp, 8 predicted proteins | sample IncBWC12OmetaG_FD_160573 | JGI IMG/M metagenome (GOLD analysis project Ga0210391, IMG submission 160573) | Forest soil microbial communities from Barre Woods Harvard Forest LTER site, Petersham, Massachusetts, United States - Inc-BW-C-12-O ...
GTCCTGTCGTTCTTTCCTGTGCCGCAGAGCCTCGCAGCCCTGTTGCCGCCGGGATCGCCGACCACCTTCTTGTTCATCGGCTTGGGACCCTCATCCGGCGCCGATTCGGTCTTGATGTACGACACTCTCCCGCTGCAGTCGACATCGACGCCGTTCTTCGACCTCAGCAATGGCGATAACTGTTCGACCGGACCCAGCGGGCCGACGGCCGTGGCGGTAAGTTATGATGCAAATGACACCGTTCACCCGCTGCTCTTCTACGTCGCGAGCTACTACAGCAACACGGTAGCGGCCTTCGACGTGCTCGGCATCATCGAAAATCATACCGACCTATGCCCGGCGCCGTACGCCAGCATTTCCGGCAGCGGCGGCAACATTGCACAACCCGAGGGGCTTGCGGTCGATGCCGACCGAAACGTGTTCGTGTCGGACTCCAGCGCAAACCACATCACGGTGTACAACCCCGGGAGTTCCTCGAGCACTCCGACGTATCGATTCACATACAGCGGCGGAACTTAGCCTGGCACCAAAGTTTCACGATCATGAGGCGCAACGCAAAGGGCCCGACATCTGTCGGGCCCTTCGTCGTTACGCTGCGCGAGAAAACTGCTTCGATGCCTTATGGCTTCGCCGCGTTAGGATCCGAGGAAAATTTCTTCAGTGTGTCGGTGCCGTGGCACCCCACGCCCTCGCCGCACACTTGATTGACGGGACAGACCACCGGCGTACCTTTGACACAGCCGCGCGCATCGGCGCCGGCAGTGCGCGGCGCGCAGCGCTCTTTTCCGTTGCAAGCTCGATGGTCATCGCAATCAGCGTCGCTGCTGCACGCCATGGTTGCCTGATCGCGCTCAACCGTTGCGAGTTCGCCCTGTTTTGCAATCACCCCGGACAGGGTCGCATCGAGCAACAGTTGGGGGGATTGCTGGCCCGAGGGTATTTCAACATCGGCGGAAACGACTTCCCACGCGGGCGCCAGCGGACTGCCGGCGCGGTAGTAAAGCGCGAATCGCGTTACGTTGCGTGGATCGAGTGCATCGTTGAGTTTGACGGGTATGAGATGCGTCGAGGATGGCAACCACGCCTCACCGTGCACCAGCGGCAGTCGCCTGACGCTTTTGCCGGCCTCGTAGATGCGCAATTCCAAATCGCTGCCGGCACTCAGTTCCGCACTCCCGGTAACGACGCGAACTTCAAGACGAGACACGGGTACCGCTTGGGCAGCCGCGGCGCAAAATACGCATGCCAACAACATTGTCCCGATTGACAGTGGCAGCTGTAACTTCATGGCGCCCTCCGGGGTTAATCGATGAATTCACCGCTATCATAGCCGATCCTAAGCGCACGCTCGCCAGCGAGCCGCGCCAGGCCATTTAACAATATTCGGAATTGTCAGCGATGCACGAGCTTTCCGCCTTCACGATCACCCAGAAATGGCCCCCACGCCATCCCGATCGCATCCAGCTGTACTCGCTGCCGACGCCCAACGGCGTGAAAGTCTCCATTATGCTCGAAGAAACCGGCCTGCCGTATGAGCCGCACCGGGTCAGTTTCGACAGTAATGAGCAGAAGTCACCGGAATTTTTATCACTCAACCCCAACGGCAAGATCCCGGCCATCCTCGACCCCCATGGCCCCGCCGGCGCGCCGCTCGCTTTATTCGAATCCGGCGCGATTCTCATTTATCTGGCGGACAAGAGCGGACTCCTCATGTCCCACGAACCGGCGCGGCGTTATGAGACCATTCAATGGCTGATGTTTCAGATGTCGGCCATCGGCCCGATGTTTGGCCAGGTGGGTTTCTTCAACAAGTTCGCGGGTAAGGATTACGAGGACAAGCGCCCGCTGCAACGCTACGTCGCGGAGTCGAAGCGGCTCCTCGACGTGCTCGATCGTCGTCTCAGTGAGCGGACCTGGATTATGGGCGATGACTACGGGATCGCCGACATCAGCACCTTTCCCTGGGTCAGCAATCTCATCGGCTTCTACAATGCTGCCGACCTGGTCGGTTTTAAGGATTTCACCCATGTCGCGCGGGCGCTAAAAGCATTCTCGCTGCGAGATGCAGTGATTCGCGGCAAAGATATTCCAGAGCGCGCGCTCAGCGCCTGAGGCGCCTCATAAAAGCGTCGCTCAGTTCTTTGAGCTCTTCGATATGCAGCAAGATGCCGCTGGCGGCGAATAGGCCCGCTCCGGCGGTCACGGTCACGAGCAGCGCCGCAATTTTCGGCAACAGCGCTTGGTGCTGCCAATCCCCCAGCAGCCAGTGCGCTGAAGCGGCGCACACCGCAACCAACGGGACCATTGCGAGCGCGAGCTTTGCCAGCATCGAGAGCAAATGACGCGACTCGAGCCCTTTCAATTGATGCTGCATCAAGAAGTACAGCAGCAGGAAGTTGAACGTCGCGACGCAGCCGGTGGAGAAAGCCAGACCCTGATAACCCCAACCCAGCCGAAACGTGAAAATCCAATTGAACAGCAGATTCAAGCCCACGGCGCTGAAGCTCACCAGCATCGGTGTCTTGCGTCGGTCGAGCGCATAGAAGGCGTTGACCAAGACTTTCAGGGCCGCGTAGCCGCCGAGGCCAATGGCGTAGAAGCGCAGCGCCCCGGCTGCATGCGCCGCTTGGTCGGCATTGAATTTCCCATGCTGATACAGCACCGAAATGATCGGCTCCGCCAGCAGCATGAGTCCCGCCATCGAGGGCAGCGTGAGCAGCAGCCCCCAGCGGATCGCGCGCGCCAATTCACTGCGAAATTCCTGCGTCTTTCCGGCCACCACCAAGCGCGACAGCAGCGGCAGGGTCACCGTCCCCAGCGCGACACCGAATAGGCCCAGCGGCAGCTGCATCAAGCGGAATGCAATGGCCAGCCAAAAAATGGCGCCATCGCCCAATGTCGATGCGAACATGGAGTTGACTAGGACATTGATTTGGGTGGTGCTGGCCGCGATCACGGCCGGCCCCATCAGCAACAAGATGGCTTTGATTCCCGGATCGCGCCAGTGCAAATCCGGGCGGAAGCGATAGCCGAGGCGTGCGAGCGAGGGCAATTGCACGGCCAGCTGCAGGCCGCCGCCGATGAGGGTCGCGAATGCCAGTCCGATGAGTGCGCGCGTACCGAAGTGCGGGTCGATCCAAAATCCTAAAGCCACGCCGCCAACGATGGATCCAATGTTGAAAAAGCTCGATGCCATGGCCGGCATGCCAAACCGATTCTTGGCATTCAGCATTCCCATCACTAATGCGGCGAGCGACACCAGCAGAATGAAGGGGAACATGATGCGCGTGAGGTGCGCGGTCAACGCGGCCTTGTCGGGGTCGAACCCGGGCGCGAGCAGCGCGACCAGTTCGGGGGAAAACACCATGCCGACGACGCATAGCACACCGAGGACCAAGGCCGTCATCGTGGCCACTTTATTCGCGAGCCGCCACGCGTCCTGGTCGCCGCCGCGCGCGATGGTCTTGCTGAAGGTCGTGACGAAGGCCATGGACAGCGCGCCCTCGGCAAACAGATCGCGCAAGAGATTCGGAATGCGGAATGCCGCGGTGAAGGCGTCCATCGCCATGCCGCCGCCGAACAGCGCGGCGAAAATCTGCTCGCGCACCAAACCGAGCACGCGGCTGCACATGACCGCGAGACCAATGATGCCTGCCGCCTTGGTATTCAAGCGGTCGCTGCGTGCGTCAGTGGCAATCGCCGCCGCAGCCGTGCTTGAACCTGGATTGTTTGTCGCTGTTGGGCCGGTCACGGAACTCTAGTCTACAGGGTCCGCGGCGCCGCTCGTCTAACTGGTGCTCATCATGGCAACGACGGTGACGGCCATGACGCCGGTCGCCGCCCACCCCAGGCGCCGCAGCCGTGGCCGGATCACGAAGTCACCCATGACGTCCTGGCGCGACGCGAGAATCATCATGACCGCCATGATCGGCACGGCAATGATGCCGTTGATCTCCGCACTCCATACCAACGCACGCACCGGATCCAGGTGAGTAAAGGTCAAGCCGACGCCGCCAATGGTGGCGATGCCGATGATCCCGTAGAACCCCCAGGCCTCGGGCAGCTTTCGGTCCATGCCGGACTGCCAGTCGAAACTCTCGGCGACCGCATAGGCGGCCGAGCCGGCCAGGACCGGGATGGCGAGCATGCCGGTACCGATGATCCCCAAGCTGAACAACAAGAATGCGGTCGGACCTCCCAACGGACGCAGCGCCTCGGCCGCCTGCGCGGATGTTTGAATGTCGACCGTGCCGGCCAGATGTAGCGTGGCCGCGGTGCTCAAGATGATGAAAAAGGCGATGAGATTGGAAAATCCCATACCCACATACGTGTCCCAGCGGATGCGGCGCATGTGCTTGCGCGCCACCTCCGAGGTGTGCGGCAGCGTCGCGGCGCTGCCGTCTCGCACACCGGCCGCGCGCAGATCTTCCATCTCCTGCGCGGCCTGCCAGAAGAAAAGGTACGGACTGATGGTGGTGCCGAACACCGCCACGATCATCGTTATCGTGTCGTGATTCAAGGTCAGCCGCGGCAACACCAATTCGCTGATCACCGATCCCCACTGCACGTGGATGGTGAAAATGACGGCGACATAGGACAACAGCGCCAAGGTCAGCCACTTCAGGTAGCGAACATAAGTTTCGTAGCGCAGATAGACTTGCAGGCCGAGGCACAGGACCCCGAAACACACGGTGTAAAGGTGCGCGTATCCGCCCAACAGCAGGCGCAGCGCTTCGCCCATTGCCGCGATGTCGGCGGCAATGTTGATGGTGTTCGCGACCAGCAAAAGTCCCACGATGCCATAGAGCACCGGCCGCGGAAAAACCGCTTTGACGTTCGCGGCCAGGCCTTTACCCGTGATGAAGCCGAGGCGCGCGCTTACCATTTGAATGCCCACCATCAAAGGATAGGTGAGCAGCACGGTCCACAACATGTTGTAGCCGAACTGCGCGCCGGCTTGGCTGTAAGTGGCAATGCCGCTCGGATCGTCGTCCGCCGCGCCCGTAATGAGGCCGGGTCCCAGTTGCTTGACGCGGGGGTCGTCCGTGAAGCTTTTCAGCAATTTAACCATCGTCGCTCTCCAAGGAGGCACGACTTGCGGCTGATGTGAACACGAGCGGATTAGCGGCGATTCAGCAGTGTGAACCCCCAATCGATCCGATCGGCAGCGTGGAAATCGTCCCGCCTCTTTTGGCAGGACGACGCTAGCGGCAGCAGGCCTTAAGCGTTATCGAGCCAGAGTGCGCCGCATGCGGCGCTGATTGCCACTCGAACAACAACTCACAAGCTCTACCGTAGTTACCTATAACGTCGCGGAAGATAAACTGTGACTCTACTGCTGTAAAGCACAAATTCACCGCGCCGCGATGCTTAGGCCGTGAGGGCGGCCTTGGCTTTCGCCACTTCCGCGATCACTTCGTCCGCAACGTTGCGCGGCACCGGCTCGTAATGCGAGAACTCCATCGTGTACGAGGCGCGGCCGCTGGTCATGCCGCGCAACTGTCCGATGTAGCCGAACATCTCCGAGAGCGGCACGATCGCCACCACCGCGATATTGGTACCGCGCTCCAGCTGATCCTGCACGGAGCCGCGCCGGCGGTTGATGTCGCCGATCACATCGCCCAGATAATCTCCCGGCGTCACGGTTTCCACCTTCATGACCGGCTCGAGCAATATCGGCGCTGCTTTGCGGATTCCCTCGCGGAAAGCTGCCTTGGCGGCGATTTCAAAGGTCATCGCATTGGAGTCGACGTCGTGGAAGCTGCCGTCGATCAAGGTCGCCTTGAAGTCCACGGTCGGATAGTGCGCCAGGACCCCATCTTCCTTTTGCACCTTGAGCCCCTTCTCAACCGACGGCACAAACTCGCGTGGCACCGAACCGCCGACCGTCTCGTCGACGAATTGGAAGCCGGTGCTGCGTTCCAACGGCTCGAAAACGATCCACACCTCGGCGAACTGCCCGGAACCACCGGTCTGCTTCTTGTGGATGTACTGTTCGGTGATTTTCTTGGTGATGGTTTCGCGGTAAGCAACCTGCGGTTCGCCCATGACACCTTCGACGCCAAACTCGGTGCGCATGCGATCGAGCGTGACCTCCAGGTGCAATTCACCCATGCCGCGCAAAATGGTTTGACCGGTCTCGCGGTCTGTTTCCAAATGCAGAGAAGGATCGGCGCGGACCATCTTGCCCAACGCGCTGCCGAATTTCTCCTGTTCGGCCTTGACCTTGGCCTTGACCGATACGCTGATGACCGGTTCCGGGAATCGCATGCGTTCCAGCACGACCTCATTCGCGGCGTCGCACAGCGTGTCGCCGGTTTCCGTATCCGCCAGGGAGACCAGGGCAATGATGTCGCCGGCACGCGCCTCTTCCACAGGATTGGCTTCCTTGGCGAACATTTCGACCATGCGCCCGATTTTCTCGCGCTTGCCGCGGGTCGAGTTCATGACCGAGGCGCCCTTGGTCAGAACGCCGGAGTAAACGCGGATAAAGGTCAGCGCACCGTAAATATCGTTGATGACCTTGAAAGCCAGCGCCGAGAACGGCTCATCGTCCGAGGTCTTGCGTTCGCCGGTCGGGTGGCCGTCGGCATCGACGGTCTTGATCGAAGCCACGTCGGTCGGCGCCGGCAGGTAGTCCACGACGGCATCCAGTACCTGCTGCACACCCTTATTCTTGTACGAGGAGCCGCAAAGCACCGGCGTAAACGCCGAATTCAGCGTTCCCTTGCGCAAACAGGCGCGCAAAATGTCGCCGGACGGCATGGTCCCGTGCGTAAGATAGGCTTCCATTGCCTCATCGTCTTGCTCGAGGCAGGTATCGACCAACTCCGTGCGGAATTTGTCCACATCCGCCAGCAGCTTCCGGTCGCTCGGCACGGTAATGTGCAACTTGTCCGCCAGGTCCGGAGTCACCTCCAGCACCTGCCACTCGGCATCCTTGTCATCGGAATCCCAGACCAGCGCCTTCATTTCCACCAGGTCGATCATGCCCTTGAAGTTGTCTTCCGATCCGATCGGGATCTGCACCGGCAGGGGCCTTGCACCCAGACGCTTCTTGATCATATCGACGCAGCGCAAGAAGTTCGCGCCGCTGCGGTCCATTTTGTTCACGTAACAAATACGCGGAACGTCATAGTTATCGGCAAGGCGCCAATTGGTTTCGGATTGCGGCTCGACTCCCGCGACGCCATCGAACACCACGACGGCGCCGTCCAGCACGCGCAGCGATCGATTGACTTCGATGGTGAAATCGACGTGTCCCGGCGTGTCGATCAAATTGATCTTCTTGTCGCGCCAGAAGGCCGACACGGCGGCGCTTTGAATGGTGATGCCGCGCTTCTGTTCCTGCTCCAGGTAATCGGTGGTCGTCGAAGTCTTCAGATCCTTCGTATCGTGAATGTCGATAATGGTGTGCTTGCGCCCCGTGTAATAAAGGATGCGCTCCGTCGTCGTGGTCTTGCCGGCGTCGACGTGGGCGATGATGCCGATATTGCGGATATCGGAAAGTGGGGTAGTACGGGCCATAGCGAAAATTCCGTGTTTGAAAGGAGGCCTTAGGGGCCGGGTCAAAAGCCGGGCATTTTGCCACGACGTTGGGGCATCTGTCGAAAAAAAAACGTGCTATTGCGGCGCGCTATCGCGCCTCAAGGCTCGGAAAGAGCCTCAAGGCGGCGCCCCGATCCGGGTTTGCTTATTTGACGCTGTAGCCGCGCCCTTCAAGGCAGGCAGCTTGGGCCCGAAGGTAGTTGGATCGATTGCCGGGCGCCGATCCGCCGCCGGGCTGAGTCGGGTCAAAGCCGGTTTGGCCAACCGCCCAGCGATAACACTCGAATTTGTCCTTGCCCTGCTGTTCTTGGGTTTGACCATTCTTTGGGTAGGCAATGAGGTCCGACGTGCTCGCCGCTCCTGGAGCGCCACCCTGAGTCTGCAGTCCGGCCGGCGGCGCGACGGTTTGATACTGGCCCACGCCGGGATCCCAGCGGTAGTAAGTGTTATCGGCGTAATAGTAAGGAACGCCGCCCCACCAATAGGTGGAGTAGTAATAGGGAAGCGTTGCGAAATAGAGGCCGAGCCCTACGCCGCCCCAACCCCAGCCCCACGGCCCCCAAAAGCCGCCGCGCCAGCCGTAGCCATAGCCGCCATGCCATCCGCCATAACCGCCATGCCACCCACCGAAGTGGCCGCCGCCGCCATAGTGCTGCGCGAATGCCGGTGCACTCGAGGCCAGCGCAGCGCTCGCGCACAGTGCCAGGGAGAATGAACGAATCTTGTTAAGCTTTTGCATGAGAGCACCCGTGGCTTCCAGGCCCATGAAATTGACGGCCACATTGTATAAGACTTGCCAATTCAACGGCAGTTCAACCCGCGCGATTAAGACCCGGTTCACGATTGATGCGCGACGTCCCCGCTCATGTATATTCAAGCCAGGGGGAAACGGCGCCTTGACACGGGGACGCTATGGAAAATGGGGAAGGTTCGAGTTCATTGAGCCGCCGCGAGCTGTTGCGCATGATCGGCGCCGCTGCGGGCGGTTCGGCGATGTACCAGGCGATGAACACCTTAGGCTTTGCCGCCGAATCGCCTTATCGGGGTCCGATTGATCTGCAGGGCGCGCCGCGCGGTGCCTCGATACTGATTTTAGGCGCCGGCATGGCGGGGATGACCGCCGCGTATGAACTGCGCAACGCAGGCTACAAGGTGCAGGTGCTCGAGTACAACGCCAGGGCGGGCGGGCGAAACTGGACACTGCGCGGCGGGGATCGCTACACGGAGCTTGGCGGCCACACCCAGCAATGCGAATTCGACAAGGATTTGTACATCAATCCGGGCCCGTGGCGCATACCGTATCACCACCACGGCATGATGCATTACACGAAGCTCCTGGGGATTCCCCTGGAGCCGTTCTTCCAAGTCAATTACAACGCGTACTTGCACAGTAGCCGCGCATTTGGGGGAAAGCCGCAGCGCTTCCGCGAGATAAAAGCCGACTATCACGGGCATATCGCCGAACTCTTGGCCAAAGCGACGCGGCAGAATTCGCTGGATGCCTCGGTCACCAAAGAAGACCAGGAAATGCTGCTCGAGTCGCTGCGCCAATGGGGCGCGCTCGACAGCAATTATGCCTACGTATCGAGCGACGCGAGCAGCGATCGGCGCGGCTATGACAAGAATCCCGGCGGCGGCTTGAGCGCCAGGCCCGTTGCTTCAAAACCGGTCGCACTCCACGAGATTCTCGATTCCGGTTTGTGGTCGGGCGTGGCCAATGGCGATAACTTTGATATGCAAACGGCCCTGTTTCAACCCGCAGGCGGTATGGGCCGCATCGGTGAGGCATTCGGCAAAGAACTCGGACCCCTGGTTCGCTACAACGCCAAGGTAACGGACATCCGCCAGGATGACCGCGGCGTGACCGTCACGTTCACCGACATCCAAAGTCCGGGTGCGCCGCAAACTGCGCGGGCCGACTGGTGTCTGTGCACCATTCCCCTGCCCATTCTCGCGCAGATCTCCATGAACGTCAGTCAAAGCATGGCAGCGGCAATTTCCGCGGTTCCCTACGCCGCGGCGATCAAGGCGGGATTGCAATTCAAACGCCGCTTCTGGGAGGAGGACGAAAAGATTTATGGCGGCATTACCTATACCGACTTGCCGATCATGAATATCGGCTACCCCAATACCGGCTTTCAAAGCGGCGGCAAAGGCGTACTGTTGGGCGCCTACATTTGGGGCATGAGAGCGATGGAATTTACCGCGATGAGTCCGCCGGAGCGCGTGCAAAAGGTTGTCGACTACGGCAGCCAAATCCATCCGCAATACCACCAGGAATTCGAAAATGGCGTTGCCGTGGCGTGGCACCGCGCACCTTTCACGCTCGGGTGTTTTGGCATGTGGACTTCCACGACGCGCGCCAAACACTACGACAACCTGTGCCAGATCGACGGACGCATTGCGCTCGCGGGCGAGCACGCGTCGTTCATCGGCGGATGGCAGGAAGGAGCGGTCACCTCGGCGCACGATGCCATCGGCCGCCTCCATCAGCGCGCCGTCGCGCAAGGAGCCGCAGCATGAGGAACGCTGCGCTGGGCCTGGCAATTGGAGCGGTGCTGCTTCTCATCGGCGGGCTGCGTGCCGATGCCGACAGCCCCTTGTTTACCTCGCGAGCAACTTTGGGTTCGCTCAACGGTGAGCAAATCTATGCGCACATCTGTCAGGGATGTCACATGCCGGAAGGCCGGGGCGCCGTGGGTGCCGGGGCCTATCCCAAACTTGCCGCCAACAAAAACTTTATTTCCTGGCGATTTGTGGCGCTGACCGTGTTGGATGGGCGCAATGGCATGCCGCCGTTCGGATTCCCTGCCGGCCGCGGGATGGATTCGGGGCCGGCGCACCTTAGCGATGCGCAGATCGCCGATGTGGTCAACTATGTGCGCAGTCATTTTGGCAATGCGTACAAGGCCGAGGTCACCGCCGCAGAGGTCTCGGCGCTGCCCCATCCGGCTGCTGAACTTATCGGGCCGCAATAGGATCCATACAGAATCGGACCATGAGTTAAACCTACTTGAATCTCACAGGTACTCACAACCGGCAAAGCGCAATTGGAAATGGGAACGGGGAATTGGCCATAGAACCTCCGGAGGTTGTTATGCGAAGCATTCTCGGTATTTTGGTATTCGTCGCCCTCATGACGGCAGCGCCCGGCGGGGCGGCACTGGCGCACGGCGGCGGTTCCTCGGGTGGACCTGCGGGAATGGTAACGGCCTCGCCGCGCGCCGGAACCGACGCGGCCAAGAGCGCCTACAACGCCGGCGTCCGCAATATCAAGAGAGCGCAAGACTACGACGCCGACGCGGCCAAAGCATCGACGCCGGAGAAGGTCGCGAAAGCGCATGACAAGGCCCAGAAGGCTTACCATGATGCGCTGGGATCTTTCATCGACGCCGTCGCGGCGGATCCGAAAATGTATGAGGCCTGGAACTACCTCGGCT
>Ga0210391_10004975_pt1 | contig 10984 bp, 8 predicted proteins | sample IncBWC12OmetaG_FD_160573 | JGI IMG/M metagenome (GOLD analysis project Ga0210391, IMG submission 160573) | Forest soil microbial communities from Barre Woods Harvard Forest LTER site, Petersham, Massachusetts, United States - Inc-BW-C-12-O ...
AGAAGGAGCGGTCCTACCGAGACGAGGCCGGTGACACCCGGCTCGAGGTAGAGATTGCTCGCATCTTGCGACACGCCGTCCACTTCGCTTGTGACGGTCAGGTTGCCAATCCCGACCTGCGGGCGGATGTCGAGGAGCTTGCCCACGGCGTCGGGCGCAAGCCCGATGAGCTTCAAGAGGTAGATGTTGTACCCGACGTCGACCCCGTACTGAACGGAGTGGGTCGATATGCCGTCGCTGCTCGAACCGAAGTAGTACAGGCCGGTAACCCCCACGTAATACGAGGTGAAGAGATCGACGCCGGCCCGTCCCCCCAGGCCAAAGCCCAACGGATTCGGCGCCCCGGAGGGCTCGCTCGCGATGAACCCGAGGCCGCCCCGCGCCGCAACTTCGAGGTCGACCGGGCCGAGCGCCCAGGCGCTCTTGGGGACTGCAAGCGCGCCCGCGATCACGAACAGCGCCACCGAAGCCAGCGAAAGGTGTCTCATGGAGGGCAGAGCGTCGAGCCAACTCACCGAAAGCGCAAGATGAATCGCGCTGTGGTCACGCTCGCTTAACGGTAGGCTCCCCGGGCCGATGCACGTCTCTCCGGCCACGTCTCCGGTCACCGCGCCCGCAACGGCCCTCAAAGACCTCGGCCATCGCCTTTCGGACATCGGACGGACGCTCGAATCGCGCTTTCTGGGCAAGGACGAGGTGATCCGCCTGCTCCTCGTCGCGGCCATTGCCGGCGAGCACGCGGTGCTCATTGGACCTCCCGGGACCGCCAAGAGCGCGCTCATTCGCATGTTCGCGCGGCTCCTCCACGCTCGCTACTTCGAGTACTTGCTCACGCGGTTCACCGAGCCGAACGAGATTTTCGGCCCGGTCGACCTCGCTGCGTTCCGCGAAGGTCGTTACGAGCGGCGCACCGAGGGGATGCTTCCCGAAGCGGAGATCGTCTTTCTCGACGAGGTCTTCAAGTCGAACTCGGCGATCCTGAACGCGTTGCTGACGCTCCTCAACGAGCGCAAATTCACGAGCGGCGCGCGCGTGCTCGCGTCGCCGCTTCTCAGCGCGTTCGGCGCGGCGAACGAAGTGCCGACCGACGAAGCGCTGGCGGCCGTCTACGATCGCTTCCTTCTGCGCATCCGGAGCGACAACCTCGACGCGTATCACTTCCAGGATTTGCTCCAGAAGGGCCTCGACTACGAGATCCGCGCGCGCTCGATCGACGAGGCGCCGCTCGTGGAGGCGCGCGAGCTCGCCGAGCTGCAGACGACGCTCCTGGCCCGCACGCGCTTCCGCGAAGAGTTCTTCTCGACCTACAAGGGTCTCGTCTTCCAGATCCGCGCCGAAGGCGTGACGATCAGCGATCGGCGGGTCGTGAAGCTCCTCAAGCTGTTCGCCGCGAGCGCGTTCTTGGACGGGCGCGAGGAGCCCGACCTCGGCGACTTTTTCGTGCTCAAACACGTGTGGAACAGCGAAGACCAAGCGCCGATCCTCGAAGCGCTGGTCACGCCCGTGCTCGAGACGCACTACCGCGAGCACCCGGACACGCGCCGTGTCGGGGCCGTCGGCGTCGGGATCGAAGCGCTCGCCGGCGAGATCGAACGCGTCCGCCAGGTGCTGACCGGGCCGGGGGGCGTGACCGACGTCCAGCTTTTCAGCCAGCTCAAAGCGCTCGGCGAGACGAAGACGGCGCTCTCGTCTTCGACCGATCCCCGCGCGCTCGAGCTCATCGGCCGGGTCGATCAGCTTCTCGAAGCGGCGTTTCGCAGCGGGAGGTTCGGGATTTGAACGGACTCGCTCATGCCGGTCCCGCCGATCGTCTCGTCGCGATCGACACGAGCACACCGCTCGGCTCCGTCGCCCTCTTCGAAGACGGCACCGTGGTCGCGCAAGACGCGAAGCGCCTGTCGAATGCCCACGGCGAATCGCTGCTGCCCATGCTCGACGCGCTCTTCGCGAGCGTCGGCTGGCGTCCCACGGACGTCGAACGATGGGCCGTCGGTCTCGGGCCCGGGAGCTTCACCGGCGTGCGCATCGGAGTTGCGACGGCGAAAGGGATCGCGATGGCGACCGGCGCCGAGCTTGCCGGCGTGACGTCGCTCGATGCGCTCGCGTACGGCCTGCCTGAAGACGCGCTCGTCGTCAGCGTGGTCGCCGCCGGTAAGGGCGAGCTCTTCGTGCAGGGCCGGCGCGGCGGGATCGTCGTCGCCGAGCCACGGCACCTGCGCATCGCCGAGGTCCCCGCATTCGTCGAGAGCCTCGCCCGCGAAGCGCAAGCGATGGCGGAGAGCCTCGCGATAGAACCGCAGGTGATCGTTGCGGGCGAAGCCGCGCGCGAGGCCGATTGGGGGCTCCTGGGGGCGCGCGCCGTTCTCCGCACCGAGCCGCCGCACGATCTGCCGCGCGCGATCCACGTGGGCGAAATCGTGTTCCGCCGCCTCCGCCGCGCTCCGAGCTCCGCCGGGGGGCGGGGACTTCCGGGACCGGCGAGCGCGCACCCCGCACCTGACGGCCTTCGCCGCGAGGCCGATGCCGATGCGCTCGAACCGGTCTACGTTCGGCCGCCGGAGATCACCATGCCGAAAGCGAAGGCGCCCGGGCGATGAAAATTGGCACGTGGAACGTCAACGGCATCCGCGCGCGCGAAGCGCAGTTCGTGCAGTGGGCGCGCTCCGAGCAAGCGGACGTCCTGTGCCTCCAGGAGATCAAAGCGACGCCCGAGCAGCTCGGCGAGACGCTCACGCTACTGCCCGAGTACTACAGCTACTGGCACGGCGGACCGAAGGGCTATAGCGGCGTCTCGCTGCACGTTCGGAAAGAGGCGTGCGCGCAGAGGCCCGAATTCTCGCACCCGTCCTTCGACATGGAGTACCGCGTCGTCGAGGCGAAGCTCGCGGGCGACCTGACGGTCGCGAGCGTCTACGTCCCCAACGGGGGCAAGGACTACGACGCGAAGATGCGCTTTCTCGCGGCGATGCGCGAGTACGTCGCCGGCGTGCACGCGAGCGGCCGGCGCCTGATTCTTTGCGGCGACTTGAACGTCGCGCGAACCGACAACGACGTGCACCCCAAGGAGCGAAAGCGAGGGGCCATCGGCCAGCGCACGGACGAGCGCGAGGCGTTCGAGCGGGTGCTCGCGTGCGGCCTCGAGGACGTCGCGCGGACGCTCGATCCTACGAGCGACACGCTCTTCACGTGGTGGCCGCCGTGGCGCGAGATGCGGCAGAAAAACCAGGGATGGCGCATCGACTATGTGCTCGCGAGCGTCGGACGGGGGCTCTCGCCGACGGAGTGCGTGGTGCGGGCCGACTACGGGACGAGCGATCACGCGCCCGTCGTCGCGGCGTTCACCGTCGGCTGAAGCGCGTCCGGCTCGCCCGGATCGGGCAGGAGTTCGACGTACCCTTCGGTTCCGTGCACACGAATCCACTGCCCATCCTTGATGAGCCGGGTGGCGTCCTCGACGCCCACGACGGCGGGCAGGCCGTACTCCCGCGCGATCACCGCGCCGTGCGTCATGTGGCCTCCGATCTCGGTCACCAGGCCCTTGATCGCGACGAAGAGAGGCGTCCAACTCGGGTCCGTGAAGGCGGTGACCAAGATGTCATCCGGCTCGAGGCGGGCCTCCGCCACGTCGTGGATGACCCGGGCTCGGCCCTCGACGGTCCCGCTCGAAACCGGCAGGCCCACGAGCGCCCCCACCGCCACGCCTGACGGAACGTCGTCGCGCCGGTAGGACCCGACGATCACCTCGCCGTCCGACGTGAACACGCGCGGGGGCGTGAGCGTCTGGTGCACGCGGAACTCGTCCTTGCGCCGAAGGACGAGCGCGGCATCGACCTTGTTCGAGCGCACGGCGTCGTGGAGCTCCTGGAACGTCAGGTAAAAGATGTCCTCCTTCTCGCGAAGCACGTGGGCTTGCACGAGCCGCTCGGCCTCCCTCAGCAAGGCCAACTTGTAGACGAAGTAACGGCAAATCATGCCGTACTTCGGATATTCGCGGTATCCCGCGAAGGTCCGGACACGGTCGATCATCCGTTGGGCCTCCTCGGCCTTCCGCTGGCCGTCCGGCAAGGCCCGCAAGCGCTCGAGGACGCTCTGCTCCTTCTTCGCGGCCTCTCGCCGACCTTGATCGAAGCGCCGCGGTCCAGCACCCGGCTCGAAGGCTTGGATGTCGCCGAGGATCATCGGAACGAGGGCGGACGGGCGCTCACTCCACCGCGGCCGGGTGATGTCGATTTCGCCGACGCAGCGCATGCCGTACTTGTCGAGGTACCCCTGGATGGCGTCTCGCGCTTCGCGGCCGCCCTCGAGCTTTGCGAGATCGATCAGGAAGCGATCGTCGTTCGGGACGCCCTGAAGAAACGCGACCACCTTCGGATACGGGCGGATGACGTCCGCGACGTCGAGGAGCGCGAGCCCCATCTCCGACGTGACGTTGTTGGCGACGGATTGCGTGAGCGTGTCGGCCGCGTTCTTCTCGCCGAGCCAGCTGTGAAGCTGGTCGTTGAGCCACCAGGAGGCATCCATCCCCGCCATGATCGCCTGATGGCTTCGTGGATCGAACAACAGCCGTCTCAGCTCCTGGATGTCAGCGAGGATGAAATCGAGGAGCGCCGTTCCCGTCTTCGATTGGATGTCGCGCTTCAACGCGGCGACGGACGCCTCGTTGTTCGCGATGAACCGAGCGACGAGGCTCGGATCGGCTTCGACCGGCGCCTGCGCGTCAACGGCCGGTGCCGGACCGGGATCCGGAGCCGGGATCGACTCGATGAAGTCGCCGCGCGCGAGCACGGTCCGAAGCGCGTCCCCGGTCAGCGGATCGGACTTTTCGAGAACGTTGACGAGCCACGCGCGGCTCGCCGGAGAAGCAAGGCGCCGGGTCGCGTCGACGAAGAGCCTCCCGCCGGCGTCGTGCATGGGGGCGACGGTCGTCAGCTTGAACAGGGAGAGCCCCAGGGGCTTCATCGCGTCGGTCATCATCTGTTGATGTCCCACGGAAAAATAGAGGCGGTTCTTCCCGTCGCCGGCGGCGGGCAGAGGAAACAGCGTCGTGATCGGCCGGCTCTGGACGAACTCGAACTCGTCGCCCCGCAGGCACCATTCGATGTCCTGCGGCCGGCCGAAGTGGGCTTCGATTCGCCGGCCCAGCGCCGCGAGGCGCAGGACCTGCGCATCCGTCAGAGCGGGCTCCCGCTGCCGCTCCGGGTCGATCGGCTTCTCTCGCGTTCCGCCTCCAGGCGCGGCGTGGATGGCGAGCTGTTTGGCCGCGATCGCTCGCGCGACGATCGCGCCGCCCCGCACCTTGTAGACGTCCGGGTTCACGCGGCCGGATACGAGCGCCTCGCCGAGACCGAAGCTCGCCTCCACGGACACGACGTTCCGATTCGACGTGACGGGATCCGCCGTGAAAAGGATCCCGGCTGCCTCCGGGAGGACCATCTCCTGCACGACCACGGCCATGCGAACCTTCCGGTGATCGAAGGCGTTGCGCATGCGGTAGATCACGGCACGTTCGGTGAAGAGGGAGGCCCAGCAGCGGCGGACGTGATCGAGGACCGCCGCCGGCGCGACGTTCAGATACGTGTCCTGCTGGCCGGCAAACGACGACGTCGCCAGGTCCTCCGCCGTGGCGCTGGATCGAACGGCGTAGGTGCGCGGTTTGCCGAGGCTCGCGAGCGCGCCGGCGATCGCAGACGCGAGGTCGTGCGGGACCGGGACGCTTTCGAGAGCCTGTCGTATCTCGGCGCTGCGGGCGCGAATCGCCTCGCGGTCGGCAGGCTCCGGCGAGAGACGCGACAGCGCGTCCAACGGCGCTTCCAGCGACGGCGCTTCGCGCACGATCCGGTCGAAGGCCGCGGTCGTCACGCAAAAGCCCGCCGGCACCCGGATGCCTTCGATCCGGGAGAGCTCGCCCAGGTGCGCGCCTTTGCCGCCGACGGCCGCGATTTGCGCGCGCCCGAGCTCCTGAAGACCCAACACGTAATGCTTCATGGGCTCCTCTATACGGCCGGGACTAGGGCTTGCCGCAAGGCGGGGCCTCTGGCATAGAACGGAAGTGGAGGGGGAGCGGGGGCACCTTCTCCGGCGGACACAGGAGAAGCGACTGACGCTTTTACGAGTTCGCTCGATTCATGATGAGGCAAACTGAAATCGAGTTTGCCCTCGCGCTCTCCATGGCCTCGGGCCGACGAGTTCGCCGACGTCTCGAACAGGACGGACCGCCGACCGTGCTGTGCGGTGAACGCTGCAAACGTCAATGGGGCGTGCGCGCTTTCAAAACGAGCCGTGCGCGGTTTTTCGTGGCGGACGCGAGCGCGTCGCGAGGCGGCGGCACGAGCCCCGCGCGGAAGACGATTGCTCGCGCGCCGGATCCAGGCAACGTTAGAGCCTTCATCCATGCCTCCCGCGACGAAAGCGCAATTCAAGAACGCGATCGTACTGATGCTCGGGCAGGTGATGAGCGCGCCCCTCTCTTTCGTCAACAGCCTGATCATCGCTCGAGCTCTGGGCCCAAAAGACTTCGGTCTTCTCTATCTCGTCGGCAACGTCTGCAATTTCGGATTTCTCCTCGTGGAGTGGGGCCAGGCCTCCACGATCACGGCCGCGGTGGCGCGCAATCCCAATGAAGCGGGGGAGCTCCTCGGCTCCGGCGTGGCGTGGCGTCTCGCGTCGACCCCGGTGATTTACTTCGTCATGGCGGCGGGCGCAGCGTGGCTGCATCGCGATGGCACGTTTCAATCGACGCTCGCCCTCTTTACGCTCGTCATGCTCCTCGCGATGCTCTTCTCGGCGTTCCAGGACGTCCTTCGCGGTTTGGACCGCATGGATTTCATCGCCTACGGATCGATCGCGCAACAGATTCTCTATCTCATGTTCATCGGTTCCGCGGTCCTGCTCGGAGGCGGCCTGAAGGCGGTGTTGCTCGCCCAGGCTGCCGCCATGTTCGTTTTGATGATCCTCGCGCGCTTCGCGCTTCCCTCCAATGTCAAAGCGAGGGTTCGACTGGAGACGAACCGACGGCTTCTCAAGGACGGATTCCCGTTTCTCATGCTCGCCCTCGCCCTCGCCCTCGAGCCTCTGATTGACTCCCTCTTTCTCGCGAGGTTGGCGCCGGAGGAGTCGCTGGGATGGTTCTCGGTCGCCAGCAAGCTCATAGGAGGGCTGACGTTCCCTCCGAACGCGCTTGCGGCGGCCTTTTATCCGACCTGGAGTCGTCTCTGGACGCAAGACCGGAGCGGATTTGCGTCGTCTGTCTCCACGGGACTCCGAGCGGCCCTCGTGCTCGCGGTCCCGATGGGCCTCGGTTGCATCTTCTACCCAGACCTCGGAGTCGCGCTCTTCAGTCGGAAGGCATTCGGCCCCGCCGCCGTGGACGTGCAGGTGCTGTCCTTCTTCCTTTTCGCATTCTACCTCACGCAACTCGGGGGGACTGCGCTGGCCGCCGCGGGACGCGCCCGCGCATGGTCGATTTGCCAGTTCTTGTGCCCCGTCGTGAGTCTCATCGCGGATCCACTTCTCGTGCCGTTCTGCCAGCACAGATACGGCAACGGGAGTCTCGGCGTTTGCCTGACCACGAGCCTCAACGAGGTATTCCTGATCGCGTGCTTCTATGGGCTGTGCCCGAAGGACGTATTCGACAGCCGATTCCGTCGTACGCTGCTACTCGCCGGACTCGCCGGCGCTGCCATGTGCGGATCCGCGCTCGTTCTGGCGCGGCTGCCCATGATCCTCGGAGCGATTGTCTCCGTTGCCGCGTACGGCGGGTGCCTGTGGGGGACCGGGGGCTTGGACGGCGCGCTCGTGACGAGCCTGCGGCAGTCGCTCGGCCGCCGGTTTCAGAAGCAACAGGCCGAGCCGAGCGCGGGGGGCTAGGGGGCACGCGAGGCCGAGTCCTCCGCGGGTGACTAGACTGTGGTACGAGGGGGCATGCTCTCGTCGTCGCGCGTTTCGCCGACTCGTGAGCGCGCACGGATGGCCGCGGTCGTGGGTCTTCTCGCGCTCGCCACGCTCGCGGCGGCCTGTGCGAAGAGGCGCCATCCGCAGCCGCACAGTCGAGAGGTGCCTCCGCTCCCCCAGGCTTCGGGATGCGGTCACGCGGCGCCGCGCACCGGCGACTTTCATCTCGAGGCGGTGGACGGCGACGGAATGCCCCGCGACTACGAAGTCGTCGTGCCCGAGGGCTCGGGTCCCTTCGCGTTGACGTTCGTGTTCCACGGATCCGCCAGTACGCAGGCCGTCGCGAAAGACTTTGGCCTGCAGTCCGTTCCGGGGGCAGGCACCTCGTCGATCTTCGTCTTCCCCCAGGGTATGCCCTTCAAGAGCTACGGGGTCGGCTGGGACGACGCGTGCGACGGCTACGACATGGCGTTCTTCGACGGCATGATGAGCCGCCTCGAGTCGGACTACTGCGTCGACAAGGACGCGGTATTCGCCGCCGGCTTCTCCTGGGGGTGCGACTTCGTCACGAGTCTTGCGTGCTGCCGGGGCGACCGGATTCGTGCCGTGGCGGGAGGATCCTGCTCCGACGAATTCGCGGACCCCGCCAAGGCGTCGACGTACTTGAATCTGCCGTGCCCGGCGCCACGCCACCCCCCGGTCCGCTTCACCTACGATCCGGGCGGCGACCAGGCATTCAGCGCCCAGTACTTCGCGACGACGAGCGTTCTCTATCGTTCGCTCAACGCATGCCCCGCCGGAGCGGAGGGCAAGCCGACGGACAACGCGGCGTGCGTTTCGTACGAGGGATGCGCGAGTCCGTTCTTCGAGTGCCGCTACCCCGGCATGGGCCACGCCCTGCCGCCGACCTGGGCGGCCGACACGTGGCGGTTCTTCTCGAGCTTTCGTTCCCGATAGACTCTCGGCTACGCGCGTCCGCGAACGCGCCTCGTCGCTTCTCTCAGCGGGCCGATCATCGAATTGATGCGAAGCTTGGCCTCGTCGTGGCGGACGGAGGCGCCGACCGGCTTCGGACGCAGCCCGAGCATGCGCATGCGGTGGTTGATGAGATGCAGGCGCGAAAGCCGGTCCGACCCGTCGGTGCGGTAAGTGACCGCGAGCGAAATCGCGACGTCGTTTCCCGTATAGACGAGGTGAGGTGCAATGAAGGGGTGGTGGACGCCCAGGCCGGGCGTGAGCTCGAACGTCCTCGCGCGCGCATCGAGCGCCTCCCGGTAGGAAGGGCGCGGGAGGTCGAAGCGGCCGAACAGGCGATCGACCTGGGCTTCGGTCATCACGGCCGGATCGGCCGGATCCCACAGCTTCACCGTCTTGTGGCCGCGAAGGTGAATGAGAAAGTTCATCTCCCTATCCATATGGTAGGGCGTGAGTGACCCGGGTGCCGAAAGAAATAGGTAGGCGGCGCTCCAGTTCAGGCCCGGATCGAGCGGCTCGCTGAGCTCTTGAATCTCGCGAAGAATGCCCGCGATGAGGGGGGCATACTCCGGGTCCTTCTCCGGCATATTGATAGTCACCGCCGCCCCGCTCTCCTGCAGATTTCCGAGCGTGTGCTCGAGCGATTGGGGGCTCGCGTGCAATTTGTGAGCGTGGTCGAAATCAGCGGCTTCCGGGACTTTCCCAGCCCGATGCAGGATGTCGCTCGGCGGCATCCGCAGCGCGAGCGCCGCGACCTTCGGCAATTGCAGAAGCGGATGTTCCGCGAGGTTATGCCGGAAAAGGAAGCCCTCTTTGTTGTACTTCGCCCGGAAGGTATCGCGATCGAAACGGAAGTAGTGCTCCCGTCTCGCCGAAACCGCGGACATAACGGACTCGTGTTGCATGGTTACACGACCATCTACCACTTAGAGCGAAGCCTGCAATAAGGAGTTCACACACGGCGATCGTTTTCCTGGCCGCATCTGGTCGGGCTGGTCGGGCGGCCCATCGATCCAGTCGATCCACGTGAAGCCCCACGCAGTTGCCCCGGCCTACGGCCGGTCCGCGCGGGCTGCTTCAGGAAACGCCATGGGATGTACCAGGTCGTTCCGCACCCAGATCCGGAGGTGCTTATCGCCCACAGGATAGTCATGCGCCTCATAGGCCGCTTGAAAGCGGGCGTCGTTGAGTAGCGCGATGGCCGCCGCCCACATGGTGGGGTCCATGTCGAGCTTCGCGCGCTCGCCCGCGGGGGTGAGAACTTCGTCGGTCAACCAGTCGAGAGGAAGGACGAGCTCCGGAGCCCGCCCGAGGACGTAGTCGTTGTCCTGGTGATCGTGGCCGATCGCCGCTCCGGCGGCGCGCTTGGAACGGGCGATGTGCTTGTCCGCGAGCCCAACGAGATCGAGGATCGGACGTTCGCTGGCATAGGCGATGCCGCCGATCCCCACGGTGGCGATGGTTCCCGCCGGAAGGGCGCGCAGGAAACGCCCGATCTGGAATTTTCCGCGAAAATCGGCCCTACCATGTAGCGCCCGAATTCGCCGGTCCCGCGGAACGACCACCCCACCTGGAGCACGAGAGCGGCGGCCAAGGCAAACACGCGCATTCGAACCCCCGAGAACCGAAGGAGCGTGGCCGCGCTCATCGCCGCGAGAAGCGGAAGGGCGGGTAGGGCAAGGCGCGCGAAATAGAACCCGTCCCCCCCGGCCCACACGATCGCGAGGAGAAAGTTCGCAAGCACGATCGCGACGCGATGCACAGGCCTCCTGCACGCGACGGGGAGTAGGGCGTCCTGCCTCACTCCTGTGGGTCTCTCGGCCGCTCCCGCGGGGATGAGGGCGGCTCCCGCCAGGATAAAATAGACTGGATGCAGCGATGCGAAGTGGCCCACATACTGGAGGCCTTTCACACGCTGCGCGATGCCGCCGCCGGCGACCTTGGCGTAGTAGGTATTCGGGAGCCATTCGCCGAAGTACCAGTGGCGCGACAGAAAGAGAACGGCGAGCGGTGCGATCCATGCCGCCGCACCCGCTATGAGCGCACGAGGAAGGTCGCGACGGGGAAGCGACAGCACCGCGAGCCCAATCAGCGACGGGGCGCAGGCCATGAGCTCCGG
>Ga0210391_10004977_pt1 | contig 10983 bp, 7 predicted proteins | sample IncBWC12OmetaG_FD_160573 | JGI IMG/M metagenome (GOLD analysis project Ga0210391, IMG submission 160573) | Forest soil microbial communities from Barre Woods Harvard Forest LTER site, Petersham, Massachusetts, United States - Inc-BW-C-12-O ...
AGCTTACGACTACGATCAGGTTCGCGTCTTCACCTGGAACGTCAAGAAGCATCGCTACGAAACCGCGTATCGCGAACGCGGCCTGAACGGGGTGCTGCCGGTAACGGTGACCAGCGAGAACTTCGACAAGGAAGGAGTGTTGCCGGTATTTATTCTGCGAGTGAAAGACGACAGCGGCAATGTCAGCGAGCGCAAATACAAACTGAACACGCCAATTGTGCGCAGAGTCCTGGCTCCGGGCGAGCCGAAGCAGGCGCCGCCGCACCCAAAGCACCGGCGGTAGTTGGTCGGCTGCTGCCGCGGAGAGAAAGTTACACCGGTCAGCCGAGCAGCTAGCAGTAAAAATCAGCGATGCTTTTTACAACCCAGCGTTGTTCGTCTTCAGTGAGTTCGGAGAACATGGGCAGAGCCAGCACTTCTTTTGCGGCGCGTTCGGCTTGGGGAAAGTCGCCTTCGCGATAGCCGAGATAGACGAAGCACGGCTGCAGATGCAGAGGAAGAGGATAGTAGATTTCTGTTCCGATCCCGCGCGCGCTGAGGAATTCGCGGAGTTCGTCGCGGCGGAAAGCCCGCACGACGTATTGATGAAAAACATGATGAGCCTGCGCTGAAGTCAGCGGGAGCTGAATGGGCGCAGTGCTTTCGGGCTGTCCGTCCGTCGATGTCATGCCAGCAGCGGCAAAGAGCTGGTCGTACCGTGCCGCGCGCCGGCGTCGGGCTTCGTTCCATCCCTCCACATATTTCAGCTTCACGCGCAGGATCGCGGCCTGCATGGCGTCGAGGCGGCTGTTCCATCCCAGCTCTTCGTGAATGTAACGGCGCGGGCTGCCGTGATTGCGCAATCTGCGCATGTGCGCCGCCATCTCGGGGTCGTTTGTGGTGACGAGCCCGGCATCGCCGTAAGCGCTGAGATTCTTGGTGGGATAAAAGCTGAAGGCCGCAGATACGCCCATGGATCCAGCGGTTCGTCCTTTCCAGCGCGCGCCGATGGCCTGCGCCGCGTCTTCGATCAAGGTTAGACGGAACTCGTCAGCCAGAAGCTGCAACGAATCCATGTCCGCGCACTGGCCGTAGAGATGAACCGGAAGCATCGCGCGCAATTTGTCGCGGCGACTGCCGCGAAGAAACGATTCCACCTGAGCGGGATCGAGATTGAAGGTGCGCGGATCGATATCGGCAAACAGTGGACGCGCTCCGGCGCGCGCGATCGCGCTGGCCGAGGCGAAAAAGCTGAAAGGTGAGGTGAGAACGAGATCTCCCGGCTGCAGGCCTGCGGCGGCCAGGGCCAGCCACAAAGCGTCAGTGCCGGAGGCGCAACCCACGGCGTCAGACGCGCCGCAGAACTCCGCCAATTCGTGTTCGAAAGTCTCGACCTCAGACCCCAGGATGTAGTGTTGCGAAGCGCACACACGCCCAACCGCCGCCAGCACCTCGGCGCGCACCTGTTCATACTGCCTTTGCAAGTCGAGCAGAGGGACACACTCAAGCGGCGCTGCACACGCTGGCGAGGACGTCGAATCCGCCTTAACCGGTTCAGGCTGCGTGGAAGAGGTAGTCACGGAAAGAGAAATTGTAGCAGGAGGACGGTGGAATCATCGCGTCCCTAGGAACGGGCAACTAAGCAGAATGCCTACCGATTTTCATAGCCTACTTCCGTAAACTCGTTTTCTAGTTCTTGACAGTTAACACGCGTCTAGAGTATGTCTATGTGCGTCAATGTGTTATCCAGGTGCCATTTTGGAATGCTAGATGCTTCCATCCCCTGTTGGCGCTGTTTTCGAAACGAAAATTCCAGTTAAGTTCGATCTTGGGCCTGAGGCCGTAAATGGGGGAACTACACATGAGGCGGACTTGCAGTATCTTTTTTGTGGCGGGATTGTTCACAGCCTTGGTGGTCGGATTCGCGGCATCGCCTGCGAATGCGCAGGATAACTCCAGTGTAACGGGTGTAGTTACGGACCCGTCAGGGGCCGTCGTGCAAGGCGTCAGCGTGACTCTCGCAAATCACTCGATCGGTTTTTCGTTGACGAAGACAACCAACGAAATCGGCGTGTACGAATTTTTGAGCGTTCCCCCTGCCAGCAACTATTCGCTTACGTTTTCAAAGGTCGGTTTCTCTGGTCTAAGTCTTAGCAAGATCGTTCTGAACGTTGGAACCAAGGAAACTCGAGATGCTCAGCTCTCGGTCGGCAGTGCGCAGGCAACCGTAGAAGTCATCGCCGACGCTGCCGAAACCTTGAACACGACCGACGCCACCATCGGGTCGAACATCGATGGGGATCGCATTCAGGATTTGCCGAATGTCCTCGTCAACAACGCGGCCAACTACCTTGCCTTGGCGCCAGGCGTAGTTCCCATCAACGATGGCAATTCAGCGGCTGGCGGAGCGACCGCTGGTTCCGTGGCTGGAAGCCGTTCAGACCAGACCAACATTACCCAGGACGGTCTGGATGTGAACGACCAGCGCGGCGGTTTTGCCTTCACCACCACCATCAATACTCCACTCGATGCCATTCAGGAGTTTAAGGTCACCACCACCGGCGATGACGCTACCTACGGCCATAGCGGCGGCGGACAAATGGAACTAGTCACCAAGAGCGGCACCAATAACTTTCACGGCCAGTTATTCGAATACAATCGTGTGACGGTTTACACCGCCAACGACTATTTCAACAATCTTCAGGGAGTTCCGAATCCACAATTGATCCGGAATCAATTCGGCGGCGACGTGGGCGGGCCAATCATCAAGCAGAAGCTCTTCTTTTTCTTTTCCTACAACGGTCTGCGCCAGGTGGCACCGCAGCAGAACCTCATTACGGTGCCGATGGCAAATCTCTATAACGGACAGATGAATTACCCCTGCGACCCGACGCTCCCCCCATTCACCTGCCCCGCCAGTGGTTTCGCGGTTACCCCGGTAGGGAACGCCACCGTTACAAACTCGCTTGCAAACTTGGATCCATGCAACCAGCCCGGCGGGGCATGTCCGGCATGGGGCCCGGGCGTGGACCCGTCTTTGGTGAGCTTCCTTCAGACGCGCGGCTATCCGTTGCCCAACAACAATTCGGTCGGGGATGGTCTCAACACCTCTGGTTATTACTTTGTCTCTCCCGCACGCAATGCTGACAACACGTACATTGCGAAGCTGGACTTTCAGGCCAGCACCAATCACAGGCTGTTTTTCCGGGCCACGCGCGATAGAAGCCTGGATGGCGGATTCGGCGGCGCAGGGGTGCAGCTTTTCCCGAACGATCCGAATCCCATCGCGAGCTATGTAGACCACTCGCGAGCGTATGTAGGCGGCGAGACCTGGACGATCTCGACGAACATGACCAACCAGGTGTCATTTGGTGTAACCGACCAGGTCAATGCTTTTGCAAGAAACTATCAGCCGACGTTTCCCAATAGCTTGAGCTTCTTCGACAGTTTCTACGGGAGTGTTCTCACCAGTCCGTATCAGAGTTTGAACGCGCAATTTCCCGTGGTTCCGGTTTACCAGGGTCGCGACACATTCACCTGGGTGCGCGGGAAGCACACCTTGCAATTCGGAGGCGTGATCTCGCCGGTTATCTTCAAGTCCGGGAACTTGACCGATACGAATGGCTACGGTCTTGGCATTGGAGGAGACGTCTCCGCGCTCACGTCGGGCCAGCGTCCGTCCGATTTCAATGCCAATGGGAACACCTCGGAATGGGACCGCGTATACGCTCTGATTCTGGGGCGGTACTCGAACATTTCGTCGAGCTACAACTACGATCTCGCCGGGAACCCGTTGCCTCAGGGCGGCGTCCCTATCAGGGATTACCATTCGACGCAGTATGAGGCGTTCGCGCAGGATAGCTGGAAGATGCGTTCCGATCTAACCCTTACCTACGGCGTGCGCTGGGATTTCCATAAACCACTGAGCGAAGTGAACGGCTACGAAGCTGTCCAGAACCAAACCCCCGGAAGCATCTTTAGTGTGCGCCAGCAGGATGCGGCTCTGGGGATCTCCGGTCCCGATGCGGTTCCATTCCTAACCTACGGGCTCGGCGGCAGCGCCAATAATAAGCCAGGGTATTACAAGCCTTCGTATGACAATTTTGGGCCACGGATTGGATTGGCGTATTCGCCAGCGGCCACGAACGGATGGCTCGGCAGTCTTCTCGGCGACCGCAAAACCAGCATCCGCGCGGGCTTCGGGATTGATTTTGACAACAACCTTATCGGACAGGGATTCGAACTGGACGAAACCAGCTTCCTTTTCAGCAACACACCGATCACAAACTTCACGAGCCTCGCAACCGACCCGCGATTCTCGTGCCCGTCTCCTTGCACCGGCGCGACCTTGTCCCCCAATTTGCTCCCGCCAGTTCCGGGTGGCACAACTCCACGGCCGACGTTTACGCCGAACGTGGATGCAAACGGATTCCCGATCGGATTCAATGATGGTGGCTTCGGAGTGGGATCGATGTTTAACTTCGACCCCCACTTCAGGACTCCCTACGAGATGCATTTCTCTTTCGGCATTCAACGTGAGTTGCGGGGAGATTGGCTGGTGGAGGCGGACTACGTCGGCAAGCTCGGCCGCAGGTTGACCGCGCTGGGAGATCCTGCCCAGACCTTGAATTTCAAAGACGCCACTTCCGGCCAAACCCTCTACAACGCTTTTGGGGCAGTTCAGCAGCAGGTTCAGGCGGGCACGCCCGTTACAAGTGTCACTGCCCAGCCATGGTTCGAAAATCAGATGGGAGCAGCACTCGCCACGCTCGGCGTTGGCGCTAACTGCGCAAATATCGGCGCCAGTCTTGCCCCTTTTGTAGGTCCAAGCAACAATTGCACCCAACTGGCTGACGCTTTGGGCGGTTTTTACTTTGGCGACGGCGACACGTCGTCACTGCTTCTGACTCTGGCTTTGACCCAGCTGACCGGTAACGTTGAACAGGGGTTGTTGCCGCCGAACGTTGGCCTCCTGGCTCAGGACGGAGCGGCGGGCTTCATCGGCAACTACAGCAACTCGAGCTACAACGCTTTGATCGTCCGGGTGAATCACAGGCTGTCGCACAATCTGACAATGGAATTGAACTATACCTACTCTCACTCCATTGACAACGATTCGGGTGTCCAGAACGCCTTGGTTGATTTTGCCACCTCGGAAGTTTGCGACCTCCGCAACCTTCGCGTTTGCCGGGGCAATTCCGACTTCGACCACCGGCATCTTCTGGTTTCGAGCTTCGAATATGGCCTGCCGTTCGGCCGGGGCAAGTGGCTCGCTTACAATGCATCGAAGCCACTGGACGAAGTGATCGGAGGCTGGCGCGTTTCGGGCATCTTTTCGGCGTATACCGGATCCCCTTTCAAGATCGACTCCGGTGCGTACACGATCGACTTTACGCAGACTCAGCCGGCGGTATTCATCGGCACAGGAGCGGACGTTAAAAAGGGAATTCATCAGGCTTCTCAGGGTGCGGGCGTGCCGAATACGGTCCAGTTTTTCTCGAACGTGGCGAACGCTCAGGGAGCATTCACGTTTCCGATCGCGGGCGGCCCGGGCAACCGCAATATTATCAATGGCCCGGGGTTCTGGGACCTGGATCTGGCTCTGCTGAAGGACTTCAAGATGCCCTGGGAGGGCCAAAGAATACAATTCCGCGCGGACGCCATCAACGTGTTCAATCACGTCAACTTCAGCAATCCAGGAGCGAACCTCACCGTCCCGGCCACTTTCGGCAACATCACTTCAGACGTGAATGGGCCCCGCGTCTTGCAATTGGGTTTCCGGTACCTGTTCTAGGACTGGGTGCCGCGGGTTGATTTCTAGCGGCGAGTCATCTGAAAAGTGCAGGCCGGCCCTCGGGTCGGCCTGATTTTTTTGTAGTTTGTTCTCTCTCGCTATCTCTCTCTCGCGCGCGTGTCTACTTTCCGAACATGGGGTAATGACTCGCGGCGCCCATGAAGAACAGCATCACCACCGACAGAAATGCGTTGGCTCGGGAGACGAGGAAGGCCTGGCGGGCCATCGCTTTGGCTTTGTCTGGGATGGGCGTGCCGTTGGTGGCATTGTCGCGGGTCCACTGAATCAGGCGCTTCTGGATGCGCCAGATTACTCCCCAGACGTTGAGCAGCATGACCCAGCCGATGCCGCCGCCGATGCCAATCGCGAGCAGGCGATTGCTCTCCCAACCGTGGCTGTTGAGACTCAGGAAGCACCAGGCTGCGGCGGCGACGACCACGGCATACACCACGCCGATGAATGCGCCTCTATCGAAGATACCTTTGCCAGGGATGAGGACGGCATAGAGGATGCCCCATACGATCGTCCAGATCAGGAAGAAGCTGCCTACAACCAGGCCGTGGGAAGGGTTCAGTCCGAGCCCCTGGGCGTTGTGAACGTCCGCGGTGACAATGACCTCCCAGTAGATGATTCCGGCGAGCACGGTCGCCACAGCGGAGTGGCGGAACCACCAAAGGGCTCGCGTCATCAGCGCGGGCATGACTTTGCCTTTAGTGGTTGGGTCGAGTTCTTTCATCAGGGAGACGTTCACCAGGTTGAAGAAATAGAGCAGGCCGATCCAGGTAATGCCCGCGAGGAAGTGAATCCAGCGGACCAGCATGAGGAAGTTCGTGTTGAAGTCCGGGGGAAAGTTGATTTGGGGTGCAAAGAAAGTTGCGAGAGCAGCGCTTGCCATGATGCCTCCTGAGATTTAACCGGTAACGCCCACGCCGGGGATTGTACACAACAGGCGGGAGATGGGATGAGGAACAACAACACAAATCCTCACGCAGTGAAAAAGCGGCCTTCCACAAGTTCCGGGTTGAAAAGCGCGAAGGGAGGCCGTATGGTACTCGCAGCTACCTGCCAGGCTACGCAGCCTCGGGAAACCGGGGCGGCGAAGAGGCAGGCTAACCCCCCGTGTTCCTAGTGCGGGACGACCAGTGTGGGAAGACCGCAAGGGACATGCTGTTGCTTGAACTTGCCCGGAAGTCTGCGGACCGGGCAGGTTGGTGTGTCGGAATTCGAAAGAACCTAAGGAGATCGGCTATGGAAAGCAGCAAGCCGGCGCAGAACATCCAGGATTCCTTCCTGAACACGGCCCGCAAGGAGCGATTGAATATCACCATCTACCTGCTGAGCGGAGTGAAGTTGACGGGCCGAATTCGTTCCTTTGACAAGTACTCCGTGGTGCTGGAGGCCAGCGGACAAGAACAATTGATCTTCAAGCACGCCATCTCAACCGTGGTGATGGGACGAACCGGGTCGCATGTGGCGCACCTAGCGCATCCCGAGGCGAAGGCTGTGGGCGCGTCCGGGGCGGCGGCATCATCGTCAGCGGGGCCGGCAGCGGTCCCGGCGGTGACCGCTTCGGGTACCGAAGGGTAAGGCGTCTTCGGCTTGCGCAGTTCTTATCCCAAGAAGACCCGCGATGGGGCGCATGGAGCCGGACGTGTGCCTCTCGGCACCGAGTTGCCTCGCAGCACTAAGACTAGAATTAAGGAAGACTTGCAGGAACGCGCGTTCCTGGTGGGCATTGATGTGCGTACGCGCGGACGCAGCGCCCGAGGCGCGGTAACAGCGCAGGCGCAGGCAGCGCGAGATGCGGCGTCCGCCGTGGCGGGTGCGGGAACAAAGCCGGTAAGTGCGGGGCTGAGTTCAGGATCGAGCGTGGGGCAAGGCGCGGGGAAATCCAGCACTAACAAGCCCAGCATTCCGGAATTCGATGCGGAAGAATCGCTGGCGGAACTGCGCACGCTGGCCGGCAGCGCGGGCGCGAAGGTAGTCGGTGAAATTCTGCAGCGTCGTGACCGGCCCGATCCCGCGACTTTGATCGGCGCGGGTAAGCTTGAGGAAATTGCGGGCGCTGCCGCGTCGGTGAATGCTGACCTGCTTCTTTTCGATCACGACCTGAGCGCTTCGCAACAACGCAACATTGAAAAGGTTGTTCATTTGCGGGTGATCGACCGCACGCAGCTGATTCTCGACATTTTTGCGCGGCACGCGCGCACCCGGGAAGGCCAGTTGCAGGTGGAGTTGGCGCAGTTGCAATATCTACTGCCGCGGCTGGCGGGGCGCGGAGTAGAGATGTCGCAACTCGGCGGCGGCATCGGCACGCGCGGTCCCGGCGAAACGCAGCTCGAGACTGACCGGCGGAAAATTGCACGGCGCGTGCGGCACGTGGAGCAGCAGCTGGAGAACGTGCGCCGCATCCGGGCGCAGCAGCGGCAGCGGCGGGAGTCGGCTCCGGTGGCGACTGTGGCGCTGGTGGGATATACGAACGCGGGGAAGTCGACGCTGTTCAATGCGCTGACGCGAGCCGCGGTGCTGGCTTCGCCACGCATGTTCGCCACACTCGATCCGACGATTCGAGGCGTAGTGCTGCCTTCGAAGCGCAAGATTCTGATGTCCGATACGGTGGGATTCATTCGCAGTCTGCCGCATACCCTGGTCTCGGCATTTCGCGCCACACTGGAAGAGGTTCAGCGGGCGTCGCTGATCCTGCATGTTTCCGATGCCAGCAGCCGGCTTTCGGCCGACCAGGACGCGCAGGTGGAGATTGTCCTGAAAGAGCTGGAAGTAGAGAAGAAGCCGCGGCTGCGGGTGATGAACAAGGTCGATCTGCTAGATGAAGAAGTGGCCGAGACGTTGATGAATGACGCGCTGCGCGATGGCTCCAACACAGTATACGTTTCGGCGGCGGAAGGCACTGGGTTGGATCGATTGCTCGCGCGCATTGACGCCATGATTGAGGAAGACCCGGTCAGCCGCGTGCATCTCCGCGTGCCGCAGAAAGAAGGGAAGACGCTGGCCATGCTGGAAGCAAAGGCGCGGATTTATTCGCGAGCGTACAAAGATGGGGCGGTGGTGTTGGAAGTGGAAGCTCCGGAGTCGGTGATGCGAAGGGTCCGGGACTGGGTGGTCAAGTGAAGCCGTTCAATTTAAATGGGCCGGCAACCAAGAAGCGGTGACATTCCTTGGCTATCGGCCCATTCGATCCTGAATTGGATCGGAGGTGATAGTTCAATGCTAATCCTCTTTGCCGGGAAGTCAAGGATTAGTTGCAGGTTTGTGCATAGCCCTCCAGATCAAAGCCTTTCCAGCGGAATCCGCCCGTTTTTGGACCTTCCCTCCGGCTCGGGAACCACCCCAGAGATCAAGGCTTTGCGTTGACATAAACTCCTGCGGACGTTAGACTTAACAGTTTTCAGAGCCCTCATTTTCCTGTATAGCCACACGATGGATCAAACGCTGCGACAATTAGGCGAATTACTGCTTGGGTCCATACCCACGGTAATTCTTCTCGCGCTACTCTATGTGCTCTACGCAATGATCGTGCATAAGCCGTTGCGGCGCGTGCTGGAGGAGCGGCGCAGCAAGACAGAAGGTGCGGTCGAGAAATCGCGGGCGGACATTGCTGCAGCTGAGGCGCGGACGTCAGAATACGAGCAGCGGCTGCGCGAGGCGCGGGCAACCGTATTCCGAGCGCAGGAGGCCCGGCGCAAGGCCGCGCTGGATGCGAGGACTGCGGCCTTGAACGAAGCACGCAACAAAGCTCAGGCCCAGGTGCAGGCCGCGAAAGCTGACATCGAGAAGGATCGGAACGCGGCGCAGAACGGTTTGCAGAAGGAAGTGCAGGCGCTGGCATCAGAGATCATGCGCCGAGTATTGCAGCCAGCCGGGTTGGGACGTTGAAGCTTCGGCACTCGATGCTAAGAGCTACGATTCTGGATTCGAAGAATATGGTTTCCGTGAAAAAGATCGTTCGGGTGGGTCTGCTGGCATGGCTCGTGGTGAGCTTTGCTGTGATGATAAGACCGTTGCGCGCGCAGGAGAAGCAGACTGCTCCGCCGCAGAAACAGCAATCCCAGCGCTCGGAGCGCGGCGTGGCACAGCAACTGGTGCACGAGACCCGGGAAGCCGCGGGAGAAGAAAAAGACCAGACGGCGGAATTTAAGGAGTCGGCATCAGTCAGGCTGATTGCGAAGTGGACAGGGTTGAGCTTGCAGCACGCCTATTGGCTAAGCGTCTTACTGAATTTTGTGGCGATTGTTGGGGTGATTGTATGGGCCGCTCGCAAGTATTTGCCGGGAATCTTCGGCGCCCGCACGGCGGCGATCCAGAAAGCGATGCAGGAGGCGCAGAAGGCCAGCGACGAAGCGCGGCGGAGGCTGGCGGAGATCGAGTCGCGCCTGATGAAGCTGGATGTGGAGATTGGCATGATGCGCGACGCCGCCGAGAAGGAAGGTGCGGCCGAGGAAGCGCGCATCCAGGCGGCGGTTCAGGAAGATGCGCGGAAGATGGTGGAGTCGGCGCAACAGGAGATCGCGTCTGCCGCCAAGGCCGCCAGGCGTGAATTGACCGCTTACGCGGCTGATCTGGCTGTCGGCCTGGCGCAGAAACAGATTCGCGTCGATGCTGCGACCGATCAGGCGCTGGTGCGCCAGTTTGCCGGGGAGCTTGGTCTGTGCGAGGCTTCAGGACTGGGAAAGGACGGGCGCTAAAGAATGGCTTCCGTCGCCAGCACCTACGCCCGGGCATTCGCGGATGTGGTCCTGAGCCGGCATCTCGACGCCGATCGCTCGATTGCGGAATTGCGCACCATCGCCAGCCTGATGGCCGAAAGTTCCCAGCTGCGGCGAGTCTGGGATAATCCCGCGATTCCTGCTGACCAGAAGCGGCGCGTGCTGGATGTAATCGCCGAGCGTGACGAGGTTTCAACCCAGGCGAGGAACCTGGTCGCGGTGTTGATCGATCATCGGCGAATACATTTTCTGGATCCCATCATCTTGCAACTGGCAAAGGAACTTGACGCGCGACTGGGATTCGCCGAGGCCGACATCAGCAGCGCTCGGGTGTTAGGCGACGCGGAGAAGCGCGAGTTTGAGGCTGAGGTTGGGAAGTTGACCGGCAAGAAGGTCCGTGCGCGGTACGTTCAGGACGCTTCGCTTCTGGGGGGGGCCGTGGTCCGCGTGGGCAGCACGATCTACGACGGTTCGGTGAGAGGGCAG
>Ga0210391_10004981_pt1 | contig 10976 bp, 9 predicted proteins | sample IncBWC12OmetaG_FD_160573 | JGI IMG/M metagenome (GOLD analysis project Ga0210391, IMG submission 160573) | Forest soil microbial communities from Barre Woods Harvard Forest LTER site, Petersham, Massachusetts, United States - Inc-BW-C-12-O ...
CGCGGTGTGGCTTGTGCGCGTCCCGATCTCCGTGATGAACGCGATGACCGGGTAGTCGACCATGCTGGCCGTATCGGCCGGCGACAGGTCGCGCGCGATGACGATCGTGGGCTGGTCTTCGCGTGGCATCATCTGCGGGGTATCGCCCGTGAGCTCGCGCAGGAGCCGATCGCACACGAACTCGATGTCGTGCCGCCGCTCGAGGATGTACGCGTCGCGCCCGTTCGCCTCCGCCGGGCCGAAGAGGCGGCCGATCTCTTCGCACGACTGTGCAACGGCCCACTCCGCGCATTTCCTGTCGTGGGTAATCTTCTTCTCGATGCGCTCGAGGAGCATCGGGTCGCTGACCATCGTCAGGTACGCCTCGAGGATGCCGTTCGTCTCGAGCGGCCCGGGCGGCAGGCGCGCGCTGACTTCGCGGATGTGCGTCTTCGCGTCTTCGACCGCGTGTTTCAGGCGCTCGAGCTCCGCGGGTATCTGCGCGGGCACGACGTTGCGGCGGGCGTACGCGATGCGCGTGTCGCCGACGACGAGCGCCGGACCGACCGCGACGCCGGGGCTGCCCGCGATGCCTTTGAGGACCAAGCTGCGGGGGGGGGCGGCCTCGCTCGGGGGCGGGCGCGAGGCGCCGGGCAGCCCGGACGCGGACGACGGCGGCGGGGGCAGCCCGGACGGGGTTCCGCTCATTTCGGCTCTCCGAAGCGATCGGCGATGAGCGATCCGATCGCCTGCACGCATTCGTCGGCGCGCTCTCCACGCGCACGCACGTCGAGCACGGTCCCGATCGACCCGCACAAGAGCAGGACGCCCATGACGCTCTTGCCGTTGGCGCTCTGGTCTTCGCGCGCGACTTCGACCTCGCACGGAAACTTCGACGCCAATTGCACGAGCTTCGTCGCCGCTCGGGCGTGCAAGCCGAGTTGGTTCACGATGGTGAAACGACCGGTGGCTTCGGTCATGGGCGCTCTCCGCTTCCAGGCTGGATTCCGTGGGACGCTGCGTAGGACGGCGGCGACGAAGGTGACGAAGGCGAAAGCGGCCGCTCGCTCTCGCCGGATAGCGAGGGAGACGGGGCAGCCTCGCGGATAGGAGGCACCGACGGGGGCCCGGAGGACGCGCCCTTCAACTCGACCATCGCGGCCCGCTCTTCGGCCGCGCCGTCGCGACGGGGTTTCTGCACCGCGGCCGCGGGAGCGGCAGAAAGCTCGCCCCGGTACGCGTCGCGATGAACGACGCTGACCGATACCCCGAGGGAGGTCGACATGAAGCGAGCGAGCGCCTCGGCGATCGCGACCGATCGGTGGCGGCCCCCCGTGCAGCCGATCGCGATCGTGAGGTAGCTTTTGCCTTCGCGCTCGTACCGCGGCAGCACGTACTCGAGGAGCGCGCTCGTGCGCTTCATGAACTCGCGCGTTTCGGGCGCGTCGAGCACGTAGCGCGCGACGGCCTCGTCCTGGCCGGTGAGCGGACGCAGGTGCGGCACGAAGTAGGGGTTGTCGAGGAAACGCACGTCGAGGACGACGTCCGCGTCGACGGGGGAGCCGTATTTGAAGCCGAACGAGACGATGCGCGTCACCATCCGTGGTCCGTCGCCCGAGGCCGGGCCGAACTGCGCAATGAGGATGCGCCGGAGCTCGTGGACGCTCGTGTTCGTCGTGTCGATGATGCGCGTCGCGCGGGCGCGGAGCGGCGAGAGGCGCTCGCGCTCGATGCGCACGCCGTCGAGCACGGCGAGGGCGCCTTCCGATGCGGTGCTTTCGGCGGACAGCGGATGCGGGCGCCGCGTCTCGCTGAACCGGCGGAGCAGGGTCTCGTCGCTCGCATCGAAGAAGAGGACTTGGAGATCGCGCTGGCCGCCGGCCTCGAGCAGCTGGAGCACGTTGCCCACTTCGCCGAGGAACGCGCGGACACGCACGTCGATCCCCAGCGCGACGCGGGCCATTCCCCCGCGCTCGCACAAGGCAACGGCTTGCGGCGCGAGCAGGGTCGGCAGGTTGTCCACGCAGAAGAAGCCGAGATCCTCGAGCGCGTGCAGCGCCTGCGACTTGCCGGCACCCGAAAGGCCGCTCACGACGACGACCGTCGGCCGCGCTTGCGGAGGCTCCCCCGGAGCCGCCTCGAACGGGCGATCGGTCATTGGTCGCCGTCCTTGCGCGGAGGCCGCACCGCGGGAATCCAGGCCGAGCTTTCCGTGCTGCTCGCGTGCGGCACGAGCATCGACCAGGAGGGCTTGTTCGGGCCGCGAACGGGCGGCGTGTCGACGAAGGCTGGCGCGGGAACGGTGGCCGGCGCCTCCGAATCGCGGTCCGGCGCCGGTCGCGCGACCAGGTGCCCCTCGACGCGCTGGAGAAACTCGGTCGCCGAGTGGCGTCCGTCACGCCGCAGGAGCTCGTTCCGGGCCGCGATTTCGATGATGCTCCCCATCGATCGGCCGGGCCGGACCGGCACGCGGAGCTCGCGAATGTCGGTCCCCAGAATCGTGTGCGACCGCTCTTCGAGCCCGAGGCGGTCGAACTCCTCCTCGTCGTTCCAATCGCAGAGCCGAACCACCAGATCGATTCGCTTTCGCTCCCGGACGGCCGTGATCCCGAACAGCGCCCGGATGTCGAGCACGCCGAGGCCCCGGATTTCCATGTGATGACGCAAAAGCTCCGCCGGTTGCCCGTAGACGGTGCCCGGGGGCCGCCAATCGCAGCGGACGACGTCGTCCGCCACGAGACAATGGCCGCGCATCAAGAGCTCCAACGCACACTCGCTCTTGCCGATGCCGCTCTTGCCGAGCAGCAGAATGCCGACGCCGTAGACGTCGACGAGAACCCCGTGCAGCTGGGTCGTCGGCGCGAGGCGATCGTCCATGACCGCGTGCAGGGCGTTGATGGCACGGCTGGAGCGTGCCTCGGTGAGAAACAGCGGGGTGCCGGTCGCCTCGGCCGCAGCGATGAACGCACGCGAGGGCTCGCCTCCCGAAAAAACGACGCACGACAGCCCGAGCGAAAAAAATCCGCGCGCGGCCACGCTGTGTTCTTCGTGGCCCAGCGAGTCGAGGTACGAGCGCTCCGTCTCGCCGAGCAGCTGCACGCGCGTGGGGACGACGCCGTGGTAGTGCCCGGCGAGCGCGAGCCCGTTCTTTTGCACGCGGGGGTGCCGGATCGGTCGGTCGAGCCCCGCTTCCCCCGCGGCTCGTTTCATCGTGATCTGGAGGTTGGGGTCCGTGGCGAGCTGCCCTACGGTGAGAATGGGAAGCGGGCCGGCGTCCCTCCACCCCTCGTGGCTGTCATCGTTCATGACGGCCCCCCCACCGAAGCGCCGGCGGCGCCCCTCTCGTCACGGACGGTCTCCCTCTTCGGTCGCGATGAGGTCGTATGCCGCTTGCGCGCTGGGCGCGTGGATCAACTGCTCGCGAAACGCCTTGTTGCGCAGGAGGCGCGAGACCCGCGCCAGCGTCTTCAAGTGCTCACCGGTCGCGCGCTTGGGCCCGAGCACGGCGAACAGGATGTTGACCGGGACGCCGTCGATCGCGGCGAACTCCACGCCTTGCGGCACGATGAGGAGCGTCGCGTGCTGCATCTCGAGCTGGGGAAGCGCCCCGTGCGGGATCGCCACGCCTTCGCCGATTCCGGTGGATTGCAGTTGCTCGCGCTCGAGGAGGACGCGCTCCACCTGGACCGCGTCCACCATCGTTCCTCGCGAGAGCATTTCCGCGAGGGCGCGTATCGCGCCGAGCTTGTCGAACGGGTGTGCGTCGTCCTTGGGCGAAACGGCAACCCGGTCGGGGGTGAGTAGATCCGTGAGTCGCATGGGGGAGGCTCGCGTGGAGACTCTAAACCGAGATGGGCTCCCGCCGCAGCTCGTTCATGGCCTTTTCGTGCGCGGCTCCCTCGTGTGGCCTGGCGGAGGCTCGCGTGGAGGGCCGAGCGGCGCGTTTTCGCCCGCGCCAGTCTCGGCCGCTGTCCGCCCGGGCTCAGTCCTCGACGGCGACGTAGGCCGGCAGATGCGCGGAAGCGCGATCGGCGCCCTTCTTCTTCGCGGTCAGCGCCTTCTTGGCGGTCATGATCTGCCGCTCGACCTTGTCGACGACCTTGTCGATCGACGCATACATGTCTTCGCTGGTCTCGTGCGCGTGAAAATGGTCGTGGCCCGCGTGAATATCCACCTCGATATGATGCAACCGATCGTGCTGGCAACTCAGAGTTACCTGCGCTTTGAGCGGAGTACGCAAGAATCTCTGCATCCTGGCGATCTTCTCATTCGCATAGCCTTTTACAGCTTCGGTCGCGTCCATATGGCGAAACGTGATCGAGATGTTCATGAGGGCTTGCCTCCTGCTCTGCTTTTTAGCGCTGCGGTTCGGGGGTTCTAAGAGCTCCTACAAGCAAGCGGGGCTCGATGTTCCGAGCTTCTAACCGAAAGCGTAACACCCTGAGCACCGTAGGGTAGGGCGATTGTCACGCGAAAGGCACGGAAAGGTTCTCGAAACGGCCGAGACATGTTCCCCGATGGAGGAGAGCTCGCTTCAATGTGGGAATGCAACTTCCGGGCGACGCCAGCGCCGCGCAGAGCGGCTGCTGCGCTGCAGCGTCCTCGCTGCGAATCCGTGAAGCAGTGCGTTAGGACGCCTTCGAATGCCTATTTCAGCGGAAGCAAGCCTGCTTCATCGAAATGACGCGTCTCGGCAGACCCGAGTTGTCCCCATCGGCCCCGTAGCCACGGCCGCGGCCCTGGCTGAAAAGGCGCAATCCGTTTTCGTTCGTCTTTGCCGAATTGCCGTCGCCGCGGGAACTCTTCCGACCAGAAAGAACGCAGAGATCACCCACGATGGGAGGCCTGCGGCGCCTGCGAAAAAGGAGCGCGCGCCGGCCAGCGCAAGAGGCCGGACCACCAAGACGCCAAGAAGAAAAGGCCCGCTGCAACGCCGGGCCGAGCGCCCTCTCCGCCAATCTCTTTTGGCGTCTTGGCGTCTTGGCGGTCCTTTCTCTCGAATCCGCGCGCTTCGAGAGCCGACCGACCCGCGGCGGATCTCAGAATAGCTTTTTGCGTTTGCTCGAAGAGAGGATACCGAGCATCTCGCGGTATTTCGCGACGGTGCGGCGCGCGATCTGGATCCCGTCGCGCTTCGCCAGAAGCTCCACGATCTGCTGGTCCGACAGGGGATTGCCCTTGTCTTCTCCCTCGATGATCTTCTTGATGGCTTGTTTGACGCTCTCGCTCGCGATGTCGTCGTCGGCCATGCGGCGGATCGACGAGTTGAAGAAGTACTTCAACTCGAAGAGGCCCTGCGGCGTGTGGACGTACTTGTTCGTCGTCACGCGGCTGATCGTCGACTCGTGCATCCCCACGGTCTCCGCCACATCCCGAAGGATCATCGGCTTCAGGTACGCGACGCCCTTCTCGAAGAAATCGCGCTGCTTCTCGACGATGCACTCCGTCACGCGGATGATCGTCTTGCGCCGCTGCTCGATGGCGCGGATGAGCCATTGCGCGTTGCGGAGTTTCTCGCCGATAAACTCCTTGGCGCGGACGTCCTTCAGCATCTGCTTGGTCAGCGCCTCGTTGATGTAGAGGCGCTGCACGCCGCGGTCGTTGTCCGAAACGACGAACTTATCACCGTCCTTGATGACGTAGACGTCCGGCGTGATGGCGATCGTCTTGTCGTCGGTATCGCTGAAGTTGCGAGCGGGCCGACTCTCGAGTTTCTGAATCTGTTTGACCGCCTCGTAGATCTCTTCGACCGTCACTTTGAGATCGCGGGCAATCGCCTGGTAGTTGTGCTTTTCGAGGTTCGATAAGTGCTTGTCGATGATCGACAGCTCGAGATCGTCGCACCCGAACACCTCGGCCTGCACGCGCAGGCACTCCTGGAGCGACCGCGAGCAAACGCCGACGGGGTCCCACTCCTGCATTTCGCGCAGGACGCACTCCGCGTCCTCCACGTCGAGCGGAATCTCCCGCGCCATGTCCTCGATCGTGAGGTCCGGGGTCTTCTCCCCCTCGGAGCGCTCGGTGCCCTTCAGGTCGAGAAAGCCGTTGTCGTCCAGATTGCCGAGGACGAGCTCCGCGAATTTCTTTTCGTCCTCGGTGAAGTCGCTCATCTGCAGCTGCCACCGCAGGTGGTCGACGAGCGACTGGGTCTTCGTGAGGTTCTGCTCGATCGGCGGGAGCTCCTCGAAGCCGCCGCGGTTGCTCGGAAGGGCCTGCTGGAGGGTCCGGTTCTCGAGAAACTGCTCCCAGTCGATCTCCTGAATCTGCTTGTCCTCGTTGCGCTTGCCGAGATCGGCGATGTCCGCCTTCTCGGACGAGAGGCCCGGCGCGTCGGGGGCGCGCGGCTCCATGATGGCGGGCTCGCTCGTTTTCGCGTCTCCATTCGCTCGTGCGCGCGGGTCGACCTCTTCGTCGGCCAAAACGGGATTCGCGTCGAGCTCCTTGCGGATTTCGTCGATGAGCTCGAGGCGCGACAGCTGGAGCAGGCGGATTGCCTGCTGCAGCTGCGGCGTCATGACGAGCTGCTGACTGAGCCTGAGCTGCTGCTTGATCTCCATCTCGCCTATGGTCTCGAAGAGGCAAAGCCACGTGGCCAGTGCGCGTCGGTGCGCAGTATGCGCGGTATGCGCGGCGTGAGCGGCGTAGACGCGGTGAGGACCCGGCGGCCCCCGCATTTTTCCGTGCGATTACACCTAACGGAAGACGTAACACCCCGCGCGGGGGCTCGCAGCCCGTTTGCGGCGACTTTCGTGCCAGGGGCTCTTTTTGGCCGAAACCTTGCGTGGCGGTGCTACTTTGGGGTCTTTGCGCGCGGCGCGTCATAGCGGAGCTCGTTTGCGAGCGACGACGCGTCAGGCCCGTCGTGCCAGTCGCCGAGGTACCGCCCGCGGACGATCGGCAGCCCGGCGAATTCCGTCGCGGGCGCGCCCGCCGCGGCCTCCCCATCGAGAAGGAGAACGGCGCGCGTGCACACGCGGAGCGCTTCGGCGACGTGATGGTCGGCGAGAAACACGAGCGCGCCGGCGGCGGCGTGATCGCGCAGCAGGTCGCCGAGCCGCGCGGCGCCGGCCGGGTCCACGCCGGCGAACGGTTCGTCGCAGACGATCACGCGGGGCGTCCTCGTCACGGCGCGCGCCAGCTCGAGGCGTCTTCGTTCGCCGGCCGAGAGGTCGCCGGCGCGAACGTCGAGGCGCTCTTCGAGGCCGACTTGCGTCGCCGCGCGCCGCGGGTCTGCGGCGGCGAGTCCCGACACGCGCCGGTAGGCGACCAGATTTTGCCGCACGGTGAGGTCCCAGAGGACGCTCGGTCCCTGCGGGATGTAACCGATGCCGGCGCGTGCGCGCTTCCAGAGCGGCCACGCGGTCACGTCCACGCCCGCGAGTTCGATCGTCCCCTCGTCCGGAGGCGATTCACCCACGAGCGCCCGGAAGAGCGTCGATTTGCCCGCCCCCGAAGGGCCGAGAATGCCGACGACTTCGCCCGCCTCGGCTTCCAGGTCGATGCCGCGGAGGATGGCCTTGCCCCCGCGGGCCACGCGAAGGCCGCGCGCCACCAAGGTCGCCGTCACGGCGTCTTGGCGACGGGAATCGCGCCTTTCACCTGCGTGAGCGAGACCTTGCCGGTCGCGATGTCGATGCGCGCGCGATCGGCCGTGAGCCAGCCCTGGCCGCGGGTCAGTTTGACGCCGCCGCTGAGGTCGAGGATCTGCCGCGTGAGATCGAGCTCGACGGATGGCGCCTCGGCATGGACGCCGCGTACGTCGGCCGACACGCCGCCCGAGCCGCGCGCCCAGGTCACGTGCGGGGCGTGGTCGAAGCGCAGGTCGACCCGAGGGCAATTGACCGCGAGGTCGCCCTTCGAAAGGGTGACCTTGCCGGTCAGCGTGGCTTCGCCACTCAGGATGTCGATCTCGAGCTGGTCGGCGGCGAGCGTCACCGGGTCGCCGCCGCCCACGCGTTCGAGCATGTCCGCGCGGGCGAGCGACGCGGGGAGAAGAAGCACCGCCGCCGCGACGGCCGACGCGACAAGCAGGGCGCCGTGCATTGGGCTCGTACGCCTCCCCTGGCGCGGTCTTCCGGTCGCGATCATCGGCCGCGATCTTACGTGGGGGGGGCCCCTCAGGCGAGCGCGCACGCGAAGGCGCCGAGCTCGCGGAGCACGCCCGCCGCGGTTCGGGGCGATGCCGGGGGGATCGAGCGCGAAAAGAGCTCTTCGATCAGCGTGGCCACCGCCGCGCTCGCGATCGCCGCGAGCGTGTCGTCGTCCGGCACCGCGGAGCCGAACGCCGCGGCGCGGACGATGGCTCGGGCGGAGGCCTCCATCGCCGCGGGCGTGACGGAGCCGGGCGGCGCCAGCGATGCAAGGGCTCGCGCCAGCGGAGGCGCGAGGGTCGTCAGCGCGCGGTCGACGCGGTATCGCGCGAGGACCGGATCGCGCGCGGCCGACTCTCGATCGCGGCCCACGAAGACGAGCTCGATGTCGCGCTGCCATTGCACGGCGTGCGGGGCGAGCGACCGCGAGAGCTTCCCCGCGACGTCGGCTTGCTCGGCTTCGAGAGCGGCCGCGGCCAGTCCGGCCTCGTGCGCACGCTGCGCCCGTCTCTCGGCCTCGCTGTCTTCGTCCGCCGCCATCCGGCGAAAGGCCTCCTGCAAGCGGAGCACGACCGTGGTCGCGCGGCGGCGAAGGGCACGCTCCTTCAGGTCGCCGCTCCGGGCGAGGATGTGCTCCTCGAGCAGGCTTTCCACGGCGCTCCATCCCGACGCGGCGGCGGCCGCGGCATCGCCCGTCTTGCCGGCGAGGGCCTTCTTGGCCGAGAACGCGAGGATCGGACCCCAGGAACGAACGGGGGCCTCGCGGACGGCGGCCATCACGCGCTCGATCTCGGGCCCCGAAAGGCGATCGGCCTTGTTGAGGAGAATCTGGACGGGCACGCCCTTCTGCTGGGCCTCGTCCAGGATCGCTCGCTCCGAGTCTTTCATGGCCTGCGTCGCGTCGAGCAGCCAGAGCGCGATCTCCGCTTCTTCGAGGCCTGCGCGCGCCACGTCGGCGTGACGGGGGTCGGGTGCGTTGAAGCCGGGCGTGTCGATGATTTCGACCCGAACGAGGGCGGGCAGGGGCATGCCGATGTCGACCCGCTCCACGCTGCTCGGATCGATGCGTTTCAGCGCGTCCCGCAGCTCCGTCGTCGGGAGGATGCGCTCCGCGGGCGCCGGCGCCGGAAGCCGGCCGCGCGCAAAGACGATCTTCGCGAACGGGTCCGGCGCCCACAGAAGGTGATGCAACGTCGCGGTCGTCGGAAGCACGCCCGTCGGTGCGACGTCGGTCCCCATGAGCGCGTTGATGAACGTGCTCTTGCCCGCGTTGAACTCGCCGACGATCGCGAGGCGGAGCGGTCGTGAGCGCTCGGTGGCGAGCTCCCCGATGCGCGCCGCCGCGTCGAGGTCGCGGGCCGTGTGCGCATGCCGATCGAGACGGCCGAGGAGCTCGGGCCATGCCGCGCGCGCGTCCGCGCCGGGGACGGGAGCGGCGGCCGGGGAGGCGTCCGCCGGCGCGTTTTCCGCATGAGCATTCGCCGTCGGTGGGACGAGGACGCGCGCGAAATCCGCAGCGGCTTGCTCGGTCCACGGGAGAAGGGCAGCCTGCGCGACCGAGGCAAGCGCATCCAGGGCGTCGACGGTCTGGCCCGCGCCGGCGAGAGAGAGCGCGTGGGCGAGGCGGCGCGCGTCGTTCGCCATCGCCTCGCCGTCGGCTTCCGTCGGCGATCCCAGCGCGATCCGGAGTGCGCTCTCGTCGCGGTCCTCGACCGCGGCGTGGAGAAGCGGGCCGGCCGCGGCGGCGTCGCCTTCGAGCACGGCGGCGGCCAGTGCTTCGCGCGCGGCGCCGCGTGCTCCCTCCGCGCGGGCGAAGGCCGCGCGCCATCGGGCGAGGCCTTGCTCGCCTTTCGCGTCGACGACGGATCGCACGTGCGTACGCACCTGGGGGCTGCTCGGCAGGCGCGAGAGGGCGGTGCTCAGGGCTTCGCTCGCCCCCGGGGCGTCGAGCACCATGGCCCGAACGAGCGGGACGAAGGCCGCGGGATCGTCGAGGGCGGTCAGCGTGCGACCGAGGACGAGCTGGCCGCGCGCGTCGGTCGGGGCGATCGTCACTCCGTCGAGCAGCTTCTTCGCGCCCGCGGCGTCGCCGAGCAAGAGGAGCGCTTCGGCGCGCGCGGCCTGGAGCGGCGGCGACGAATCGCCTGCCGCGCGCTCGAGCCAGAGTTCGGCGCGGTTGCCTTCGCCGAGAGAGAGGTCGAGATCAGCCAGCCCCACCAGCGCATCGCGGCGCGCGTCGCTGCCGGGCTCCGCGACGGCGAGTCCGCGTGCGAACGCGTCGCGCACGTCCTCCGTCGGCGAGAGCGTTGCCGCGCGGGCCCGCCCGAGGCGCACCCACACTTCCGCGCGCGACGGAACACGGCGCGCGAGCTCCTCGAGCGTGAGCGCGAGCTCGGCCTCGAGGCCCGCCGCCTCGCACGCATCGGCCAGGAGAGCGAGGCCGAGCGGGGAGTCCGGCGCGCGCACGAGCACGCGGCGAGCGGCCGCGCGGGCCCCCAACGGATCCCCCGCGGAAAGCGCTTCTTGCCCCGCGCGCAGGTCGCCGTCCGCGCCGGCGAGCACGATTTCGACTTTCCCGATCCAGCGGTCGACGACGTCGGCGAGTCGCACGCCGGAGAGGTCTACTCCGTGCCCGTCACCTGCGGAAGCGTGGACCCGCGCGGCGCGGGCGCCGAGCGCGTGCCCGGGCGGCCGGGGTAGTGCGCCTGCTTGAAGAACTGGAAGCACTCCTCCGAGGGCAACGGCCGGCTGAAGAGATACCCTTGCGCGGCGTTGCACCCGTGGCGTCGCAAGAACTCCATCTGTTCGCGCGTTTCGACGCCCTCGGCGACGACGTTGAGCCTCAAGCTCCGGGCCATCGCGATGATCGTCGTCGATATCGCCATGTCGTTCGGGTCGGACGGGATC
>Ga0210391_10004982_pt1 | contig 10975 bp, 8 predicted proteins | sample IncBWC12OmetaG_FD_160573 | JGI IMG/M metagenome (GOLD analysis project Ga0210391, IMG submission 160573) | Forest soil microbial communities from Barre Woods Harvard Forest LTER site, Petersham, Massachusetts, United States - Inc-BW-C-12-O ...
TCGCTACATTCTACAAAATGTGTGTGCGTGTCGATCATGCCCGGCATCGCCATGCGGCCGCCGAGATCAATCACTTTCGTTTGCGGCCCTCGCAGCGCAAGCGCCTCCGCACTCGTGCCAACGGCAGCAATGCGATTGCCGTGAATGGCCACAGCTTCGGCCCACGGCTGCGCGGGATTTGAAGTGAAGATGTGGCCGTTCAGTAGGATCGTATCCGCGCGATCAGGCGTGCCTTGCGTTTGTGCGCGATGAGTGGCGAATAACGCGACGACGACCAGCACCGCCGACGTGCAAACTGCGAGCAAATTCTTCATTCGCGATCGTGTTAATCCTGAGGCCGAAGTCATTCCTCGCGTGACCTACAAGCCCAAATCAGTCAAGCCAGGATGATCGTCGGGACGGCGGCCGAGCGGCCAATGGAATTTACGCGCCGACTCCAGAATGTGGAGGTCGTTGATGCTGGCGATGCGACGCGCCATCAGGCCATCGCCGTCAAATTCCCAATTCTCGTTGCCGTAGGAGCGATACCAGTTTCCCGAATCGTCGTGCCACTCATAGGCGAAGCGCACGGCGATGCGGTTCTCTGTGAAGGCCCACAGCTCCTTGATCAACCGGTACTCGAGTTCCTTCGCCCACTTGCGCGTAAGAAACGCGACGATTTCGGCCCGTCCGTTGATGAACTCCGAGCGGTTGCGCCAGTGCGAATCGGTGGTGTAAGCGAGCGACACTTTTTCCGGGTCGCGAGAGTTCCATCCGTCTTCGGCGCCGCGAGCGTTCAATCCGGCGGTGTCGTGCGTGAACGGCGGGAGGGGCGGTCGAGGGGCCATGTCGAACTCCTTTATATGTGCTGGTTGCTACGTCGCGGATTGTAGCCCTGCACCGCGCGGCGCGGAAAGGAAGAAAGAATATAGGGCGATATAAAGGTAGGCCGCGAGCGGAACCGAGTAGCCAAGCGCGAGACTGTGCGTGCGATCGGAGATCAGCCCCATCAGCAACGGGAACACTGCGCCACCGACGATCGCCATTACGAGGAGCGAGCCGCCCAGCTTCGTATTTGGACCTAGGCCTTTGAGCCCGAGCGCGAAGATCGTCGGGAACATGAGCGACATGAAGAAACTCGAAAGAAGAATCGTCCATACGCCGAGCCAGCCCGGGGCGGCGATGCCGGCGGCCACGAGCAGTACGTTGATCACGCTGTAGGCGCCCATCAGCTTGCGCGGCGCGACGTAGCCCATCAAGAAGGTCGCGACGAAGCGGCCAATCATGAACGCAACGAGCGAGCCGGTGAGATAGTAGCCGGCCGTCTTTTCGGGCTGGTGCGCGTAGTCATGAACGTAAGTGATGAAATAGCTCCACGTTCCCACCTGCGCGCCTACGTATAGAAACTGCGCGAACACCGCGAGCCAGAAGTGCGGAAAGCGGTAGAGATCGGCGAAGCGGCCGTGGTCGGTTCTGCTTTCCTCGTGCTCGCTCCGTATTTTTGGGAATTTCGAGCGCCAGATCAGAAATGCCCAAAGCAGCGCCACGGCGCCAATCACAAAGTACGGCTTCACTACGCGCAGCGTCTCGGTCCGTAGATACGCCTGGTAGATGCCCTGGCTCTTCAACGCGGCGGCCTGATCGCTGGAAAGCTCCACGCCCGAGAAAATGAAGACCGTGCCGATCAGCGCCCCGGTGATCGAGCCGAATGGGTTGAAGGACTGTGAGAAATTCAGCCGGCGCTCGGAGGTGTCAGGATCTCCGAGCTGCGCGATGAAGGGATTCGATGCTGTCTCCAGGAACGATAGCCCGCACGCGATAACGAACAGCGCGACAAGAAAGAATTCGTAGCTCCGCGCGTTCGCCGCCGGCCAGAAAAGAAAAGCGCCGCACGCGTAGAGGCAGAGGCCAGTGAGGAAACCGGTCTTATAGCTTGTCCGGCGCATCACCAGCGCTGCGGGAATCGCCAGAAGGAAATATCCGAGATAGAACGCGAACTGGATGAACGCAGCCCCAAATCGCGAAATTTCGAACGACTTCATGAAGTGCTGGATCAGCACGTCGTTCAGGTTGTTAGGGATGCCCCACAGAAAAAACAGCGCGGTGACCAGGAGGAACGGAACGATCTGGCCTGCGGGTACGAGCGCGTGGTTTGCGGCGGGTGGCGCGGCCTTGGAGGCGGGTTCGTTCATTCGCGGCATAGCGGGTATACATGACGCTTGCGGCGAACGCAACCGCCCCGCACGCCGGCTAAAACTTCAAAACGTGGTGGTCTCAGTGGAGCGTTCGAAAACTTAGTCGCCTGCGGGAAGTGAATGCAGCTTATAGAACGCGACGCCGTGCGGTCCGAGTGTCGCGTGGAAATCAGTGGCGTTGCCGAGGTTTTTCGCTTCCCACAAATCGCGCACGGCGTAGCGGTCGCCGGACAAACCGAGCTCGCTCCAGGAATGCTGCACGCGGCGCTTCGCGTCCTGCATGTTGAAGACAGCCAGATAAAAATCGCCTGCGGGTTCCGAACTGGCGAGCCACGACGTTGTATCCGGCGTCGCGATCACCGGATGATTCCCTTGCGAATGCTGGTCGACGGCAATCACCTCGCGATTCGTGAGCAGCGCTTCGGTCCACGCGTCGGCCGACGGCAGTTCCCCACCGACCATGAGCGGCGAACGCGCGATGGCCCAAAGGGAAACCAGAGTGCGCTGTTCGTCGTGAGTGAAGCGCGTCTTGCGCGGCTCCCCCCAACCGGGATGCGGACCGAGGTAGCCGAGCGCAAGCATGTCCGCGTCGGGCCAGTGGCCGGATTGGCCTTGTAGCGCCCATTTCGCGACGTTGGCGAATTGATCGCCGAGGCCCTGCGGAAAAGGCTGATCGCTATGCCAGACGTCCCAAATGTCGTCCGAGATGCGCCACATCTGTGCGTACTGCCGCAGTTCGTTGGCGTTTTCGAGCGGCGCGGGGCCGGGTGAAAGGCTCAACACAATCGGGCGGCCGCTTTTCGCGAGCGCTTCGCTGATCAAGCGGATGTCGTCGCCGCGATACGGGTGACTGGCGATGCAGTCGACCTTCAGAAAATCGACGCCCCAGCTTGCGTACAGTTTCGCGATCGAATCGTAGTACGCCGCTGCGGCGGGGCTCGCTGTGTTCATTCCGTAGTTATCTTTGGCCCATGGACAAACGTCGGACGTTTCGGCCGCGTCGCTTGCGTGAAAATTCGAGTCTGCAATGGGCAGATTTTTTTCAACGGCGGATTTCGGAATGCCGCGCAGGATGTGAATTCCGAATTTCAGGCCGAGCGAGTGAACGTAATCGGCGAGTGGCTTGAATCCGGCCCCGTCGGTTGCGCTGGGGAAACGGTTTGTGGCGGGAATGTAGCGCCCGAATTCGTCGAGGCTGAATTGTTTCGCTTGCGTGGCCACATCGGCGGATGGATTGGCGACGAACCAGTCCATGTCGATCACGACGTACTGCCAGCCGTACAGCTTCAGGTGGTGCGCGAGCCAGTCGGCATTCGATTTGAATTGTGCTTCGGTGACGGTGAGGCCATAGCCGTCCCAGCTGTTCCAGCCCATGGGCGGCGTTGCGGCGAGGAACTCGGTTGAATCGTCCTGAGCGTTCGCTGCGGCGTGCGAAGGTTGCGCGACGGCGAAAATGCGCGCGTGGCACAGGGCGGCTGCGCCTAGCGCCAGAGCCACCACGGTGCCTCCTACAACGCGACTTTTCATTCGCACCTGCTAGCGAGCGGAGAATTTCAATACGGTCGTCGAATGTAGCGTTTCGCCGGGTTTCAGTTCGGTGGTCGGAAACAACGGATGATTCGGCGAATCGGGATAGTGCTGCGTTTCCAGGCAGAGCGCGCCACGGAAGTGATAGGTCTTGCCGCCCTTCCCCTGCGTATCTTCCATGTGATTTCCGGAGTAGAACTGGACGCCGGGTTCGGTGGTGAGAACTTCGAGCACGCGGCCCGTCGTCGGTTCGTAAACTTCAGCGGCTGGGACCAGATTCGTCGAGCCTGGCTTACGGTCGATCACCCAGTTCAGATCGTAGCCCTTGCCGTATTTCAACTGCGGATCGTCCTGATCGATGCGCGCGCCAACGGCTGTGGCCTTACGGAAATCGAAGGGCGTTCCGGTCACGTCCTTCAGTTCGCCGGTGGGAATCAGCGAGGCGTCGACCGGCGTGAACTTGCTCGCGTGAATCGTGACGACGTTATTCAAAATGTCGCCGCTGCCTGCACCGGCGAGATTGAAGTACGAATGGTTCGTCAGGTTCAGCACCGTGTCTTTGTCGGTGGTTGCCGTGTAGTCGATGGTCAACTCGTTTTTATCGGCTGCGAGTTTGTATACAACTTTTACCGACAAGTTTCCGGGAAAGCCTTCCTCACCGTCCTTGCTGAGGTAGGTGAGTTCGAGCTCTTCGCCGGCTCTTGTGGTGACCGGCTTGGCTTCCCACACGCGCTTGTTGAAACCATTGATGCCGCCGTGCAGAGTGTTTTCGCCGTTGTTCTTCGGTAGGTTGTAGGTTTTGCCGTCCAGAACGAACTGGCCGTGCGCGACGCGGTTGCCGTAACGGCCGATGGTGGCGCCGTAATATGTGGTCAGCTTCACGTAGCCGTCGAGCGAGTCGAAGCCGAGCACTACGTCGTCGGCCTTGCCCGCGCGATCGGGCACAAGCAGTGAAACGAGCGTCGCGCCGTAATTCGTGATTTTCGCTTCCATGCCCTTCGAATTTTTCAGCGTGTAGAGCTCGATGGACTGCCCCTCAGGCGCGGTTCCGAAGGATTGCTTTTGCACGTTAGGCCCCTTTTGCGATTGTGCGAGAAGAATACCCGCGGTGATCAGGGAAAGCGAAATGAAGACGGCGTGGCGCTTGCGGAAGCTCGGCATTTTTCCCCTCGGCGAAAAGTCGGATGCTGCAAATCGGCGAACGCATCGCTACGGTACCAAACACTATCACAGCGGCCGAGGTTCGAATCGAGGTTCCCCGTGGAGTGATGCGTGTGAGCAACGGCCACTCTGGGGGCGGGTGGTGGGGCTGGGCGGAGTCGAACCGCCGACCTAGGCGTTAGGAGTGCCTCGCTCTATCCATCTGAGCTACAGCCCCGGAGGCCTGATTTTAGCAGATTCTACGCAATCGATTTCAGATGCCGGAGCGCGTTTTCGCCGCAGCGCAACGTGATGTATAAACGGGCGAGGAGACAACGATGAAATACCGGAAGTTGGGGCGCACGGGATTCGAAGTGAGCGAGATGGCCCAGGGGCTTTGGGGCATGAGCGGGTGGAGCGGCTCGGACGACAAAGAGTCGCTCGCAGCAATGCAAACCGCGATCGATGCAGGCTGCAATTTTTTTGACACTGCGTGGGCTTACGGTGACGGGCACAGCGACGAACTGCTCGGCCAGATCATCGCGAAGAACAAAGGCAAGCGCATTTACGCCGCTTCAAAGATTCCGCCGAAGGACCAGAGCTGGCCGCCGAAACCCAGCGCCGCCTACCATCACGTCTTCCCCACCGACTATGTGATCGAGTACGCGCACAAAATTCGCAAGAAGCTCGGCACCGATTCGATCGACGTGCTGCAGCTTCACGTCTGGGAAGACCGCTGGGCGCAGGAACGGGAGTTCCACGAAATGGTGAAACGGCTGAAGGGCGAGGGCCTGATTCGTTTCTTCGGCTTGAGCCTGAATCGCTGGGAACCCGAGAACGGCATCGAGGCGATTCGCACGGGCCTCGTCGACGCCGTACAGGTGATTTACAACGTTTTCGACCAGGCGCCGGAGGACCAGCTCTTTCCGGTCTGCCGCGAGTTCAACATCGGCGTGATTGCGCGCGTGCCCCTCGATGAGGGCAGCCTCGGCGGGAAAATGACGCTTGAAACGCGGTTCGATGCGTCCGACTGGCGTTCGAAGTATTTCGGACCAGACAATCTGGCGCCGACGATCGAACGCGTTGAAAAACTAAAGAAGGTCGTGCCCCCGGGAATGACGCTGCCGGAAATGGCGCTCCGGTTCATTCTGAATGACCGCGACGTGAGCACAATCATCGTCGGTATGCGAAAACTTAACCACGTCCGCGAAAACATGAAGACCAGCGACGAGGGGCCGCTCGATCCGGCGCTGATCGCAAAGTTGCGCGAACAGCGCTGGGATCGCAAGCCGTCGCGGTGGTCCGACTAGCTCGTATCGCGGCCGCGCTAGATGCGGCTACTTCTTTGTGGGCTTTCTGTGCTGCGGACGCGGCTGCGTTGGCGTAGAGGTTTCAATCAGCTGAAAGTGGTGCGGCAGGGGCATCGCGTCGCGGTGCTGGCGGTCGATGGCCTTGTCGCGCGCGTCATCGAGTGACTTCAGCGTGTCCGCAACGATCTCGTCCGGGGGCAACGCGTTCATCGTGAACCAAGCCGCGTCGTATTGGTTCACGAGGTCCGTATCGCGCGCGACGCGCCGAGATTGCTCGAGCATCGGCGTTTCAAGCAGCGCGAGGTTGATGCCCTTCGCGAGCTTCTCCGCCGAAAACGAACCAACCACGCGGTCGTCGATCTTCAGCTGATACGTCCCGGCTTCGAGTCCTGTCACCGCGAGCGTTTCCTGGTCGAGTGACGAAATCAGGTCCGACGAGCGGATTACCAGCTGCATCGCGGGATCGGCATCGATCGGCCCGAGCGGCAATGGCAGCGCCTTGTCCTGCTGGTTCCACGTGATCCCGTTCGGCAGGACGGTGAGATCGGTAGCTTCCGTGTTGTCGCTCACTTCGATGCGCTCGTGCTCGACGCTCAGATTCACCGACGTAACCTGCGGCGCTGCGTTCCATGCTTTCAGAACCGCCTCAGCCATCACCCAGTGAATCGCCGGGCCCGGATGCATCCGATCGTTGATCAACGTTGGCGCAAGCCCGGAATCTTCGGCCTTGGCTTTCTTCAAAGTGTCGACAACCGGCGTGTTCAGGTCCGCGATGCCGGTGTTCTTCTCCGCGGCAAGGTCCGCGACAAACTTACTGAACTTCACGAGAGTCGCGTTGTATCCGCCGGGCATGGAGGCGGCGCGCGTAACGTCGTCATACGCCGAAGGCTCGGCCAGCGTGATCTTCGCTTTGGGAAACTCCTTTTGAATCGCGTCGACGATGTAGCGGTAGCCGTTGGAATACGTCGTGAAAATGTCGGGGTCGTACTGGCGAACGTAGCCATCGTTCATGCCCAGCATGATCGTCACGACGGTGGGGGTGTGATCGAACACATCGCGATGGAGGCGCAGATCGATCGGCCCGTACTTGCCGCCGCTCACCTTGTCGCCGCCTACGCCGGACTGGTAGAAGTCGACGTGCAGCGTCGGGTAGCGCGTGAGGACGAAGTTCTCGATGTCGCTCGTGTACAGGCGCTGTTCCGTGATGCTGTCGCCGTAGAAAACCACGTGGTCGCCATCGGCTATCGCAAAGTCGGCGCGCGGCCCAACTTTCTCCTGCGCGTGGGCGGCTGGCAAAGCGGCGAACGAGGCGAACAGAGCGGCAGCGGTGGCAATCGGGAACGGCTTCTTCATCCAAAGCTCCTTGAAGTGAATCTTAGGAGTCTGCCAGAACCCGCGCGCGCGTAGCAACGAAACATCGCCGTATTGTGCTGGATTTACGCCGGTTAATCGGCGGGAAACAGCCGTGCGCCGGGCCGGTTCAGCGCATCGGATGTGGCATAATATTTAGGTTGTGCCGCGGGCGCTCGGGGTGCCTGCTGGCGCACTTTCCAGGCATGGGCATTAAGAAAACAATCCGGCGCAAGCTGCTCGCGGCGCACCGCAAACTGCGCGAAGGCCGCATGCTGGTGAAGGGGCTCGTCTCGACGAAGCACCCCGTGCTCGTCCACATCATCCCCATTCGCCGCTGCAACCTGGCCTGCACCTACTGCAACGAATTTGACGACTTTTCGAAGCCGGTCCCGACCGACGAAATGCTCCGCCGCATCGACCAGCTGGGCGCGATGGGCACGTCCATCATCACGATCAGCGGCGGCGAGCCACTGCTCCATCCCGACCTTGACGCAATCATCGCGCGCATCCGCAAGAACGGCATCATGGCCGGCATGATCACCAACGGCTATCTGCTGGTGAAAGACCGCATCGAACGTTTGAATCGTGCGGGGCTCGAATACCTGCAGATCAGCATCGACAATGTGAAGCCCGACGAGGTTTCGAAGAAGAGCTTGAAAGTTCTCGACCAGAAGCTCGCGCTGCTGGCCGAGCACGCCGATTTTCAGGTGAATATCAATTCCGTGCTTGGCAGCGGCGTCGCGGATTCGGAAGACGCGCTGACGGTCGCGCATCGCGCCGTCGAGCTGGGGTTTACGTCCACCGTCGGCATCATTCACGATGGCAACGGCCAGCTACAGCCGCTCGGCGATCGCGAGCAATCGATCTTCGACGAAATCATGGCGCTGGGGAAAGCTTCGTTCACGCGCATCAACAAGTTTCAGGACAATATCGCGCGCGGTCTGGAGAACGAGTGGCGCTGCCGCGCGGGCTCGCGCTACCTCTACATCTGCGAAGACGGGCTCGTGCACTACTGCTCGCAGCAGCGAGGCTATCCTGGCATTCCTCTCGCGAACTACACTTTCGAACAACGCCAGCGAGAATTTCTGACCAAGAAGGGCTGTGCGCCGCGTTGCACTGTGTCGTGCGTTCACCAGGTGGCCGCGATGGATTCCTGGCGCGGGCCGCAAACGAACGACTCCTCACCAACACCCGGTCACGAGACGCTCGTTCAGATTGGGTAGGAGCGACGTCAGGATTTACGACTCGTCGTCTGGCGTCGCGCTCGGAAGCTCGCGCAGCGAAATCTCCGTCGGCTGGTTCAGCGCGATTTCTTCTGTAGTTTGCACACCAAGCTCGCGGAAGCTTCGCACCGACGGAAGGATTCGCGATTCCAACGCACCCACCGCGCTGTTGTAGGCCTTGTTGGTTGCTTCCAGATTGCGGCGAATGCCTTCCATGTGATTAAGGAAGGTAAGAACTCTGTCGTAGAGCTTTCGCCCGAGGTCGCTGATCTTCTCCGCGTTGCGCGAGACGTCTTCCTGCCGCCAGCCGTACGCGACCGACTTCAAGAGCGCGATCAGCGTGGTGGGACTGGCTAGAATCACGCGCTGCTTCATCGCGTCTTCCATCAGATCGCGATCTTGCTCCAGAGCCGCGCTGAAGAACGCTTCCGCCGGCATGAACAGCACTACTAACTCCGGCGTCTGCTCAAACTGGCTCCAGTAGGTTTTGCTCGAAAGGTCGCGGATGTGCTTCCGCACCAGGTCGACGTGCGATTTCATCGCGGCCAGCCGGTCGTTTTCGTTCTGCGCCGACACCACATTCAAGAACGCATGCAGCGGCACCTTTGAATCGACCACAATGTGCTTGCCGCCCGCGACGTGGATCACCAAGTCCGGGCGAAGGATGCCGTCTTCGGTCTCGACGCGATGCTGCTCGTTAAAGTCGCAGTGCGGCGAAAGCCCGGCCAGCTCGATCGCGCGCCGGAGCGTCAGTTCGCCCCACTTTCCCTTGATCTGTGGCTGGCGCAGCGAATTCACCAGGCTGCCGGTCTCGTCGCGCAATTGCCGATTCATGTCGTTCAGCGCATGCACTTGCGAGGTGAGCTGCCCGTACGCTTCCTGCCGCGACGATTCGACGCGGTTCAGCTCGGCCTTCAGCTCCTTCAGCGCTTCGTTCAACGGGTTCACGATCCCGTCGATTTCGACTTTTTTGCTGTTGAGCTGGCTCGTCGCGTCCACTTGCATCGTTTCGAGGCGCGATTCGGCGAGTTTCAGAAACTGGTTCGTGCTCTCGTTCAGCGCTTCGCCTGCGAGCGAACGGAAGGCGTCGGACAGTTTTGCTTGCGCCTCGTCGAGCAGCGCGCGTTGCTGCTTCAGATTTTCTTCGGTTTTCGATAGCGACGCTTCGGCAGCAGCGCGCAGATTGCTTTCCTGCTCAATGCGCGTGCGCGCCTGCGCCACTTCGGATCGCAGCGTGTCAGACTGCCTACGTACCTCGGTGGCGCTGCTTTCGGCCGCAGCCTTCGCTGAGTCGAGCGAGCGCAGCTGCGATTCGTATCCGCTTGAGACGCGACCGCGGGCGATGAGCCAGCCGATGGCCACACCAATGGCGAGCGCGACGATAGCGACGAGGATGGCGGCAGTAGTCACGGGTTCAGGCGGATTGCGTGAAGGACTAGCGTAAACCGCAGTTTATCACAGAGCCGATTTTTCGCCGGAAGGGTGCTACTCAAGCGCCGATGTGGCCGCTTCGATCAGCGTGCGAAAGTCGCCGGCGATCGTCAGCGTTTCGATATTGCGCAACTCAACCCACACGCGCAACGTGTCCTCGGGGTGATGCTTCAGCCGGTCGCCAAGCTTTTTTACTTCGTTCTTTTTATCTTGGGAAGCGAGCGCCTGGGCGACCTCCAGAAAACGGCGCGCCATTTCCGGGTCCGGATCGGGCAGTAGACGCGCATCGAACGAAAAATCGCCAGTCGCGAGCGCCTGCACTTCAACCGACGCGGTATTTTGCTCGCCGCCGGACGTCGTGACCTGTTCTTCGTCGCCGTGAAGAAAGTGCAAGATTCGCGGCGTTTGGTTCGCGACGAGAACACGCAACGGCAACGCGCTTCCCTGCACGTGCAGCACGAGCCGGCTGCGCTTATCCGGTTCGAGCGGCGGCAACGGCGGATCGAAATTCAGCCCCACCACCGTGGACGATGCGTTCCACTGCGCCGGGGGCGATTGAATCAGAATTTTCACCGGCCCCGGAATGGCGCGCGTTCCCGCAGCCACCACAAGACACTCCGGCGACGAGGCCAACACGAACGCCGGATCGCCGCCGAACGAAACGTGATTCTCCCGCGCGTCGCCGTGAAATTCCGTGCCCCAGATCACGAACTGGTCGCGTTGCGCGATTACCGGCGGGACTTTCATTCCCTGCGTGGTGGATGCAGGAACCGCGTCGTCCACGAGTGCCGCCACCGAAGCTCCGAGCGCATTCGCG
>Ga0210391_10004984_pt1 | contig 10968 bp, 10 predicted proteins | sample IncBWC12OmetaG_FD_160573 | JGI IMG/M metagenome (GOLD analysis project Ga0210391, IMG submission 160573) | Forest soil microbial communities from Barre Woods Harvard Forest LTER site, Petersham, Massachusetts, United States - Inc-BW-C-12-O ...
GAATACCGTCCTGCTTCTGGTCGCTGATCGGAAGCAGGACGGTTCGCTCGAAGCTGTCACCGAGCGCGCGACCATCACGCGCCTCGGTGCCGGTGTCGATCGAAGCCGTCGGCTCGACCCAGAGGCAGTCGAGCGCACCTGCGATTGCCTTCGGAGCTACGGGCAGATCGCCGCGCAGCTTCGGGTCGAACGCACGGCCGTCGTGGGAACGAGCGCCATGCGCGATGCGGCGGGCGGCGAGGTCGTGCAGCAGTGCGTACGCGCTGCCTTCGGCGTGGACGCCCGCGTGCTCTCCGGCGCCGAGGAAGCGCGTCTGACGTTCGCCGGCGCGAAGAGCGGGCTGGCCTTCGATGCAGCTCGAGATCTTGCCGTGTTCGACATCGGCGGCGGAAGCACCGAGGTAGTGGTTCCGAAGCTTGCCTTCGCCGAAAGCTTCGACGTCGGAAGTGTTCGCCTAACCGAGCGTCACGTCCGGCACGATCCGCCCACGAGCGACGAGCTCGAGGCTCTCGCCAAGGCCGCTCGCGATGTTTTTCACGCAGTGCCCCGACTCGACGCCTCCGTCGCCGTCCTCGGCGTCGCGGGCACGATGACGACCCTGGCTGCCGTGAGCCTGCACGTGGTGCCCTACGACGGAGAACGAGTTCACGGACAGCGGCTCTCCATCGAGACGCTGCGAGGCGTGGTGAATCGCCTGGCATCCCTTACGGTCGACGAACGTCGGGTCGTACCTGGCATGCACCCGAAGCGAGCCGACGTGATCGTCGCCGGCGGGGTGATCGCGCTCGGACTCCTGGAGCGCCTTCAAGCCGAAAGCGTCGTCATCTCGGATCGCGGCGTCCGATGGGGTCTCGCGGAGGAACTCGTCCTGGACGAAGCCGACACCTCCGCCAGCTAACGTGGATTCCGCGCCCCGAAGAAGTTACAAAAAAGTTGACAAAGGGGTCAGGGGCAACTACAGTGCGCGTGCCTGTTTCCCTAGCTGTTGTACGAGAGCGCCGGGCCCGGGTCGCATCTCGGTGTTTTTGGATCCATGCGGACCCGCTCTACGTGCCGCGCATCGTGCTCAAGCCCAAAGATCGGGCTCGTTTACGTTACTCGTTGTTCGGTCGTCCCCGCGGATGCTGTTTGCCCCAGGATGACCGTCTCGCCGTATCAAACAAGGAGACGCTATGCAAGCTGCTACCGACGTCAAGTTCAAGGTGGGCGACAAGGCCGTGTATCCCGCACAAGGGGTCGCGGAGGTCATCCGCATCGAGGAGAAGGACATCGCGGGCAGTCGGCAGAAATTTTACGTGCTGCGGATTCTTGATACGGATCGCAAGATTCTCGTTCCGGTCGCAAACGCCGGCGCTGTTGGCCTGCGTGAGGTCATCAGCGAGCAGGAGATTCGCGAGATTTTCGACATCCTCCGGGAGCGCACGATCGCGTTCGACAATCAGACCTGGAATCGGCGATATCGCGGATTCATGGATAAGATCAAGACAGGCTCGATCTACGACGTTGCGGAGGTCCTGCGTGACTTGTACCGCCTGAAGACGGACAAGCAACTCAGCTTCGGCGAGCGCCGAATGCTGGATACCGCCCGTTCGCTCATCGTCAAAGAGATAGCGATTGCGCGAAAGCAGACCGAAGACCAGGTGAAGACCGAGATCGAGTCCATCTTCGTCGCCAACTGACGTTCTGGAGTCTCTAGAGGCCCGCGGGAGCGAAAGCGCCAGCGGGCCGTTCGAGTATTTGCAGTCCGAAGGACTAGTTAGAAGAGTCTTCGAGAATTCCGAATTCCCAGACTTCGCCCGGCTCGCGCAAACCCGCGACGGCGTGTTCCACATGACGGATCAGTGTGGCTGGCGAGGTGGCCATTCCGCCGCGAACGCCGACAGCGACGCGATCGCTCCACTGCCATATGCGCGCAGCAACGACGCCCTCGACGCTGTAGACTAGCTCGAGCGTCCGCTCGAGACGCGCAGAAGCGCGCTCCGACTCCGCATCTTTGGGCATAGGGGCGTGGTCGCTATCATGAGCGGGGGTCGCCCTCAAGAGAGCCCGATCGCGATCGCGTGGGCGCGCGGCGGCTGTGCCAGTTTGCGCCAGAACCGCCATCCGTGTCGGGGCGCCCGTTCATCGCGGCCGCTCGCGGAGGCTCGCCGACGCATCCATGAGCAAGCTAGAGGTATGGCACCCAGCGTGCATCAAATGCTACCGGGAGCTTTCGGAGATCGATGGCCAACGCGTCTACGCGACGAGAGGTGTGGCGTTGGGGGGTGGCTCGTGCGACAGCCGCCCTCTTTGCCATCTCTTTCTTCGCGTGCGAGTCATCAGCACCGGTCGTCCTAAATCCGCAGCCGTTCCCCCCCAGCGAGACGAGCGGCAACAACAGCGGTTCGGGCGCCACCGGAGGCACGGGGGAAACGGGCGCAGCCAGCGGTTCGGGCTCCGGATCGACGGGCTCCCTCAGCGGCACGTCTGGGTCCTTTAGCGGCACATCAGGCTCCGCAGGAGCCGGCTCGACGGGCAGCGCCGCCGGTGCGTCGGCCGGCACCTCGGGTGGCACGGGCGCCTCGGGTAGTGGCACGGGCGCTTCGGGTAGCTCGGGCAGCGCCACCGGAGTCGCCGACGCCGGGTCGCCGTCCGCCGATGGCGGCCTGCCTCCGCCCGACGCTGGGCTCGTCGATGGAGCAGCGAGCGATGCGTCCGAGGAAAGTGACGCAGCCGACGGCGCGGAAGATGACGCCCGCGACGGCGAAGTGCCGGACGCCGGGCATGTGGACGGTCACGCCGAGGAGACCACCGCCGCGGAGACGGATGCCGTTGGGAACCCGGAATGAGGCGCCGTTCGCTCTCGCGAGCGTACGTCTTCCTTTTCGTCGCGGCGGGTTACGCCTTCTCTTGTGCTCTCAATCCGCAGCCCATTCCACCAAGCGACAACCCGACCTCCAGCGCCGGAGCAAGCCCACCGGCGATTGGGCGGGATGCAAGCCTTGGCAGCGTATCCGCGGCTGACGCGGCGGCTCCGCACGTCGATGCAACGACGGCCGACGCCGGCGCGTCAGGCCTCCCGCAGACGGACGATGCCTCGGACGGCTCGCCCGCGGCATCGGAGGACGCCGGCGACGCGAGCGACGCACTCCTATCTCCCGCATCGGAGGACGCCGGCGACGCGAGCGATGCGCAGGTATCCGAAGCAGACGATGCCGAAGACGGCGATCCGTAGCTAGGCGCGCCGTGCGGCCACGTACTCGTCGAGTACGTTGACGGCGAAGTCCGCGAGGATCCCGTCCGTCACGCGAAGACGCCGCGAGAGGTCGCGCGCGATGTTGAGCACGATGAGCGAATACGACTTGAGGTCGGAGCGATAAAGCGCGTCCATGTCCTCGCCCGTCATCGTCAGAAGCCGCGACGGCGCCAGGGCTCGAACCGAGGCCGACCGGGATTGCATGTCGATCATCGACATTTCCCCGAAGCAATCCGTCGGGCCCAGGATGGCCACGCGCACGTCGCGCCCGCGGCGGCTCCGCTTCATCACCTCGATCTCGCCTTCCAAGACCACGTACATCTCGCGCGCGACCGTATCCCCTTCGCGAAAGATGGTATCGCCGGGCCCCACCCGCATGACCTTCAGCGCGCGCGCGAGGCGGTCGACGACTTCATCGCTCAACGCGCCGAACAAGGCGATCTCGCGAAGCGACGCGACGGTGACAGCCGGCTCTTGCGAATCTCGCGATGCGGACTTGGAAAGGTTCGTCGCCATTGTTCCAGTATAGTTCCCGGCCCGCTCCGAGGCTCGCGCTCGGTCAACTTGAAGGGCCAAGCGGCTTCGTGAAGAGAATGCGCCTGCGCCCGGGCCCGGCATAGTCGTCCACTTCCTGAACGTGCCATCCGAGGGCGACGTGAAACCGGATCGAGCCTTCATTGCCCGGGGTTGTGATCGCTTTCATGCGAACGCACCCCTTGGCGCGGCAGGCTTCGGTGAAGCGATCGTACAAGAGCCGCCCGACTCCACGCCGCCGGTAATCGGGATGAATCCCGACCAGATGAACGTATCCCGTCCGGACCGCCCCGTCGCCCGTTCGCAGTTCGCCATGGGTGCTCGGCACGACGAATCCGAAACGAAATCCGATGATGTCCGCTCCCTGCTCGACGACGAGCGCGCCTTCCCCGAGCTCGTAGAAGAAAACTGGATGGGCGAACGTGCCGATGGGCCCGCCCCACCAATGGTCGATCACCTCGACGATACGATCGAAATCGGCCTTGGTGGCGCCGCGCACGTTCATGTCGCCCCCAGCGTCGTCCCTTTTTCCGGATGGCGCAACACCGTCGCGGTCTACTGCGCGCGAGAGAAGCGGGCGGGGCCCTTGACGCGCGACGAACCATCCGTACGTGTTCGATGCGTGAGCCCCGCCGGCAACGAAGTCCTGGTCGCGCCGTCAATCTTGTCCGCTGACTTCGGCCGCCTCGCCGAGGAGGTGCGCGCCGTCGAAGCCGCAGGAGCCGATTGGATTCACGTCGACGTGATGGATGGCCGCTACGTCCCCAACATCACGCTCGGGCCGCCCGTCGTCAAAGCCATTCGGAAGGCGACGCGGCTGCCCCTCGACGTGCACCTGATGATTGTCGAGCCGGAGAAATACCTGGAGGATTTCGCACACGCTGGAGCCGACCGCCTGAGCGTCCACGTCGAGACCTGCCCGCATCTCAATCGGACCATCCAACAGATCCACCAGCTCGGAAAACGCGCGGGAGTGGTTCTGAATCCGTCGACCAGCGAAGAGACGATCCGGTACGTCATGGGCGCCGTCGATCTCGTGCTCGTGATGAGCGTCAACCCCGGCTTCGGCGGGCAAGCGTTCTTGCCTGAAGTGCTCCCGAAAGTGCGCGCCATCCGCGAGATGATCGACCGCGCGGGCCGCCCAGTGGCGCTCGAGATCGACGGCGGTATCGCGCATGACACGGCGGCGCATGCGGTCGAGGCGGGGGCGCGCGTCCTCGTCGCCGGCAGCGCCGTATTCAACGAGCAGAGCTACTCCGACGCCATCGCGGGGCTCCGAGCCGAAGCTGCCCGCGGGCTGGGACTGCGCGCGTGACCAAGGGATCTTCTTCTGTGCTCGGACGCCTCGGTCTCTGCAGCCTCGCAAGCCTGCTTCTCGGCCTATCATGCGGGGGCTCGCCGGTGCCGCAGGCTGTCGCCGCGGCGCCCACCCAGGCCTCGCCGTCGCCGCCATTGGGCGACGGCGCGTCGCCCCCGATCGCCGCGGCCGGCATTACGGACGGCGGCGGCAAGACGAGCGCGGACTCGAAAGCGGACGCGAGAAGAAATGCGGAGAGCCGCCTCGTCGAGCGCATGCTTCGACGGGTCGAGGCGGCGCGCGGCCTTTCCTCCACCAAGACCGTGCCGGGCGTCCAGCTCGACAGGGCCGCCCTCATCGCACGGGTGAAGGCCCACGTGGCACGCGAACTTCCCCCGGAAGCCATCCGCGACGAGGGGCTCGCCTTGTCGCTCTTCGGTTTCGTCCCTACGCAGTTCGACTACGAAGCGGCCGAATACCAGCTCCTCGAGGATCAGCTGGCGGGGTACTACGAGCCGGCGGACGGCAGCATGTACATGGCGCGGGATCTCGGTGACGACGAGGCGACCGCCACCCTCGCCCATGAGCTAGTCCATGCGCTCCAGGACCAGCACTGGAACCTCGAGCAGCGCGCGAAGTACAAGGCCGGCGACGGCGATCGGTCGGAGGCCGTCAGCGCCCTCGCCGAGGGCGACGCGACGAGCGCCATGTTCGACGTCATGCTCCAAATCGCCGCGCCCGGAAGCGGTAGGAGCGCGCTCGACCTTCCGGAGGACGTCTTCGTCGCCCAGATCCGCGCGGGAATGAGCCAAGGGCCCGGCGCGAACGCCCCGCAAGTGATGCGCGGCTCCCTCTCCGCGCCGTACATCTACGGCACCCTCTTCGTCGACGCGCTCCGCCGTCGTGGCGGATGGAGCGAGGTCGATCGCGCATGGGACGATCCGCCCACGACGACCGAGCAGATCCTTCACGTCGACAAATGGCTCGCCCACGAGCCGCCGCTCGCCGTGAGCGCGCCTCCGTTCGCGACGCTCGGCTCCGCCTGGCGCGTCGCCGACGAGGACTCCGAAGGAGAGATCGGCGTACGCATCGCCTTCGAAGAATGGATGGCCCCCAACGCAGCCGCGGAAACGAGTAGCGGTTGGGGAGGCGATCGCGGCGTTCTGATCACGAACGATCGCCAAACGGCTTTCGCTTGGAGGCTCCGCTACGATCCAGGGAAGACGAAGGACGAGCGGACCGTCCATGCGTACACCGCCTTGACGCGCGCGCTCGACCACGCACTCGGTCCGGCGCAGATCAACGAGCCCGCGCTCGTCTGTCGCGAGCGCCCCGATCGCGGTCCACTCGCCGTCGCTCGCGCCGGCGCGGACCTCGTGTTCACGCTCGGCCCCGCCGAGACCGACGGCACCGGCTGGAAGAGCGCCGGCACCTGCGCGCAATCGCGCAAGTGGATCAAAGAGATCTCGAACTCGCCCTAGCACTACCTGGTCAGATTTTATGGGGGCGCGAGGGCCCGCACCGGGAGGCCGCATCGGGGACAAGGCGTAGCGAGATGGAGGAGTAGCCTCCGACGAATCGCCGGAAGCGTGAGCCGGTGCCCGTCGCCGCTACGCCGCGGATTTATTTTCGCGTAGGCGCTCGTGCTGGAGGAAGGAAAAGCAGATCATGGTCATGAGGGCGTGACGGTGGAGGCCACGCCAGGTTCGACCCTCGAAGTGGTCGAGTCCGAGTTCTTCCTTGAGCTGTTGGTGGGCTTGCTCGCAAGACCAGCGGGCCTTGATGGCGGTCGCGAGCCTCCTGAGCGGCGTCTTCGGGGGGTGATTCGTTAGGTGATATTTGATCTCTCCGGTGTGACGTCGCTCGGCGACGAGCCAGGCCTCTTCTCCGGGCAGATGGACGCGGTCGCGCGTCTCGGGGCCATCGGCTGCGCGCACGCGAACCGCGATGAACTCCGCTTCGAGTGGACCTTTCGTACCGTCGCGCCAGGAGATGCGACGCCAGGCCCGTTCACCGCGGCGGGCGATGATGTCTTTGGCGGTGCGGCGCGCGTGCGTAGGCAGCGGGTGAATCCGTCGTGGACCAAACGCCGCCGGTCGGGGCATTCGTGTACGTGCATTGACGGGGTACAGCTTCTGCTCCGAGATGATCCCGACCGCCCAGAGCAAGCCTTCATTGGTGAGTCCGCGTCGAAACTCGCCGCAGACGCCGTAGCCGGCGTCCGCAAGTACAGTCCCGAAACGCATGCCCTCCTTCTTGAGGACGCGCACTTCATCGAGCGCGATGCGCCACTTCGGCCGGAACGTGACGTCTTCAGGAACACCGACTTTGGCTCGCCGTTCTCGGTCGGCCGCCCAAGGCTCAGGCAAGTACAGCCGCAGGGACACAGGTACCGGAACCTCGTCATTCGCGAGCGTGAGCGAAACGAGACTCTGGCAGTTGGCGTTCTTGCCCAAGGCGCCACAGTACTGGTGCGCAACGCCTACCGAATCGTCCCCCTTCTTGGGAAGCGCTGTATCGTCGATGATCAAGTAGGCATCTTCGCCTCCGAGCATTTGGTCGGCTCGGTCCCACAGAACCTGCTCGATCGCGCGCTCGTCCCACGCCGATTCGCTGACGAAGTGCCGAAGCTCCTGGTCGTGCCCCGGCGCCACACGCGCTGCGAGCGGCTCAATGCTCTTGCGCTCCCCCGGAAGCAGTAGCCCGCGCAAATACAACGGTGCCCAGTGCCGCCGTTTCTTGTGCCGCCACGCTTCAAGAAACGGCTGCACGAACCTGTCGAAGCGCTTTTCCCAGCCAGAGGCGTTTTCCACGACCCTCTATGGAGACCACTTCCTTGGCGATGGAAAGAAAAATCTGACCCAGGTAGTGCTAGCGCGGCTCAGCGCGCCCATCTCGGGCTGCGACGGCTCACTCGACGGGGGCGTTCGTCTCGCTCGACTCTGGAGGTGGAAGGGCAGCGCGCCGCGTTCGCCCTGTCTGCACCGCCTCTCGGGCGAGCTGGTCGGCCCTCTCGTTCAGGGGCACTCCGGCGTGCCCCGGCACGTAGACGAGCCGCACGCCGCGACGTCGGACCGCCTCTTTCGCGCGAGCGACGAGCTCCTGATTGGCCTTGGCCTTCCAGCCTTTCTGCAGCACCCCAATCGCATACTGGCTGTCGGTGTGAACCACGAACGCCGGGCCTTCCGCGGGGCCCCACTCGACCGCGCGCAGAATCGCCGTCAGCTCCGCGACGTTGTTCGTGGCTTGACCGAGGTACTCGAAACCCTCGTGCATCTTGCCCGCGGGCGATACGAGCACCACGCCGCATCCCGCGGGCCCCGGATTGCCGGAACAGGCCCCGTCTGTGTACGCGACCCACGCATGCGCCGGCGCGGCCGGGACGGTCTTCGAGCTCGGGCGCGCGTCGCGCGATTCGCGCGCAATCGCCTCTCCCGGTGCCACCGCGTCGTCAGCGCGCAGCGGGGCTCCAGGCACGAGCTGTAGATTTCCCATTGCGGCGCGGTAGGCCCGCCCGTCGTTCGGCTTGTAACGAATCTCGACGCGCCCGCCTTCGGCGACGAGCGACCCGTCCGCGTTTGCGCGCGCCAGAACCCGTTGCCCTCGGAGGACCGCTTCGACCCACGGCATCGGCATCGCCTTTACCATGGGAGCGGCTCGCGTGGGCGGCGGCGCGCGGTTCCACCCTGCCCGCGGGCTCGCCGCGATGCTATCGTGGCGCCTCGCCATGACGTCTACACCCGCCCGACCTCGCCCGATCGTCCTAGTCGTTCTCGATGGTTTCGGTGAGCGCGAGGAGCGCGCCGACAACGCCGTCCGTCTCGCGAAGACGCCGGTTCTTGCCTCGCTCGAGGCGCGCTATCCGCGCGGCCTCGTCGGCACGAGTGGGCCGGACGTGGGGCTGCCTCCCGGCCAAATGGGCAACAGCGAGGTCGGCCACTTGAACCTCGGCGCCGGCCGGATCGCGATGATGGATATCTCGCGCATCGACAACTGCGTCCACGACGGCACGCTCACCAAGAACGACGTCATCGCCGACGTCGTCGCCAAGGCGAAGGCCTCCGGTGGCCGCCTTCACCTGCTCGGGCTCGTGAGTGACGGCGGCGTGCACTCGATGCTCACGCATCTGCTGGCGCTCATCGACGAGGCGAAGCGGGAGCAGGTGCCGGTCATCGTCCACGCCTTCCTCGACGGTCGCGACGTACAGCCGGGCACGGCGCCGCGTTACATTGGAGAGCTGGAGCGCAAGCTTGCGGGCGGCGCGGGCCGCATCGGGACCGTATCCGGACGTTTCTGGGGGATGGATCGCGACAACCGCTGGGAGCGCGTCGAAAAGAGCTACCGCGCGATCGCGGAGGCGGCAGGGCCACGAAGCGAGACCGCGCAGCTGGGCATCGAAAATAGCTACGCGGTGGGGAAGACCGACGAGTTCATCGAGCCGTTCGTCGTCGGCGACTACGACGGGATCAAGCCCCAGGACACGGCGCTGCACTTCAACTTCCGTCCGGATCGCGCGCGCGAGCTCACGAATGCGCTCGCGATTGCGAAGTTCGATCACTTCGCGCGCAAAGGCGCCGCGCCGTTCGCGGGTCGCTACGCCTGTATGACGCTTTACGACGGCTCGTTCGGACTTCCCATCGCGTTCCCGAAGGAGTCGTTCCCCAACATTTTTCCGGAGCTTGTCGCCAAGGCGGGGCTGAAGCAGTTCCGTTGTGCGGAGACCGAGAAGTACGCGCACGTCACGTATTTCTTCAACGGCGGCCGCGAGCAGCCGTTCGATGGCGAAGAGCGAAAGATGCTCGCGTCACCGAAGGACGTGGCGACCTACGACCTGAAGCCGGAGATGTCGGCGGCGGCCGTGGCCGAGGCGACCGAAGAAGCGATTCGAAGCGGCAAATACGACTTCGTGCTCGTGAACTTCGCGAACCCGGACATGGTGGGCCACACCGGGGTGCTCGACGCGGCCGTCAACGCGGTCGAAACGGTCGATGTCGGCGTAGGCAAGATCGTCGAAGCCGCGAAGTCGATGGGCGGCGCGGTCATCATCACGGCGGACCACGGCAACTGCGAGCTCATGAAGGATCCGGCATCGGGCAAACCGCACACCGCGCACACGCTCAATCCGGTGCCCATTCTGTACGTCAACGACGCGGATCCGACGGCGCGCATTCTGCCTGGCGGCCGCCTGTGCGACGTCGCTCCGACGATGCTCGCGCTTCTGGGGATCGCGCATCCTTCGGAGATGTCCGGTCACTCGCTTTTGACGCGCGCATAGACGGACGGCTGCAACGTGCCGGACCTGCCGACAATCGAGGGGTTCTCCATCCTCGAGGAGCTCGGCTCCGGTTCGCTCTACTCGGTCTTCGCGGCCGTGGAGGAGCCGCTCGGCCGTAAAGTCGCCCTCAAGGTGCTAAAGAGCACGATCCCGCCGAGCTCGCCCTTCGCCGCGCAGCTCGAACGAGAGGCGCGCGTCCTCGCGGAGTTGTGCCACCCGAATATCGGGTCGCTCCACGCGTTTTCGAAGACCGCGTCGCGCATGCACCTGGTGCTCGAGTACGTGGACGGCTTCAGCCTCTCGGCGCTCCTCAAGAAGAAGCCGACCATGCCGCCGGAGTCTGTGGCCGCGATTGGCGCTGCCGTGAGCCGCGGACTCTCGCACGCGCACGACCGCGGCATCATCCATCGGGACATCAAGCCCGCCACGATCCTGGTCGGCCGTCAGGGCGAAGTGAAAGTCTTCGACTTCGGCGTCGCCCAGCGCTCCCCCGGCACGCGTGAATCCGGCCCTCTCATCGCGATGTCCCCGCTTCGCCTCGAGGACGCGGCGTCCTTCGGCACGCCTGCGTACATGTCGCCCGAGCAGATCCTGAGCGAGACCGTCGACGCACGGAGCGACGTCTTT
>Ga0210391_10004985_pt1 | contig 10966 bp, 9 predicted proteins | sample IncBWC12OmetaG_FD_160573 | JGI IMG/M metagenome (GOLD analysis project Ga0210391, IMG submission 160573) | Forest soil microbial communities from Barre Woods Harvard Forest LTER site, Petersham, Massachusetts, United States - Inc-BW-C-12-O ...
GCGAAAGAATCGGGTAGTTACCTTAATGATTTCGTACCAGGACCTTACACGCGTTTTGTTCGTTCCCGCTTCGCCCTGATCCCCGAAGCCGGTGCTTAGTTTGGCTGCATGGACGTGGAGCGAATCCGTGCGACGCGCTGCTCGACGGCTTCGGCGTCGGTGTTGGGCCCAAGCGCCCGCAACGCCTTCGCGTCATCATCCTTCCCTTGGTCTGAGCCACGTTCAGTAGTCGCCTTCGAGGTATTTCATCACCCCGAGCGCAAGCATTGAGAGAACCAGCGCTGCGAACGAATACCGCAGGCTGGTTCCCCTCTTCCAGATTGCCAAATCGTCGGAATCCGTCGGTCTCGGTCCTAAACCGAATGCCATCTTGTCCGGTTCACTCCAGCCAAGCTTCCTCATATACCGCTGCCAGCGCAGGAGTGAAATGCTGCACCACGCGAACGCAGCACAAAAAACCGAACCCACGATCGGTTCGGCGAGCTCATCGTGACGTTTCCAGCCGTACCAGAGTGTCAGAGGTACTACGACGGCGAGCGCGAGAAACGCCGCAGTCGCGCTGCCGAATCGGATGACAGCGCCGAGTGACTTGCGAAACTCAGGCTCCTCGCGAATAAAGCTCATCGCAACTCCTCAGAACCGGCCGGTGCTCTGCAGCGCCGTCGCGTATGCGCATCGCAGTTCAGTTCGGCTGCATGGAGGTGGAGCGAATCTGTGCGACGCGTTGCTCGACGGCTTCGGCATCGGTGTTGCGGCCGAGCGCCCGCAAGGCTTTGGCGTCGCTCATCAGGATGGGCACCATGAATGGCGAGTTCTTGCCGTAATGCGCTTCGAGAAGCCCGAGCATCCGCTGGTCGCAGGCGTCGGACTCCTTCGATTTGCCCCACTGGTCGTACAAATAGCATTCCTGCGAGAGCGGCATGATCAGGTCGGGGCTGTCCTTGCCGAGGATGGCTTCCTCGGAGTGGACGGCACGCAGCACGTAGGGCTCGGCCTTCGCGAAGTCCTTTTGCTGGACGTAGACGCTGGCGGCGGCCATCGTCGCCTTCGCGGCTTCGTCGCTGCCTTCGCCAAAATTGTGCGTGGCGATGTCGACGGCCTGGAAGTAGTGATGTTCGGCCGAGGCATAATCGTGCGTGAACGCTTCGAAGCGGCCGAGCGACTGCAGCGCCTGCATCGCCGAGCCGGAGTTCGCGCCGAAAAGGTCACACGCGGCTTTATACTCGCGCTCGTAGGCGGCTTTGGCGGCGTCGTTGTCCTGGCCCATTTCGTTGTTGCCGAGTTTTTCGAGCGCGGTGACGAGGCGCGCGTCGTGCGGCTGCATCTTGTCGGCGAGCTCCACGGCACGCTTGAAGTCGATCACGGCCTGGCTGAAGTTCCGGACTTTGTCGTCCGCCGCGCCGGCTTTTATGGCTTCGTCGACTTGATCGGCGAGGCCGGGTGCGGCGGTAGCGGCTTTCAGCTTGGCTTCGAGGGCGGCGGCTTCGTCGGATTTGCCGGCGGCGCGCAACGCGTTCAGGTGCGTCTCGTAGCGCTTCTGCGCGTCGGCATACGCCTGCTGGACTTTGTCCGGCGTTTCGTCGCTACGATAAACTTTGCCGCGAACGTCCTGGCTGGCTGCCGCGAGCGATGCCTTGCGATATTGGAGCATCGCGTTGGCCCAGTCGCCGCTCTTCTCGTAATCGTTGGCGAGATGCAGGATCGTCTGAATGTTATTCGGGTCGAGCGCAACGGAGGCTTTGCCTTCATCGATCGCTGCAGCGCTCGCAGATTTGTCGCCGGTACCGGCCATCGCTTGCGCGAGCAATTCGTGCAGCTTGGCGGAGTCGGGGCGCTGCGCGACGCCCTCCTTCAACACCGTGACGGCTTCGGAGTACTTCTGCTGTGCGATTAGCACGCGGCCTGCGCCGGTGTAAGGATCGGCTAGCGATGGGTCGAGCGATGTGGCGGTTTTGTATTCCGTGAGAGCTTCGTCGTAGCGCTTCTGTTCTTCGCGGATGCCGCCCAGACCAAGGTGCGCGGGCGCGTCACTTGGATCGATCTGCAGCGCGATCTTGAATTGCGCCTCGGCGCCATCGAAATCCCAGACATCAAATAGTGCGGTGCCATAGCAATCGTGGCAGAGCGCGGAGCCCGGATTCATGTCCACAAGCGCCTTGAACTCCACCACGGACTCGTGGAAATCACCGTGGTGCAGCAGAGCTCGAGCGAGTTCATTGCGCGTGTCGAGCTTCTCCGGGTTCAAGCGTTTGGCTTCGCGAAATTCGTGGATCGCTGCGTCGAGCTGCCCCAGCTCTTCGTATGTGATGCCGAGATTGTGGTGAGCGTCGGCGCAATTCGCGTCGAGCGCGATGGCTTGCTTGTAGTACGTCACGGCGCCGTTCAAGTTTCCGGTTTCGCGCACGAGATTTGCCACGTCGTAGATAGCGGCCATGTAATCGGGCTTGATGGTTAGCGCGGCCCGGTATTCCTGCGTGGCCGCTTCGACCTTGCGCATCGCTTCGAGCGCGAGGCCGGCATTCTTGTGCGCTTCGGCGCCGCCCGCTCCGGATGCGAGCGCGGATTTCGCGAGGCGCAACGCTTCTTCCTGATCGCCGAAACGGTAGCTGATGTAACTGAGCTTGACCTCCGCTTCGGGGAAGTTGGGCGTGTCTTCGAGGAGCTTTTCGTAGACGCCGCCGGCTTTCTCGAAATCCTCGCGCTGGCGGAGCGCTTCACCCATCACGAATGCGCAATCGGAGGAGGGAACTCCGGCGTTGAAGGCAGCGTTTACGGCACGCGCGGCGTCTTCGTATTTCTTGCCGGCGATCAGCGCCCCTGCATTCGCGAGGAACTGGAGAGCCTTGGCGTCGACGGGTTTTGGGGCGGCGTTTGCGTCTGCCGGTGGCGGCGCGAACTTGGCTTGATCGAGTGCGGCAAGGAGCTTGGCGTCAGCGCCCGCGGATTGCAGCGTCGCGTGGTACGCGGCGTCGGGCTGGAAGGCCACACCGAATTTCGTGAGGCGCGCGGCGACATCTTCCGGGAGCGCTCCGCCCGCCACAAGCGAGACGAGTCGGCTCGCGCTGACGGGTTCGGCGGCGACGCTCGACTGCGCGTAGATCGCACGGAGCCCAAATCCGGCGGCGACCAGCAGAACGACGAGAACCGCGGCGAGACCAATACCCAGACCGACACGACGAACCATGAGGCACCTCGATGGAAGAAAGCCGGTGAGATACTCTCAGGTTACTAAGCGGGATATACGTTACGAAGAACTGTTGCCGGTATGTGATTCGTAAGAGATAGGTAATCGTCACGTTACTTCGACGGCTCTTCGCCTGTACACGGTTTCGCGAGCGCAGGGACGTTTCGAAATGGTCGCGCGCACGGGCAGGGAGGCGTATCATGCGCGCATGACTCGGAAAGTCGTGCTCTCTGCCGGGATCAGCCTTGATGGCTACGTCGCGCGCCTGGACGGCGCGGTGGACTATCTCTTCATGCCGAAGGATTACAGTATGGGCCCGTTTTTCGCGACAGTGGATGCGGCGGTGATGGGCCGGAAGACCTACGAGGCCGGCCTCAAGATGGGCGGCGAGGCGATGTTGAAAAGCGGCGGCATGGAGTATTACGTCTTTTCGAAGACTTTCGCGCCCGGAGCGCGAAACTACGTGACTTTTGTGAACGAGCCGATTCCGGAGTTCGTCGAGAAGTTGCGTGCGAAACCCGGCAAAAATATATGGCACATGGGCGGCGGGGAACTGGCGCGCGCATTTTTGCAGGCTGATTCGATCGACGAGCTTTATCTTGGCATCGTGCCGAAGCTGATCGGCGAAGGCCTGCCTATGTTTCCGCCGTCGTACCCCGAGCGGCACTTCGCGCTGAAGGAATCGAAGACCTACGATGGGGGCCTACTGTGCGTGACGTACGAGCGCGTGCGCAGCGGCGGTACAGCTCCTGCAAAAGCTCCCACAAAACCAAAACGCAAGAAATAAGGCTCGGCGCGCCCGCCTCGCAAGCTCCGGCTTGTGCCGGCGTGACTCCTTGTGTGCGCGGCGATAGGATAGTTGCACGTGATTGGGTGCGTGAGAGCGCGTTGAAACGAAACGCCATCTTGGCGGCCGTGGCTGCCGCGTGCATCTGCGCTGTCGTGGCAAATGCGCAAAGCCCAGCGCCGCCTCCACAGCAGAACGCCATCGCGCCGACTCCAACGCCGGTGCAGTCGGCGCCACTGCGCGTTTCGACCAAGCTGATCACGATTTCGGCAATCGTGCGGGATAAGCATGGCGCGCCGATCGCCGACCTTACTAAGGATGACTTCACGATCCTCGACGGCAAGACGCAGCGCCCCATCGGAATTTTCGCCGTAACGCAGACTTCAGTAGCGGCGGCCGATCCGCAGCAGCTGCCGCCGGACACCTACTCGAACAACCTGGGCGCGCGCGAGGATTCGCCGTCGAACCTGACGATCATTCTGCTCGACGCGCTGAACACGCCTTCGTTCGACCGGCAATTTCCACGCGGGCAAATCAAAAAGCTGCTGCTCACGCTCGAGCCCACCGACCACATCGCGCTGTACGCTCTCGGGTCGCGGCTGCGCGTACTGCACGAATTTTCAAGTGACGCATCGACGCTGCTCGATGCGTTGAACAAGAACGAAGACGTGGAGCTGCTCGACGTGGACACGCCGCCGAGCCCGGGGAACACCAACACGCACAACATGCAGCTGATTCCGCTTGCCGAGGAAAACGCCGCCGTCCAGATCGCGCAGCAATCGGGGAATCGCGCAATGCTCACGGGCGACGCGCTGCGAACGATTGCGGAGCACGTCAGCTACCTGCCCGGGCGCAAGAGCCTGATTTGGATTTCCGATGCGTTTCCGTTGGATTTGGAGTTTTCGAATCTGTCGCAGGGCTCGGATGGCAAAAAGCTCGCGAACACGTCGGAAAACGAGCTCGTGATTCGCGCGCTGGAGCAAGCGCACATCGCGATCTACCCGATCGACGCCCACGGACTCGAAGCCTCGAGCGACTCGCTGGAGCTCGATGCCGATCCCGACGCGGAGAACGCTAAACGGACATCGGACCTTGAGCACAAATCGAGCATGGAGACGATTGCGCGGCGCACGGGCGGGCGCGCGTTCACCGACACCAACGGCATCATGAAATCGGTGCGCGAAACGATCGATTCGTCGCGCGTGACTTATGAGCTGGGGTTTTATCCGAACGACGTCGAGTGGGACGGAAGCTTTCACAAGCTGACAGTGAAAGTGAACTGCAAAGACGCGCAGGTCGTGACGCGCGACGGATACTTCGCGCTGGCCGATCCGGCGCCTTCGGCGGAACTTTTGAGTACGACACTGGTCGATGCCGCGCGCGCGCGGATTGAAGCGACGGGGATCCGGTTCAATGTGCATGTGGAACCACCGGCGCCCACGCCAGACGACGCGGCGACGGGCGCGAGTGCGGGCGGTGGCGCGAATGCGACCAGCGGGAAGCGGCAGATGAAGCTGACGTTGACTCTCGATCCGTCGGAGTTTGCGTTGCGGCCGGCTGCCGAAGCGAATGGCGCGCTGGTGGACACGGTAGCCATCGCGTTCGTCGCCTTCGACGCGAAGAACCAGATGCTGGAGCGCGCGGGCGTGTCGCTGCCGTTCAAGCTCGATCCCGCGCAGTACGATCGCGCAGTGAAGCAAGGCGTGCGCTACACGCGCACCGTGAACGTCCCCACAGGCGCGAGCGAGATTCGCGTGGTTGTGTACGACGCAGGAAATTCGCGCGTCGGCTCCGTCCGCGTCCCCGCCACGCAATAAAGTTCCTTCGACTGAAAATTACGCGCGATATCCTTCTCATTCCAATCCTATGTAAGATGTGCGGCCAGACGTGAAGAGTGGCGCTGCGGAGTGTGGAAGGATGTAGCGCGGAGTGGGCGGGACATCGCAAACGGGACGCAAAGCGAGCTGGGTATTCTGAACGCGCGCAAATCAAAGATGGTGATCGCGCTGCTGCTGACGTTTGCGTCGGGCATCGTGGACATCACCGGCTTCCTGGGAGTTTTTCACATGTTCACGGCGCACCTGACGGGGATCACGGTGCACCTGGGCAACAGCTTGATTGAACACGATTGGGAGCAGGCGCGGGCGGCGATCGTGATTGTGTTGACGTACGCGGTCGGCTCGCTTTTTGGACGCGTGCTGATGGAGATCGCGGCGCGGCGAAAGTTTCCGCGTGTGGCCTCGATCACTTTAACGATTGAAATCGTGCTGCTCGCGTGGATCGCGGTACCGGCGACGTCGGACACGCTGAGCCCATACACAAAGATCGCATTCCTCGCCGCAGCGATGGGTGTGCAGACTGCGACGCTGACGCGCGTCGGTCCTCTGACCGTGCACACCACGTTCGTGACCGGCATGATCAATAAGACGATGCAGCTGGTGTCGCACATTCTGGTTGGGACGTACGACATAGCTCACGCGGCGGCGGGTGCTGCGCGCGACGCATTGCGCGCAGAGAGAAATCGCGAGGCGCAGATGGCGCTGTTTCTTGCGTGCGTGTGGAGCTTCTACGTGGGCGGAGCTGCGTTTGGGACGTGGACGTTTGGCCGGTGGGGCATGCGCGGAATATTCGCGGCAATCGCGATACTGGTGTTCGCGCTCTCGATCGACGCGGTGTGGCCACTGTCGATCGAAGAGGAAAAGGAACAGTCGGAAAGGTGAACTGGCCGTTGGAACGAGTTGGAGTTCCTCGTGCGCCCGCAAGCAACACTACATTTCTCCCTGACATTGCGCGCTACGTGCCATAAATCGGAGACAGTTCACCCACATTCCTATGACTATGGTAATATGACCATAGTCATAGGAGCCTCGTATGAAACGGATGGCTGCCGGCGTATTCAAGGCAAAGTGCCTTGCCGTGATGGATGAAGTTCAGGCCCGCAAAGAAACGGTGATCATAACCAAGCGTGGAAAACCCGTGGCGAAGCTCGTCCCGATCGATGGCGAAGCAGACAGTATTTTCGGTTTTTTCAAAGGGAAGGGAAAGATAAAGGGTGACGTGGTGGCGCCCGCGTTATCGTTGAAAGAGTGGGGCAGTCTGGGGTGATTCTGCTCGACACCCACGTATTGCTCTGGTTGTCCTTCGAGCCGAACCGACTCTCCACGGTGGCGCACCGGGCAATCGCCGACGCTCAGAAAAAAGGCGAGGCCCTTGCAATTTGTGACATATCGTTCTTGGAGCTTGCCATACTGGCGAGCAAGCAGCGCTATCACGTGGTTGTAGATCTGGAATCATTCTTGGAAGAGGTTCAGTTTCGCTTTACCGTTCTGCCGATTACGGCAAAGGCGTGCGCACGAATTGCGACGTTGCCGCCTAATTACCCGAAGGATCCTGCAGATCGGGCCATCGCCACAACCGCGCTCGTCGAGGGAATCCCGTTGGTAACCGCTGATCGCGCCATTCGGGAATCTCGAGTAGTTCGCACCATTTGGTGACGACATTCCGCTTTGCGGTACAATTTCCTCCACGCGGCCGTAGCTCAACTGGATAGAGTATCTGCCTTCGAAGCAGAGTGTTGGGGGTTCAAGTCCCTCCGGCCGCGCCATCCCGCTGGAACTGCACATGGACGACATCGCACGCGTTGGAATTCTCGGCTTCTTGATGCTCGAAGCCGTGCTGCTCTTCACTCGCTACGAAGGCGCGGTCGAAGCGATGGCGGCGATCGTATTTGTTATGGCCGTCATTGCCGGATTCGCGATGCATCCGCGCAAAAACGTGTTCTACGTGCGTACGATCATGCCGACGAGGACACGCTCGGGACACGCCGCAAAGGAACAGGATGTTTTGGCCGTCCGCGTGGAGTTGGTGCGGCTGTGGGTCCTTTTCATTCCGACAATGTTGGCCGTGGGGTTGCTGGTGTTCTCAGCCGCACGCGGAAAATTGTGGGAGTACAGCGTGCTGAACCGCGTCTTGCCGGTGCCGTTCTCGCTGTTCGCGGCGCAGATCATGATGTACTCACCGTTCGCCATTGTGCTCCTGCTCTCCGTGTGGATCGGCGAAAGATGGATTATGCGAAACCCGGAAGCCTGCTACGCGCGGGATTTTCGAATCAACGGGCGCACGATCTCGTTTCAATTTCTCGGCGAGCAGGGACAGTACTACGGTGGATATGGAATTTACTTTGGGTTGATCGGCTCGGTCGAGCTGGCGTCGATTGTTTTCTACGATCCGCGGAAGTGGCAGCGTAACCGGATTGCGATGGGGATGCTGTTTCACCGGATCGTTGTGTTGGGCCGCGGTGTGACCGATCTGGATGCGGACACGGTGAAGCAGCATTCGGTGTTGGCGGAGCCGGCCACCAGCGAAGCGGGGTGAGATGGGATCACGGTTCGCCGGCGTCGGCTTTGCAACCGGGGGTGCCGCGAGATTTCGTGGCGTTCGCGTCGGGCGGTTCGGCGAGTAGGCGGAGTTCGAGTTTTGCGTTGTCGGAGCGCATGCCGATCGGACCGTCAAACGCAAGCGCGTCCGCGCCGAGGTCGCCGTCCAACACGTTGACGCCGTCGGCGAAAACGGTGAGCGAGCCGCCGTTCATTTCCGCGCGTAACGTGTGCTGCGCGCCGGGCACGAGCGGCGGAACGGGCTTGCTCCGCGCAGGCTTGATGTTGCGGTAGCCGCGATTCGCGCACTCGGCGCTGGTGTGCTGGCCGGGATTCGACTTGATCGAAACGACGAGCTTCGACTCCGGTTCGATGCGCCACATCACGTAGACCAGATTGCAGGCATCGGCCGCGCGCAACTTCAATCCAAGTTGGCGACGCAACTCGCCGGAGCCGAGCCGCGCTTCGTTGCCGGTCGAGCCGAGGTAAGTGAAATCCATTTCGGCCACCGGCGCAGTGAACGCGTTGAAGTACGCGCGCATCTTTGATGAGCTGACGGCCAAACGCCCGCCAGAGGCCTCGCCCACCTCGCCTTCGGTGACGCAAAGGCTCGCGCGCGAAACCGGCGCCAGTTCCTGGCGCGCCGCCGCGAAAAGCGCGAGGCCGTACACGCAAGCAAGGGATGCTACGAACGCACTCGCAACGCGTATCGCGTTACTCACGAATAGGGCCGCCGCCCATGACGGGGCTGAAGATCAGGTCGGTTGCGGGGCCGGGATGGCCGGCGACGCGGCCCATGGTGGCGATCTGCGCCCAGTGGCGGATTTCGTGGAGCAGAATGTGCGTGACGAATTTTCGCGGTGTGGCGCTGACGCGGCGGCCAGGAAAAAGTTCGAACTCAAGCGGGCCGTCCCAGCCCGACTCGGGCTCGCCTTCGACGTAAGCGACTAGCGCGCGGCGACTGTGAAGGCCGAAGTCGAAAAGTGCATCGACGTCCGTCGCGGCGCCCGGCGGAGGATCGGTGAGCGGGCGGCGGGCGAGCCGGTCGACGTGATGCTTTTCGGCGATGAAGATGTGGAGGATCAGCGCGCCGACGGTGCGGATCGAGCCCGTCGTGTGCGGCCCGGTAGAGATCGAGAGGCGCGCGCCAGCACCAGGAGCGCTGAACCACGCGAGCCACTCGCCGCGCTCGTAGTTTGTAATTTCAATCAACTCGTCAAAACTAGCGCCGGGGTCCATGTTTTGTCCTCGCGTAAGATAAAGAGCCGTCGCGCGCCAACCGGATCTCGCATTGGACTCGACGCCATAATACCTGACACTTGGACCTCCCGAGTTGCCAGCACTTAGGTTGCTGGCGAGCGCGAGTTAAGGCATTGCTCGCCTATCAACCGTTTGATAATGTCCCGCCTATGTATAACCCAGGCAGGAGAAGTTGGTGTGGGGGCGTGCGGCTGATTCTCGCCGGCGTTATCGTGTCCGGCGTGCCGCTCGGCACGTCTTTCGTCGCGCCGGCGGCTCTCGCGCAAGGGACAGGAGGCGCAGTGCCGCCAACCGGGACGGGCGCGAATGACGATTTCTTTCACGCGGCAGTCGCCCGGGCTGCGGCGCTCTCCACTTTGACGCAGGACGCTGCCGAGCCCTTCCACATCAAGCTCATCGCGCAGGACAACGCGAAGCCCACGCCGGGACACAACGCCGAGATCGAAATCTGGTGGACGGCGCCGGACAAGTGGCGGCGCGAAGTGAGGTCCGATGCCTTCACGCAGACCGCGATCCAAAATGGTTCGCGCTACTACGAATCCAGCACGCCGAAAGATTATCTGCCGTTCTGGCTGCACGAGCTGATTCAAGCGGCAACGGCGCCAATCAGGCCCGAGGATTTCGCGAGCGTCTCCGCCGACCAGGATCGCCCCGGATGCGGAAATTGGGAGAGCCATCACGGCGCAGGTGACGAGCAGTTCTCGAGCTACAACAGCGTTTGCTTCGGCGGCGGCACGGTCTCGCATATATTCGCGTCGCCGCTCGGATTGGAATTTTGGGACTACAAGAAGTTCGGCGGATACCTATTTCCTTCGACGATTAAAGTGCTTCCCGGAGGCCGTGATGAAGTGACGGCGACCGTCGTCGTGCTGGAGCCATTGCAGAAGGCGTACCGCGGCCTGACGCACGCGGAAATTGACGCGCTGTTCGATATGCCGGACGCTGCGAAGGCGACGAGCTACGATGCGCGGTTGCGATTTGTCTCGGTGCCAGGTTCCGCGCTCGAAGCGGCCGATTCGCCTGTGCGGGCACCGCTGGTGTGGCCTTCCAGCTTTGTGTTTCCCGTGAACGGCGTCATCGCGGTGGACGCGCAAATCGACCGCGAAGGAAACGTGCGCAATCTTGACGGCGCGATCTCAAAGAACCGAGCCATCAACCAAGGCGCGTTGGATCAAATCAAGGACTGGAAGTTTAAGCCGTACCTCGTGGAGGGCGTGCCGGTCGAAGTCGTGACCGAGCTGGAAATTCCGTTCCATTTGAAATACGAGCCGCTTGGCGCGAATGGAAAGGCGTTTCCTGAGATTTCGTTCACCGAACGGATCAAGAAGTACCGGACGTTGTCGGAGATACGGTCGGCTG
>Ga0210391_10004987_pt1 | contig 10966 bp, 6 predicted proteins | sample IncBWC12OmetaG_FD_160573 | JGI IMG/M metagenome (GOLD analysis project Ga0210391, IMG submission 160573) | Forest soil microbial communities from Barre Woods Harvard Forest LTER site, Petersham, Massachusetts, United States - Inc-BW-C-12-O ...
GACCGCACCCCCGTGGTAGGCCGCGTTTGCGAGCTCGAGCGCCTGCGCGGCGAGCTTCGCCGCGTCACCCGACGAGGCGTACGCATCGTCCGCGCGCCGCATCACTTCGAAAGCGGCGCGCACGTCGGACCGCGCCTGCCGGAGCCCGCCTTCGTAAGCCACCTTCGCCTCGTCGGACAGGGCCGCTCGCTCCTTGTGTTGCCCGTACCGGAGGCCGCCGTCGTAGAGCGGCACTGTCAGCAGCAACTCGAGCTGGTAACCGGTCGTCGGGATCGTCGGCGTCGCGGGGTTCTCGTAGAACGGCAGGGCGACGCCCACGAGGAACGGCATGTAGTCGCTCCAGTCGTCGTTCACGGTCTTGTCGGCGGCGCGGCGCCTCACGTCGAGGGCGACGACGTCCGTCCGGTTGGATGCGCCCGCGAGCCCTTGCGCGAGGGTCGGCGGCTCGGGGAGGACGGCTTGCTGGTCCGTGTCGAGCGGACCCTCGACCCCCACGAGAACGCCGAGCGCCTCCTCGGCCGAAGTGAGCGATGCGTAGGCCTGCTGCAGAAGAGCGTTGTCCGTCGCGACCTCCTGCACCGCGCGCACTTCGTCGAGCCGGTTGCCCACGCCGCCGGCGAACCGCTGCCGCGTGTAGTCCGCATGCCGCATCGCCGTCTCGCGCGCGTTCTCGTCGACGGCGATGACGAACTTCTGTGAGTAGACCGCGAGGTACGCCTGCGCGGTCGCATAGGCCACCATGCGGCGCACGTCCGCCGCGCTGGCGCCGGCGGCGTCCTCGCGCACTTTGGCCTCGGCGGTGGTGAGCCACTGGCGCGCCATGACGAGCGGCACGGTCAGCGTCAGATTCGCGGAGAGCTCGTTCTGCGCGAGGAGCACCGTCCCCGCTTGCGTGCGCGCGCCGTCGGCGTGCACGAACGCGCCGTTGCCGTAGAGCGTCGGCAACCACCCCGCTCGGCTTTGCTCGACGAGCGCGCCCGCACGGTCGACTTCGAGGAGCGCCGTCTGGTAGGTCGGGTTTCGTGCGAGGGCACGCCCGATCGCGTCGGCAAGCCCGATCCGCGTGGGCGCCACTTCAGCGCCGGGGTTGAGCGCGGGCGCGAGCGTGACGTCTCCCGAGGCATTCACCTGCGCATCCCCGGACTTCGGAGGCGCCGGCGCCGGCGGCGCGGCCTCTTGCGTCTGGGCCGACGCCGGAGAAATACCGACGGACGACGCGAACAAAACGACGAGACCGAACGGAACGTTGGCTCTGGCACGAGAAAGTGCTCGCAACCTCTGGCGCGGAATCAGCATCGACCGTAAAGACTAGTTACTGAACGTTCCGTTCGCAAATTCGCTCCGGCTGTTTCCATGTGGATAGTTCGCCTAGCTCTTCGTCGTCCGTACACCTTCGTCGTCATGGCGATGCTGATCGTCGTCTTGGGGATCTACTCGATCATCCAGATGCCGACCGACATTCTACCGGAGGTCAACATCCCGGTCATCGCCGTCGTCTGGCAATATGGCGGGCTGCCCCCCGACGAGATGGAGCAGCGGTTCACGGGTAACTTCGAGCGCGCGCTCACGACGACGGTCAACGGCATCGAGCACATCGAGAGCCAATCGCTTTACGGCGTTTCGGTGACGAAGGTCTTCTTCCATCCGGGGACGAAGATGGAAATGGCCAATGCGCAGGTAACGGCCATTTCGCAGACGCTGCTCAAACAGTACCCGGCCGGGGCGACGCCGCCGCTCATCGTCAACTACAGCGCGTCCAACGTTCCGATTCTCCAGGGATCGGTGCACTCCGACACCATGACGGAACAGCAGTTGTCCGACATTTCGAACAACTTTCTCAGGACGGGACTCGCGACGGTGCAGGGCGCGCAAATGCCGTATCCCTACGGCGGCAAGACGCGGCAGGTGATGGTCGACATCGACACGCCGCGCCTCTATTCGCTCGGCCTGTCGCCCAACGACGTGAGCAACGCGATCCAGACGCAGAATCTCGTTCTGCCGTCCGGCACGGCGAAGATCGGCCAGCAAGAGCTCCTTTTTCGTCTGAACTCGAGCCCCATCGAAATCAAGGAGATCGCGGCGCTGCCCGTGAAGAGCGTGAACGGCGCGATCGTCACCATCGGCGACATCGCCACGGTGCGGGACGGGTTCGCGCCGCAGACGAGCCTCGTGCGCGCGAACGGGCGGCGAGGCATGCTGATGACGCTCTTGAAGAGCGCCGGTGCCTCCACGCTCGACATCGCGTCCCGCGTACGCTCCGCCCTCCCCGGCATCCTCGCGACACTTCCGCCGGAATACAAACTCGACCTCTTGTTCGACCAGTCGGTGTTCGTCCGCGCGGCCGTCGAGGGGGTCGTGAAGGAAGCGGCGATCGCGGCCGGGCTCACGGCCCTGATGATCCTGCTCTTTCTGGGAAGCTGGCGGAGCACGATCATCGTGATCACGTCGATCCCGCTGTCGATCCTGGTGTCGATCATCTGCCTCGCGTGCCTCGGCGAGACGCTCAACTTGATGACCCTCGGCGGCCTTTCGCTTGCCGTCGGCATTCTCGTGGACGACGCGACCGTCGAGATCGAGAACGTGCACCGCAACATGGCGATGCGAAAGCCCATCGTGAGGGCGATTCTCGACGGCGCGCAGCAGATCGCGGTTCCCGCGTTCGTGGCGACGCTCTGCATCTGCATCGTGTTCATCCCGATCGTGTTCATTTCGGGTGCGGCGCGCTCGCTCTTCACGCCGCTCGGCATGGCGGTCGTCTTCGCGATGATGATGTCGTACTTCCTGTCGCGCACGCTCGTGCCCACGATGGTGCATTACCTACTCGGCGCGGAAATCGACCTCTACTCGGGCGAGGGCGATGCGCACACGAAAAAGCGCGACATCATCTGGCGCGTGCACGAGCGATTCAACGTGTACTTCGAACGGTTCCGCCACTTCTACGGCGGGTACCTCGACTGGGCTCTCGACCACAAGAGGATCGTGACGCTCGGCTTCGGTACCTTCGTGATCCTCTCGCTCGCCGCGCTCTTTCCGAACCTCGGGCAAGACTTCTTTCCGTCGGTCGACGCCGGGCAGATCCGCATCCACGTCCGCGCCAACCCCGGTACGCGCATCGAGACCACCGAGCATCTCTTCGCGGAGCTCGAAGACGAAGTTCATTCGATCATTCCCAAGAAGGAGATCGTGACGCTCATCGACAACGTCGGTCTGCCCGCGAGCGGTCTGAACCTCGCGCTCGGCGACCCCTCGATGATCTCGTCGGCCGACGGCGAGCTGATGATCCAGCTCACCGAAGATCACCATCCGACGCCGAGCTACATCAAGGAGCTCCGCCGGCGATTCGCGATCGATTTCCCGGAGACGACGTTCTTCTTTCTGGCGCCCGACATCACGACGCAAGTGCTCAACTTCGGACTGTCGGCGCCGATCGACGTGCAGATCATCGGGCCGCTCGCGAACAACGACAAGAACGTGGTGATCGCCCGTTCGCTCCGGGACCGGATCGCGAAGGTGACCGGCGCGGTGGACGTGCATCTCGCGCAAGTCGTCAATCAGCCCGAGATCCGGATGAACGTCGATCGGGCGGAGGCGAACGAGCAGGGTCTCACCGAGCGCGACGTCGCGGGCGACACGCTCGTCTCGCTGAGCTCGAGCTCGCAGGTCGCGCCGAGCTTCTGGCTCGACACGCGGAAGGGCGTGCAATACCCCGTGGCGGTCCAGACCCCGCAGTACCAGGTCGACTCGCTCGACGCGGTCCGGGAGACGCCCGTGCACTTGCCCCATTCGGAAATCCCGGCGACGCTGGGCAATCTGGCTACGTTCCGGCGTGACGCGACGCCCGTGAACGTCACCCACTACAACGCGCTGTCGAGCTTCGACGTGCAGGCCAACGTGCAGGGGACGGATCTCGGATCGATCTCCAAGGCGATCGACGGCATCGTCGCCGACGCGCAGAAGACACTGCCGCGCGGCACGTCGATCGTCATCCGCGGGCAAGTCGAGAGCATGAACTCGAGCTTCCGTGGCCTCTCCTACGGAATCGTCGCGGCCATCGTGCTCGTCTACTTCCTGATGGTCGTGAACTTCCAGTCGTGGCTCGATCCGCTCATCATTCTGTCGGCGTTGCCGGGCGCGCTCGCCGGAATCGTGTGGATGCTGTTCGCGACGCGGACCACCCTCTCGGTGCCGGCGCTCATGGGCGCGATCATGAGCATCGGCGTCGCCACCTCGAACAGCATTCTGATGGTCACGTTCGCCAACGATCAGCGCCACGAAGGGTACGACTCGCACAAAGCGGCGTTCCTCGCCGGGATCACGCGCCTGCGGCCCGTCATGATGACCGCGCTCGCCATGATCGTCGGCATGCTACCGATGTCGCTCGGGCTCGGGGAAGGCGGCGAGCAGAACGCGCCGCTCGGCCGCGCGGTCATCGGCGGCCTGTCGATCGCGACGGTCACGACGCTCTTTTTCGTCCCCGTGGTCTACAGCGCGTGGCGGAAGACCCCGCCGCGTTCGAACGTGTTGGAAGGAGTCGAGTCGTGAACGATGCAAGGCATGCCTCCGCGAGCGCCGGTCCGGCCGTTGGTTCGGTCGCCGGTCCGGTCGCGCCGGCGCATGGAGGCGAAGGCGAGGTCTTCGATCCGGCGCCGTTTCGTCCGGGCAAGATGGGTCTCTTGGGTACGGGGGCCCTCGCGGCGCTTGTCTTTGGCGGCCTTCTCGCGGCGGGCATCGTCCCGCGAATCTTGCATCGGCAGGCGCTGGAAGAAGAAACGACGGCCAACGAGAAAGATGCCCCCCGTGTCGTCGTAACGCAGGCGAAGCGATCGACGGACGCGTCGAACCTCGTTCTCCCCGGCTCCGTACAACCGTTGCAAGAGACGGCCATTTACGCGCGCGCGAACGGGTTCGTGCGAAGGTGGCTCGTGGATATCGGCGCGCGCGTCAAGCAGGGGCAGACGCTCGTCGAGCTCGAGGTGCCGGACATCGACGAGGAGCTGCGGCAAAACCAGGCAACGGCGAATCAGGCGAAGGCGGGCATCGCGCAGGCGAAGACCCAACTCGAGCTCGCGCGCGCCAACAGCAACCGCTACGGCGCGCTCGGGCCGACCGGCGTGGTCTCGCAACAGGAAGTCGACCAATACAAAGCGACATTCGACGCCCAGCAGTCGAACGTCGAGGCCGCCGAGGCGGCGCACAAGAGCGCGCTCGCTGGCGTCCGGCGCCTGCAGGATCTGAAGGCGTTCGGCGTCCTCACGGCTCCGTTCGACGGCGTCGTGACGATGCGCACCGCCGAAGTCGGCCAGCTGGTCACGTCCGGGACGAACGCCGGCCAGCCGCTCTTCAAGGTCGCGGAGGTCGACGTCGTGCGTATCTTCGTCAACGTGCCGCAGCTCTACGCGTCCGACGTGCACGTCGACATGGACGCGCCGGTGACCGTGCGCGAGCTCCCAGGACGGACATTTGCCGGCAAAGTGGCGCGCACATCGAACGAAATCGACACCGCCACGCGGACGCTCCTCACGGAGGTCGACATTCCCAATCCGGACGGATCGCTCATCGCGGGCATGTATGCGCAGGTCTCGTTTCGTGTGGTAGGACAAAAAGCGTTGCTCTTCGTGCCTGCCACCGCGGTCCTCATCGATGCGCAAGGCACGCGCGCAGCCACCGTGCGGGACGGCGTGATTGCATGGAAGGACGTGCAGATCGACGCGGACATGGGCGATCGGCTCGCGATCGCGACGGGCCTCAACGAGGGCGACGTCGTGGTCAATGCGCCGAGCGACCGCCTGCTCGAGGGTATGCACGTCCGCGCCGAGCAATCGCAGACCGCCGGACCGCGCGTGGCCGACAGTAAGCCAAAGCCTCCGTGAACTCGCGAAGCCCGAACGTCGGCCCACTTGGGTCCCTCGCCCCTTCAGCGGACGCGTGCCGTCCGGTCGGCCGCCCGCGGAGCGAGGCCGCGCGCCTGCGCATTCTCGCCGCCGCTCGCGAGCTGCTGGACGAGGTCGGGTTTCGCGCGATGACGATGGAGGCGATCGCGGAGCGCGCGAACACGAGCAAAGTCACTCTGTACAAGTGGTGGTCGCACAAGGCGGCCGTCGTACTCGATGCGATGCTGGCAGAGGTATCGCCCATCATTCCGGTTCGCGACACGGCGGCGAGTCCGCTCGAGGCGGTGCGCCATCAGATGATGACGTTCACCAGGTTTCTGCGATCGCGGAAGGCGCAGCTGCTGGTGAGCGTGCTGGCGGAGGGCGTGCTCGACGAAAAGGTCGGCGACGCGTTCCGGAAGCACTGGATCAAGCCGCGCCGCGCCGACGCCCGCGTGCTGCTGGCCCGCGCCATCGAATCGGGCGAGCTGCGCGAAGACGCGGACATCGATCTCGTGCTCGATGCTCTCTTCGGGCCCCTCTACTACCGAACGCTCGTGCAACATCTGCCGGCGGATGCCGCCTTCGCCAAGCGGTTGTTCCAAAGCATCATGCTGGGCATCGCCACGGACGATGCGCGAAAGCGCCTTCTCCAATCGCGCTGAGTTGGCGGCCGGGAAGATGGCTCCCAGGCCCAGGAACAGATTCCGTGCCAACACGCGGAAACGCCTCTCGAACGCGCGGTCGCCGGCGCGGTCAGCCTCGAGCCCGCGCGAAAATAGAGGGGGTATCGGCATTCCATTGCCATGACAACGAAGTGCCCATAGCCGGGCTACCGGGCCGCGGGGTCGCCCGCGGCGGCGGTTGTTTGTCCGGGGCCGGCGCGGGGTGGCCTCGGGACAGGCGGCGACTTCGCTCGACGCGAGCGCGTGTTTCGCAACCCAATCCGCAACCCAATCGCGTGATCGTCACGTCGGAATTCTACGTGCGCCTCACTCCCGTCGTCGACCGCGCTTCGTCCATGCCGGACACTGGATCACGCGCCATCTTGCGCTCGGCCACCTGATCGTCCGACAGCCGAGCTTCGTAGATCGAGCGCGTCTCGATCGTTCGTGCGACGACGGTCGCGGCCGCGACCGCGAGGAGCATGGGCGCGATGAACGACCGGTCGCGCCCCGTGAGCTCCATCATGAGAACGACCGACGAGATCGGGCCTTGCGTCGTCGCGGCGAGGATTGCGGCGGCGCCGAGCAAAGCGAAGAGCCCTGCGGGCGCGCCCGGCCAGATCCACGCCCACGCCCATCCGAGGAAGCCGCCGAGGACGGCGCCAAGGGTGAGCGACGGCGTGAAGAGCCCCCCGGGCGCGCCGCTGCCAAGACACGCGATCGTCGCCGCCGGCTTCAAGAAGACCAGCGCGAGGAGCAGCCACGGACCCACTTGGCCCACGAACGCAAGCTGCGTCACGTCGCGCCCGTTGCCGAGGAGCTCGGGAAACGGAATCGACAACACGCCCAGCGCGCCGAGTACGACGATGGGGGCAATGTACCGGGACGGGCCTTTCGGCTTGTGCCGATCGGCCCAGGCGACCGCGCGCACGTAGCCCACCGACACGAGGCCGAAGAGCGGTCCCATGACGACAGCCCACACCATGACGCACGCCGAGCTGCCGTACGAAGGAATGACGTACGTGGGTGCGTCCGGCAGACCGATGAGCGCAACGGTCGCGGCCAGGAGCGAAGTGACCATGGCGGGCAGAACCATGCGCAGAGCGAGGACCCCCCGCATCACTTCGAGCGCGAAGAGCGCGCCGCCGAGAGGGACGCCGTAAGCCGCGGCCATGCCCGCGCCCGTGCCGCACGCGACGAGCAGGCGGCGCTGCTCGTCCGAGAGGCTCTCGTGGTCCGACGCCACGTTGGCGAAGACCGCGCCCGCTTGTTTCGCGGCGCCTTCACGACCGAGCGAGGCTCCCAGCGCGACGACCAGGACGGAGAGCACGGCGCTGCCGAGCGTGCGCAGCGCCGGCAAGCGGCCGGCGCGAAACCAGATCGCCTCCGTCGTTTCGATTCCGTTGCCGCTCGCCAGGTGGCGAAGGGCGAGCTGCCCGAGGCCCGTCAGAACGCCTGCCGCGAGAAGAACGGCCATATGCTTGCCGGCGGGCGCGGCTCGCGCGGCGGCGAGCAACGTCCCGCCAGACGACGGCGTCGTCCCGGTCCACGCAACCGCCTGTACGAGCTCGAGGAGCCGCGTGAGAGAAACCGCGGCGAGGCCCGTGCCGAGGCCCGTGAGAATCGCAGCACGCCAGAACGCGCCGGCGCCTGGCGTCACGAGCGTCGGAGGAATGCGCCACGCGTTCGTGGTCGGGGGCACGCGCGGGAACTCTAGCTTTTGGCCGGTAGCTTCGCGCTCATGCGCGCGGGAAGCGACTCCATCTCTTTGAGAAGCGCGGTCGGACTGAACGGCTTCGTGTAATAGGCCGACGCGCCGGCTTCCATCGCACGCCGCTTGGCGGTGTCGTCCGTGAGTGCGCTGATGACGATGATGGGGACGTTGCGGGTCGCCTCGGCTTCGCGCACGCGCCTGCAGACTTCGAAGCCGTCGAAGCTGCCGGGCAAGTGCAGATCGAGGACAATCGCATCCTGCCCGCCCGCGAGCGCGGCGTCGACGCCTTTGGTTCCCGTGGACACGGCGACGACTTCATGACCGCGGGCGCGTAAGAGGGCCTCAATCATGCGCCGGATCGCGTCCGAGTCTTCGACGATCAAAATCCGCATCGTCCGCGCTCAATTCGTTCCGCCCGAGCCCCCGCGGCGCAACCGGAAGGATGGCACATAGCCGTCAGCGTGGGAAGGTCACCGTCACGCGGACGCCGCCACCCCCTCCGCGCTCGGCGGGAGCATCGCCCACTTCGAGAAGGCCGCCCAACGCGTGCGTGATCTCGGCGGCGACGAAGAGCGCGACGCCGCTTGGCCGCCCGAAGGTGCCCGGCTCGACTTCGAGCGCAAGGAGCGCGCGGCGCGCGCCCGCGGGAAGGATCGTGCCCGAGTCGTCCACGACGAGGCGCGCACCGATGGAGTCCCCGGCCGGGCGCAGCGCGACGACGACGCTCCCGTTGGGTCCGGAGGCCGCGATGGCGTGCGCCACCACTTCACGGAACAAAGCGCCGACCGCGCGAGGCGGCACGCGCACTTCAATCGCGCTTGCCGCGCTGATCTCCGTTCGCACGCGCACCCCGTTGCGACCCGCACGTGCGTCGAGCGCCTGCACCTCGACGCGAAGAGCCGCCGCCAGGTCGACGATACGCGCGGGCTCGGCGCCGTCGTTTTCGCCGACCGCCGCGAGCTCGGCGACGAATTCTTGCACCGCAATGAGCTTGCGGCGCATCGATTCGAGGCGCTCTTCGAGCCCCGCGCGGGCCACCATCTCGAGATCCGGCGAGCTTTTGCGCGGGGACATCGCCTGGCGCAGCTCGGCGAGCTCCCGGCCCACGGGCGACAGCATGGACCGCAGCGTCGCCGCGATGCCTCCGGCGAGCCGCGTGACGGCTCCGTAGCGCATCGCCTCGGCGTGCGGATCGCCGGGAGGAAACGTGGACCCGGGAAGCGCTTCGTCCCCCCCGCTCCACGCCGCGCCGAGCTCGCGGGCGTACGCTTCGCCCTGTTTGCGCGCCTCTTCGAGCTCGCGGCGCAACGAAGCAAGGTCATCGCGCGACTCGACGCCGTCCGCGGGGAGACCCAGCACCTCCATCGAGCCCTCGAGCTCGTAACGGCCGCCGTACCGGATGGCCATGCGCGAGAGCCATGCCCGCTCGGTGTCGGCTGTGGCCGAGCTGTCCGGGCCGAGGACGACGCCTACAGCGACTTCGTCTCCTTCCCGCCGGATGACGACCGTGCTGCCCGTCCCGCTCCCGTGGCCGAGCATCACGAGGAGCATGCGGCGAAGCTCAGCTTCGTCGCCGAAGACTTCCGTGCCGCTCCCGGGCTCGATCGACACGCGTGCTTCGGGCGCGACTTCCCAGATGAGGGACGCCAGATCGATCCTGCCACGCCGCGCCCGCATCCCGACGGGCCGCGCGTGCAGGCTCGACAGCATCTTCATGGTGTCGTCGAGCGCCGACAGGGTCGCGTCCATGGCGCCGGTGTCCGCATCGGGAGCCGGTGGCGCTTGGGTGAGCGCGGAAACTCCTACCCGCAAGCGCTCCGCGGCGCCCTGCGCCTCTTGCGTGAGAAGCCAGCCGAGCTCCTGCCTGGTGAGCCGCCCCTTCGACACGATGACTTACGATGCCAGAAGCGAGCGCCCCGGTCACGCGTCACGCTTCGTCTTGCGCGGACCTTCGCCGACGCGAGTTCGAAGCCGAGGCGAAACCGGGGCCTGCGGTCAGGCCGGCCCCGGCGTCCGCGGCAGCGCCCGCGGAGTGGGGACCGGACCCCGCGTGGGGCTTGTCCGCGGTGCGTTTCTCGAGATCGCCGCGGACGGGCTTGCGGGCGACGAGGACGTCGTCGGTCGGAAGCTCACGGGGAAGCGTGACGCGCACCGGCCGCTTGAAGCCGCGTGGATCTCCGAGCTCGCCCGTCGCGACCGCGTACGCAAGCGTCTCGGGCGACGCCACGAAGGAGCCGTTTCGTCCCCGGCCTGCGGCCGTCTTGTCGCGGCTGTCGCGGCTGTCCCGTTTGTCGTCCTCGCCGTCGTCGCCGTCGTCCCGTTTGTCGGCGCGCGGACCCGGATCGCAGGTCCGCAGCGCGACGCCGAGCGGCGGCGACGGATAGAGGTCGCCGGAGGCGACGCGCGCATCGGGCTCGAGGAAGCGCGCGCCCGTGGCGATGAGATCCGTCATCGCGCCGGCCCGGGCGAGGACCTCGAGCATTTGCCGCGACGGTGCGGCGACGAGAAAGTCGAGCCGCGGCGGCACGCGCTTGCTCTTCAGCAGCGTGGCCACGGCGAAGAGGTCCCGCAAAGTCGTCCCGCTGTCGCCGCCGAGCAGCGCCTGCGACACCGGCTGCCCGGCGAGATCGCGCGCCGCGCGCACGTGGCCCGACGGGTCGAGAAGCAGCGGATCGACGGCGCCGAGATCCACGTTGACCACCTCTTCGCAGGGCGCG
>Ga0210391_10004988_pt1 | contig 10962 bp, 9 predicted proteins | sample IncBWC12OmetaG_FD_160573 | JGI IMG/M metagenome (GOLD analysis project Ga0210391, IMG submission 160573) | Forest soil microbial communities from Barre Woods Harvard Forest LTER site, Petersham, Massachusetts, United States - Inc-BW-C-12-O ...
CGAGATCTGTTTGTAGTAGTCGGCGATCTGACTTTCGGTCGGCGAAATTTTCGCGCTGAAATCATTGAAAGCGAATTCGACGTAGCGCACTGCGATCTTTTCGTTCGCAAGACTGTAGGCGTGGCGCGCTTCGTCGTCACTCACCTGCACGCCGCTGTCGATCATATTGCGGAGCGTCTCGGCGATCATGCCGTCGCGCTCGTCATTTTCGTATTCGGCCGGCAACAGATTGGCGTTGCGCAGCACGTCCTGGTAGGTGTCGAAGTCGAATTGGCCGTCGCGCTGGAAAACGGGCTCCTTGGTGATTTTAGCCTGCAGTTCCTCGTCGCTGATGCTGATGCCGAGATGGCGCGCCTCCTCACCCATCAGTTGTTGCTCGATCAATCGATCGACCGCTTCCTTGCGAAGGTTGATCGACTTGAGCACGGCCTGCGCGTTGGCGCCGTACATCTGTTGCACGGTCTCGCGGATTTGAGTCGCTTCGCGATCGACTTGATCGCCGAGTATCTGCCGCCCGTTGACGGTCGCGATCGGATGAACGGTGTTGAACAAGCCGGCGCCAAAGCCCCAAAAAGCCATCACGATCGCGAGGATCGCGAATGGGACTTGCACCTGCCACGAATATTGGTAACGGCGAATTCCTTCTAACATTGAATCCGCATCATACTTTAGCGCCTTTTGCGTTAGCAATTGCACCCGATTACTTGCTTGCGCCTCCACGGCTTGTTAGCGTGTCGCAGAGCGGTAGTTTGACGGACCCAAACGTATCCGCCGTAGAATTCTTCAATACTTGGGCTGCGTCTTTTGGGGTAGGTATGCGGGCCGGGGCTTGGCACCGGCATCCGGGCCTGACTGGGGCAGGCGAGGGGAAAACACGTGGTTCTCAATTCAATTTTCGGTTGGTTCTCCAACGATCTGGCAATCGATCTCGGCACCGCCAACACCCTCATCTATGTGAAGGGCGAAGGCATCGTGTGCAACGAGCCGTCGGTGGTCGCGGTGCAGAAGGATTCGCGCGGCTCGCGGCGCGTTCTGGCGATCGGATCCGAGGCGAAGAAGATGCTCGGCCGCACGCCGGGCTCGATCGTCGCTATTCGGCCGCTCAAAGACGGCGTGATCGCCGACTTCGAGATCACCGAGAACATGCTCCGCTACTTCATCCAGAAGATTCACACGGGCAAGACCCTCGTGCGTCCCCGCCCGCGTATCGTCATCTGCGTGCCGTTCGGCATCACCGCGGTCGAGAAGCGCGCCGTGCGCGAATCGGCCGAGTCGGCGGGTGCGCGCGAGGTTTACCTGATTGAAGAGCCGATGGCGGCTGCGATTGGCGCCGGGCTGCCGATCACCGAACCAGCCGGCAACATGATTGTCGATATCGGAGGCGGCACCACCGAGGTTGCCGTCATCTCGCTGGCCGGCGTCGTCTTCTCGCGCTCGGTGCGCGTTGCGGGCGACAAGATGGACGAAGCGATCATCCAGCACATCAAGCGCAAGTACAATTTGTTGATTGGCGAGCGCACCGCCGAGCTGATCAAGATTACGATCGGGTCGGCGTATCCCGGCAACGAGATTCAGACCATGGAGATCAAGGGCCGCGACTTGGTGGCGGGCGTGCCCAAGATTATCGAGATAACCGACGAGGAGATTCGCGAGGCGCTGATGGAGCCGGTGCGACAGGTGGTCGAGTCGGTGCGTATCGCGCTGGAGCGCACGCCGCCAGAACTCGCATCGGACATCGTCGACAAGGGAATAGTGCTCGCCGGCGGCGGCGCGCTGCTGCGCAACCTCGATGTTTTGCTTCGCGAGGAAACCGGCCTACCGGTGACACTGGCCGACGATCCGCTGACTGCGGTCGTCATGGGCGCGGGCAAGGTGTTGGACGAACTGTCGCTGCTGCGCGACGTGACCGTTGATTGATCGACGTGGCGCATTTCCGCTGAAACTTGAACCCGCGCGTCGGGCTGAATTGACGTGAGAAGCAGCTTTCTTTGGCGCAATCGCGTGCTGCTAGCCAGCGGCGTCCTGCTTATTCTGTCGCTTCATCTGATCACGTCGGGAGTCCATCCCGGCGATCTCGCGGCGCGCCCGCAATCCGCATTTCTCGAGCTGATCAGTCCGATCGACGGCGCCTTCACCCATTTCAGCGACGGCGCGTCTGCGATCGGCAAAGACTATCTCGACCTGGTTCACGCTCGCGACGAAAACGTCAAGCTGCACGATGAGCTGACGCGGGTCAAAGCCGATCAGGCGCGGCTGGCCGAACTCGAAGTCGAAAATCAGCACCTCAGCGAACTGCTCGATCTCAAGGATGCGCTCGGCACCAACGCCGTGGCCGCCAACGTGATCGGCAGCGACGCCGGCGGCATCTCGCGCACTCTTATTCTCGCGTCGGGCACCGACGAAGGACTTCGCGCCGGCATGGCGGTGATCGCCAACCAGGGCGTGGTCGGCAAAATAATCGCCGTCAGCCCGCACGCATCGCGCGTCTTGCTGATCAACGACCACAACTCCGCGCTCGACGGGTTCGATCAACGCACGCGCGCGCGCGGAATCGTCGCGGGGCTGGTCGACGACGGCGTAATCCTCAAGTACGCCGACCGCTCGCAGGACATTAAGGTCGACGACACGATCGTAACCTCGGGCCTCGATGGGATTTTCCCGCGCGGCCTGCTGGTCGGAACGATCCAAAGCGTGCATCGCGAAGGGCCGGGACTTTTCCTCGGCGTAAGGATTACGCCGGCGGTCGATTTCCGCCAACTCGAACAGGTGATGATCCTGACCGACCCGCCGCCGCATCTTGACGACCAGGCCAAGGACTGAATCGATTTGCGGCTAATCCTGCTGTTCGCGGTGTTCGCGGTGCTGGGATTGGCGATTGAGACGGCAGTCCCGCATCTCATTTCCTTTCGCGCGCTGGTGCCGAACCTGATCATTATACTGGCCGTCGATCTCGGCCTGCGTCATCATGGCGTCCTCCCTGCCATCATCGCGTTCACGATGGGCTACGCGACCGACGCGCTGGCCGGCTCGCACCCGGGGCTTAATGCTTTCATGATGACGATGGTCTTCCTCGTGAGTTACGAGATTTCGACGCGCCTGATGGTCGCCAATGCATTCGTCGGCGCGACCGTAGTCTTCTTCGGCGTGATTGCGACCGCGCTCGGCACCATCGCGATAGCCAACGGCTTCAACGCTCTGTCGGACACCGGCCCGCTCATGCCCGAATTGACGCTCGAGGCTTTGATTTCCGCGATTATCGCGCCGATAGTCTTCGCGATGCTGGCGACGAGCAAGCGGCTCACGGGATTGAAAGCGAGAGCCGCGCGCGAATAGATTGTAGGGGGAACGCATCAGTGGCGAAGTTCCACATCCCTTCTAAAGCTAGCCGTCCGGTCCCTCTGCTGGAACCGCGCATCCTCACGTTGACCGTCATGATGTTTGCGGTTCTGGGCCTCCTCTCCCTGCGCCTGTACAACCTGCAGGTCTTGCATCACAAGGAAAATGTCGAGCTGGCCGATCGCAACCGGATTCGTCTCCAGCGCGTGCCGGCGCCGCGCGGCCTGGTGTTCGATCGCAATCATCTGCCGCTGGTCGATACGCGGCCGTCGTTCGACGCCCAAATCGTGCCCGAGGATTCCGACAATCTTTCGCTCACGATCGAAAGACTCGCGCGCTACACCGGCGCCGACGATATCCCCGATAAGATTTCCGACGCCGACGAGGCCGGCCGCCCGCCCTACGAGCCCATCACGGTCGCCGAGCGCCTGGGATGGCAGCAGGTGGTCGCGCTCGAGACGCATCAGCTCGAGCTGCCCGGCGTCAGCCTGCAAATCACGCCGGCGCGGCATTACCTGTACGGTCAGCTCGCCGCGCATCTGCTCGGCTACGTGGGCGAGGTGACCAAGACCGATCTGCAATCGCACGCCGACTATCACATGGGCGACGAGATCGGAAAATTCGGCCTCGAGCGCGTGTGGGAGAGTTTTCTACGCGGCGACGCCGGCGGACAGGAGATCGAAGTTGACGCCGTCGGGCGGCGGCTGCGCGTGCTCAAGGAAATCGCCGACCAGCCCGGCGAAAACCTCGTCATGACGATCGATCTCAATCTGCAGCAGGCAGCCGAGCAGGCGATGGCCGGGAAGAACGGCGCCTTCGTCGCACTCGATCCGCGCAACGGCGACGTGCTCGCGATGGTTTCGCATCCAGCCTTCGACCCCGACATTTTCGGCGGCGGCGTGAAAGCGTCGGCGTGGAAGGAGCTGATGACCGACCCGGCTCATCCGCTGCAAAATCGCGTCATCCAGGGAATCTATCCGCCCGGCTCGACCTTCAAAATTGTCGATTCGATCGCGGGCCTGCAGGAAGGCACGCTGAAACCCGAAACCGAGTACAACTGTCCCGGCGGCATGTGGTTCGGCGGGCGCGAGTATCATTGCTGGCGCAAGCAGGGCCACGGAACCATTGAGCTGCACGACGCGATCGTGCGCTCATGCGACGTCTACTTTTACAACGTCGGCATCAAGCTCGGCGTCGATCGAATTGCGAAGTGGTCCAACCTGATGGGACTCGGCATCAAAACCGGCATCGATCTCGATCACGAGAATCCCGGCACCATCCCGTCGTCGGCGTGGAAGCAGAAGCGCTACCACGAGCGATGGTACCCGGCGGAGACACTCTCGGTCGCCATCGGCCAAGGTTACGTCGCGACGACTCCGCTGCAGATGGCGCAGGTCGCGGCGCAGGTCGCCAACGGCGGCATCCGCTACAAGCCGCAGTTCGTGAAGTACGTCGAGGGACTGGACGGCAATATCGCCAAGACCTATCCGCCGGTGATCGAGAACCGGATGAAGATCGATCCCGACGCGCTCGAAGACGTGAAGGATGGAATGGCTGACGTCGTCAACGGCGCCGGCGGCACCGCGCATAAGGCGCACCTCGACAACGTCGTCGTATGCGGCAAGACCGGCACGGCGCAGGTCGTCGGCGACAAGGGACCGTCGAGCGAGGACGAGACCGAGGACAAGACGCCCGAGCAGTTCAAGGACCACGCCTGGTTCATCGCGTTCGCGCCGAAGGATCATCCTACGATCGCCGCCGCCTGCATCATCGAGCACGGCGGTCATGGCGGCAGCGCGTCGGCGCCCGTAATCCACGACGTCTTCCAGCGCTACTTCCAGCTCAATCCTCCGCCGCCCGAGCCGAAGATCGCAAAAGTGCTGGACGAAGACTCGCAATGACGGGGGTGCGGCGCTGATGGCGGCCGGCGATCGCAGGTTCATACTTCATTTCGACTGGACGCTGTTCATCCTCGTCCTGGCACTCGCAAGCATCGGGCTGATCAGCGTCATCAGCGCGTCGTACAACCCCGCGCATAAGACGATCGACCCGCTGGTCATTCGCCAGTTGATCTGGATCGCCGCCGGCACCGCCGCGCTGCTTATCGCGGTCCTCGTCGACTATCGCGCGCTGCAATCCTACGCCTTCCCGTTTTACATTCTGGTGGTCGGACTGCTGATCGCCGTGATGGTCGCGGGACACGCCACCGGAGGTTCGCGTCGGTGGATCAATCTCGGCTTCTTCCATCTCGAGCCGTCGGAACTGGCCAAGCTCGCCGTCGTGCTCGTGATGGTGCGTTATCTGCGCGAGGAACCGCCGCGCGGCGGATGGGGGCTGCCGCACTTGATTATCCCGTTCGTCCTGCTCGGCATTCCCGCCGCACTCGTGCTCAAGCAACCCGACCTCGGCACTGGACTCGTGCTCGTGCTGATTACCATCACGCTGGTCTTCGTGGCCGGGCTGAACTGGCGCACGATGGCGGTGCTGGCTGTCGCCGGGATGCTCGCCGCTCCGCTCAGCTGGCACTATCTCAAGCCCTACCAGCGCCAGCGCCTCGTCAGCTTCATCAATCCGCAGGCCGATCCGCTCGGCTCCGGCTATCACATCATTCAATCCGAAATCGCGATCGGCGCCGGCGGCCCGATGGGCAAGGGATTTCTCAACGGCACGCAGGCGCGGCTGAACTTTCTGCCCGAGCAGAGCACCGACTTTATCTTCGCAGTTTTCGCCGAGGAGTTCGGCCTCGCCGGCGCGTTAATTTTGCTGACGCTGTATGCGAGCGTGATTGCGCGCGGCGCATACATTGCGCGGCACGCCCGCGACCGCTTCGGCTCGCTGCTCGCGGTGGGAGTGACGGCGATCGTTTTCTGGCAGGTCGCGGTCAACATCGGAATGGCGACCGGGATGCTACCGGTCGTGGGAATCACACTGCCGCTGGTGAGTTACGGCGGCTCGTCGCTGATCGCGATGATGGCGGCGATGGGCATTCTCATCAGCATCAACACCCGCCGCTACCTGTTCTGAGTTTCTCGATGAGGTAACAGCTCGTGGCTAGCAAAAAGAAATTCACCGATCCCGTCGACCTTGAAATCGTCGAGGTTCAGCGGCGCTTCGTCTACGTGATGGAAAACGTCAGGCTGGAAACAATGACTCCGCAGATGAAGCAGCACTACCTGACGGTAATGAAATCGATAACCGAAAAACTCGAGATGCCCAGCAAGCCGCTAAACGAAATCCTCGGCGAAATGATGGCCGAAGCCGGCCCCATGATCTTCCAGGCAATGCAGCGCTAGCGACTTTCTCGCAGTGCTCAAAAAAAGAGGCGCTCTTCGCGAACGTGCGAAATTGATTTCTCAGCCCTTCGGCAGTTGCAGGATGCGCTCGCCGATCATGTTCTTCTGCACCGGAGACGTGCCGCCCGCTATCGTCATCGACTCCGACGCCAGGACTCGGCGCATCCAGTCGCCCTCGGGCGCGAACGGCGTGTGGCGCTCGAGCAGCGCGTACTCGCCGAGCAGCCGCGTGATGAACTTGGTCATCCGCTGGCCGAGGTCGGTCGAGAGCAGCTTGGAGATCGACGCTTCTGGCCCAGGCTGCTGACCCTTGAGGCGCTTGGAGAGGCTGCGCAGGCCGTTGTACTTCTTTGCGGTCGCTTCGATCGCGAACTGCGCGATTTGCTGACGGATGTCGTTGTCCTCGATCGCCGGCCGGCCATTGAGTTGTACCGACTTGGCGATCTGCACCAGCTGATGCAGCACTTGCTCGGTGCCTCCGAGCGTCTCGCCGATTCCGAACCGCTCATGCATCAGCGTCGCGACCAGCACCTGCCATCCCATGTTCATCGGGCCCAGCAGGTTTTCCTTGGGCACGCGCACGTCCTCGAAAAAGATCTCGTTGAACTCGCTGTCGCCGGTGATTTGCCGCAGCGGACGGACGCTGACGCCGGGCGACTTCATATCGACCAGCAACGCGCTCATGCCCTTGTGCTTGGGCACGTCGGGATCGGTGCGCACGAACAACTGCACGAAGTCCGCGCGATGCGCGATCGTGGTCCACACCTTCTGCCCGTTGACGACGAACTCGTCGCCCTTGAGCTCGGCGCGGCACTGGATCGACGCCAGGTCTGAGCCCGCTCCCGGCTCCGACATTCCCTCGCACCAGATCTCGTCGCCGGCGAGTATCGGATTCAGGTAGCGTTTTTTCTGCTCGTCGGTCCCCCACTGCATTAGCGCGGGCCCGGTCATGATGACGCCGAGCACGTTGCATCCCATCGGCAGATTGAGGCGCCCGAGCTCCTGCTGATAGATGACCTGCTCGATGAAGGTGGCGCCGCGGCCGCCGTATTCCTTGGGCCATGTCAGCCCGGCCCAGCCGGCGTGGTACAGCTTTTTGTGCCATTCCTTGAGGCGCTGCCACGCGGCGTCGTCGCCGCCGGCGTCGGGATCTTCGCCTCGCGCGAGAGCTTGTGGCCGATTCTCTTCGAGCCATCGCCGCACGTCCATCCGATAAGCGTCTTGTTCAGGACTCCAGGTAAAATCCATTGCTTGGAAAATCTCCCGCTCGGTGATTCGTTATGCCGTCCGCCTCGGCTCAGCACAGTACGGTACCTCTTTGAGTACCGCCCATTCAGCTCTCCGAGCAAGAGGCGCGCGGCGGGCGGCGCGTCCTAATTTTACGCAAGAATATACTTGACTGACCAAGCCCGCTACGATCTGTCGCGAGACAGGTCGGTGTGGAGTGGCATAAATGTCAAGCGCCACTTCAAGAGAGGGGAGTATCCGAAATGAGCGCGAATGACGTTCTATCGACAAATGTGCAATTCGAAGAATGGAGCAATGTGCGGGCAGCGGCTTTGGAAGCAAATGGCGTCAACAAGTTTGAGTACTTCTGCGTCGACCAATTTTTGAAAGCTTATCCGATCGCGGACGAGGACATTCTTGCGGGTATCACTGGCGGCCCAAACGATGGCGGCGTAGACGCGATCTTTTTTTTCGCCAATCGTAAGGTAGTAAACGATGAATCACAGATTTCGTCGGATACAACGCTGCGAGTTAACCTTGCGATCTTCCAAGTAAAAGAGACCCAAGGGTTCGGCCCTAACGAAATCAACAAGCTGTATTTCTTCACCGATGACCTGCTCAACCTAACAATTCCAGCAGCGACGTTTCACGAAAAATACAATGCTCGCTTGCTGGACATTATGGACACCTTTAAGACGAAATTTCCGAAGGTGGGCCCACATGCTCAAATATTCATTGACTACTACTACATCTCGAAAGTAGACCAAGAGACGCTGCATCCTACCGCGCAGGAAGCGGTTGATAAGGTTCTGGCTAAAGCCAAGGAGCACCTTTCTGCTGCGAAAGTTACGTTTCATCCGATCGGTGCGCCTAAGCTCTGGGCGCAGATACAACAGCGACCACCGAAAAATAGACCGCTTCAATTTACCGAACTGATGGAAACGCCCGAAGGGCGCGTGGGCTTAGTGAAGCTCCGGGACTTTTTTAATTTCTTGCGAGATGAGAATGGAGAAATCTTTGAACGGATTTTGACTCAAACGTTCGAGGGTTTCAACAAGAAACTCCGGTGAATCTCAGCATCAGAGACACTCTAACCGAACCCAACGAAGCTGAATTCTGGCTGCTAAACAACGGCATCACGATACTAGCATCGATGGTCAACACAGCGGGATTCAAAAACGTCAAGATCGAAGATCCGCAAATAGTTAACGGCCTACAGACCTCAAGGGAAGTGTTCGCCTACTATAACGCCCTCGCTTCGATACCCGAAAACGACAATCGCCGAGTGCTTGTGCGCGTAATCCAGACGACCAATTCCGCGGTGCGCGAAGGTATAGTACGCGCGACAAATAATCAGAACAAAATGCAGCCAGCTGCTCTGCGAGCGACGGACCCGATTCACGGTCACATTGAAACCTTATTTCGCTCTAGCGGTCTCTATTACGACCGTAGGCCGGGGCATCATAAGGATGAGGGTAAACCCATAGATAAAATCGTGAGTATAGTTGGGCTATTACAAACAATGGTTGCGATAGTTCTTCAAAAGCCGCAAGACGCATATGGCGCCCCGGGACGATACATAAGAGAGGACAATGACTATTTCTCCGTATTTGGAGAGAATGTCCATCCGGTTCCGTTGTTTCTGAACTGCATCAAGATTCAGAGGAAAGTAGATGACTTTTTAGCTGAAAGTAATGTAGAGAGGGGCCATCGGCAGCGCATTCGTTTTTACGTCGCAATGTACGCAACCTGCGTCGCGCTGAAGGAATCCCGACCGACTAAAGAGAGGATTCTAGAACTGGACGTCACTTACGTCACAAACAAAGTGATCGACGAATCCTATAAGCGAATTTGGAAAGCCTACAACAAATTTGGCGGGGACAATCTTACGGCCAAGGGTCCGAAGATTCTCCAAAGCCTACAACGAGGACTACATAGACGGTTTCCAGATTCGGAATCGAACTAATGTGATGGCTTTCGTTTCTTGCGCAGCGAAATTGATTTTTTCGGCGGCCAGGCCTCCCGTCATGAGCCGATATCGAGGCATGGCGTGAAACGCAATCGACAAAGCATGCCCTGAAGCCGTCTAGTGAGTATTGGGAGCTCTGAGTACCGCCCATTCAGCTCTCCGAGCAAGAGGCGCGCATCTGGGCAGTTGCGTCCTGATTTGCAGACAACTTCGAGGACGGATTCAATAAGACTGTGGCGCTTCCCGATCACCCAAAGACAGCGTCGACGGGAGGTCATCTGTGATTAGCAGCAGGAAACTACTCCGGGAAGAAATCGAGCACGTCTGGAATATCGATCGCAGTGAAGTGATAGACAACCTCTATCGCCTCGAGAACGGAACCTTGGTACTCAGCCCCCAGCATATCGATGTCGCCGGCTGGCCGCCTGGCGAAGCTGAGAAATACACGCCGATCCTGCTTGACTGCTTCGATCGGGGCGGATGGTTCCATGGCGCATTCGAGGACGCAAAACTGGTCGGAGCCGTCGTCCTGGAAAGCAGGCTTATCGGCAAGAACAAAGATCAACTCCAACTCAAGTTTTTTCACGTGAGCAACTCGTACCGGAATCGCGGATTGGGCACGCAGCTCTTTGAACTAGCCAGGGCTACCGCGCGAGAGAGAGGAGCCAAACGGCTTTACATCTCGGCGACGCCTTCCGAACACACTATTAACTTCTACCTGCGGTTAGGTTGTGCGGTTGTTGAAGAGCCTGACCCAGAGCTATTCGAGCTTGAACCCGAAGATATTCACCTCGAATGTGATGCGTGACGCGCGTTTTTCCGAATCAGGAAACTACCGTCGGGCGGCGCGATTCCATTCGCTCGAGGACTTTGCTTAGCCAGCGGCGGAAACGGCGGGTGCTGTCGGCGCTCGAGCCGAGGCCCATTGCCCGGCGGATGCTCGAGCCGAACAGGGAATCACCGAGCACGAGAATAAAAAGTTCGGTCGCGGCGAACAGCGACTCTTCGAACTCCGGCGAGCGGCGTCCTTCCTTCTGCGCCCGTCGAACCCTGCCGGCGTGCATTCGCTCGGCCGCGGGCTTCAGCAGACCCGGCTTCATCGTTCGGTGGCTCTCGCCGGTACGGATAAGCCACGCT
>Ga0210391_10004989_pt1 | contig 10962 bp, 11 predicted proteins | sample IncBWC12OmetaG_FD_160573 | JGI IMG/M metagenome (GOLD analysis project Ga0210391, IMG submission 160573) | Forest soil microbial communities from Barre Woods Harvard Forest LTER site, Petersham, Massachusetts, United States - Inc-BW-C-12-O ...
CCATGTGGCTTTGCTTCGCGCCCGCTATGGCGTCGATCGTGTAATTCCGGCGACGATTGCGGGTGAGACTGAGCGCGTCAGCCCGGGGCACATCGTGCATCGCTCGCCGTTTGCGCGGCTCAATGTATTGTCCGCAGGGCGAGAGTTGCTTGGGAGCACGATTGATCAGCTTCAGCGAATGGGATTTACCTGCGGATTCATCGACGATGAGCCAACGCTGATGTGGGGCAAACTGGTATTTCTCGCTCCATTTGCCTTGAGCACAACGGCTGCGGATAAGACAGTTGGTGAAATCCTTTCCGATCCGGAGTGGCACAGTCTGGGAGAGGCGTGCGTTCGAGAGGCATGCGCCGTTGGGGTTGCCGAGAGAGCCAAGGTTGATCCGGAGAAGGTGCTCACTGGCGTGGCCGGCATGCCCGCAAACATGCGCAGTTCGATGCAGAAGGACGTTGAGCGCCACAATGCCCCCGAGTTAGATGCGATTGCGGGGCCGATCCTACGCGGAGCGCGGAAGCATGGGATCGGGGCTCCGGTGACGACGAAACTGGTTGCGGCGGTGGAGCAGCGAGCGGAGCACGTTGACAGTCGGCTGGCGTGATCCAGATCAAAAAAATTACAGATTGATCTTGGTAAAATCTCTCAAATCAATCACTTGGCGGCACGCTTCTTTTTCAAGCTCAGGCTAAGCGGGCTTGGGGTAAACTATGCTAAGACAATTTGCGAATCGAAATAGGGAAGGTACTAGCCGTGGGAGCCACCGCCAAGCGATTGAAAAGTTCTCCAGCGCAACGTAACTCTACGCGTCGGTCTCCTGAGGAACGGCTGGCCGACAAAGTTAGCGCCGTTATCGAAGTTCAGGTCAAGAAGATGACTCCCGAAGAATTGAGACGCGCCGACGCCGAACTCTACAAGATCGCTACAAGAGTCCGCGCAACTTCCGGAAGGCAGTAATTAGTTGTTGCCCTTCTAGCGTGTCCTCTCCCTTGCCGAAGCCGCGTAGCGCCTGAATAAAATCCCGCTCCGTTCCGCGCTTGATGATTTGCAGGAAAGCCGCTTTGCGCGCAAGCATGTTGCGGTCGAGGCTGCCACGCTTGGGGTTGGTCGTATCGCGCAGAGCTTCCAGAATTTCGAGCGGGTCTGACTGTTTGGATTTCGGACCATCGTCCTTCATTGATTCATACCGCCTAGGGCAAGTTGTTTGATGACGCCGATCGTAACTCCAGTCCGGCAAGAAGTATAAGCACCCATGTCAAGTGAAAATGTATGGTGATCCCAACTCGCAGAGATCCCCATTCTCGCCTTTGCCAATCCCGATTCCTTCCCCAGCGTTGTAATATGTCGCAATACCTTCCATGAGCCCCACTCCTCCGCATGCGGATTTGCCGGATGTTGCGCCTACGGTGCAACACGATGTGGCGCGGCTGGCGGCGTCGCCGGAGGTGCGGTCGGCGTTTAACTGGCTGCGCATGCAGGAGCCGCAACTGGCGCAGTGGCAGATGGAGATGGCGCGAATTGCGGCGCCTCCGTTTGGCGAGTCGGCGCGCGCGGCATGGCTGGCAGAGCGCTTTCGCGAAGTTGGGCTCGATGACGTTCGCATTGACGATGTGGGCAACGTGTTCGGCGCGCATCCTGGGTTTATGGGATATGGATTCGGGCAGCGTTATGTGGCCTTGAGCGCGCACATCGATACTGTGTTTCCGGCGAATACGCCGTTGAATATCCGGCAGCAGGGAAGCCGGCTGTATGGGCCGGGAGTTTCGGACAACGGCGCGGGAGTGACGGCGATGCTGGGAATTGCCGCGCTGTTGCGGGCGGTGCGGGTGCGGCATGCGCTGCCCTTTGTGTTTATTGGGAATGTGGGCGAAGAAGGCGAGGGCGACCTGCGCGGGATGCGGCACATTTTTTCTACGCCGCGCTGGAAGGATTCGATCGCTTATAGCGTGGTGCTCGATGGCGCGTGCGCTGACACGATTGTTGCCGAGGCGCTGGGCAGCCGTCGTTTTGAAGTGATTGTGCGCGGGCCGGGAGGGCATTCGTGGAGCGACTTCGGGGCGCCGAATCCGATTGTCATTCTGGCGAAGGCGATTGAGACCTTTACTGCTGCGCCGGTGCCGGCGACTCCGAAGACCACGTTCAACATTGGCGTGATTCGTGGCGGGACTTCGGTGAATTCGATTCCGGAGTCGGCGAGCATGAAAGTGGATATCCGTTCGACGTCGATGGCGGAGATGGAGCGGCTGGAGCAGACGCTGCGGCTGGCGCTGAATCGCGCGGTGGAAGATGAGACGATGGCGGCGGAGATGCGGTCGACTGCGCAGAAGCGTCCTTTGGGAGTGAGTTGCGAAGTGGTGCCGATCGGCAACCGTCCGGCCGGCGAGCTCGCCGTAGGCGCACGGATTCTGCATGTGATCCGGGCGGTCGATGCGCAGCTGAATAATGCGGCACAGGTGCAGCGGGCGTCGACGGATGCGAATATTCCGTTGTCGCTGGGGCAGGAGGCGATTGCGATCGGCGGGGGTGGGTCCGGGGGTGGGGCGCACACCTTGCAGGAATGGTTTGACAGTAATGGACGCGAGCTGGGGCTGAAGCGGATTCTGTTAACGCTGCTGGCACTGGCGGGAGCGGGGGAATGATGGGTGGATTGGGAACCTCTGGGGCTAAAGCCCTTTTTGGAAGTAAGCGTCTATTCGCAGCGCTGAAGCGCTGCGCCACCCCACAGCCGCATGCCGTCGTGGAATCCCACCCTTCGCAAAGGACGCGAAGGATGGGGCACCCGGCTTTGTCGGCGGTGTTCGCAGTTACGTTTACATGCTTTGCTTGTGGACAAGCACAGAATCCTGCGCCTGCGTCTGGATCATCGACGGCTACTTCGGGGCCGAAGGCTGATGTTATCTACCTGCACGCAAATGTTTATACCGGCGTTCCGTCGAATGCGCAGTTCAGCTCGATTTTGCGCGAAGAGGCGATTGCGGTCCGCGGGGAGCGCATTCAGGCGGTGGGGAAGAATCTAGACATTCAGAAGCTCAAAGGTCCGCAGACGCAGGTTGTCGACTTGGGCGGGCATTTCGTTATGCCGGGGTTCAACGACGCTCACATGCACCTGGCCGATGCGGGGCTGCAGAAGTTGAATGTGGATTTGGTGGGAGTGAAGACGCTGGATGAATTCCGCGAGCGGGTGCGGGCTCGAGTGGCAAAGGCTGCGCCGGGCGAGTGGATTCTGGGCGGTGGTTGGGACGAGACGATGTGGCCGGTGAAGGCCATGCCCGGCCGCTGGGATCTGGATGAGGTTTCAGGCGATCATCCGGTGTTTCTCGATCGAGTGGATGGGCATTTGGCTGTGGCGAACACGCGAGCGTTGCAGTTGGCGAGCGTTACCCTGGCCAGCCGAGATCCGCAAGGGGGTCACATCGATCGCAACGAGAGCGGTGAGCCAACTGGCATTCTTCGGGATACGGCGCAGCACGCGGTCCGGGTGGTGGTTCCAGAACCCACGCTCGATAAGCGGCGGAAGGGAATCGAGGTTGCATTGGCGGACTTGGCGGAGCACGGCATTACGTCAGCTCAGGATTATTCGCCGGAGTGGGATAATTTTAAGATCTACGAAGAGCTCGAAAAAAGCGGCACGCTGACCGCGCGGATTTCGGAGTGGCTGCCGTTTGATGATCCAGTTGAGGAGTTGACGAAGAAAAGAGGGTCGCATCCGCAGTCGGATTTGATGCTGCATACCGGGATGCTGAAGGGTTTTATGGACGGCTCGCTCGGTGGGCACACCGCGGCGCTGCTCGAACCTTACGCGGACGATCCGAAGAATTCCGGCTTGCCGCGATACGATGCCGTCAAGCTGAATGAAATGGCGAAGGAACGCGCGCTGGCTGGATTTCAGCTCGGGTTTCATGCCATTGGCGACCGGGGGGTGCAGTTGGCTCTGGATGCGTTCTCTGAAGCCGAGAATGCTGCGCGCGAACAAAAAGTTAAGGCGGCGAATGGCGGCGACGATTTTCGCTTTCGCATCGAACATGCGCAAGTCACGACGCCGGCGCAGATCACTCGATTTAAGGAGTTGAAGGTGATCGCGTCGATGCAACCCAGTCACGTGCTTACCGACATGCGCTGGGCACAGGACCGGCTGGGACCAACGCGGGCCGCAACCTCTTACGCGTGGGCCTCGATGCTGAATAAAGGCGTGACCCTGGCGTTTGGGACGGATTATCCGGTTGAGTTGGTGACACCATTTCGCGGGCTGTATGCGGCGGTGACGCGCAAGAGCGAAGACGGCAAGCAGGAATATCATCCCGAGCAAAGGTTGACCATGGATCAGGCGATTGCCGCTTACACCACGGGTGGAGCCTTTGCCGAGTTCGAAGAGAAAGAAAAGGGAAAGCTCGTACCGGGGATGCTCGCCGATTTTGTGGTGCTGGATCGTGATGTAACAGCCACATCTCCTGAGAAAGTGCTGGCGACCAAGGTGCTGCGGACCGTGGTGGGTGGGAAAACGGTATACGAAGCGAAGTAGCGCGAATCGGGGAAAACGAAAGACCGGCCAAGCGCGTCTAACCTGCTGAAGGTTCTCTGTTTGTAATCACCGAAATGCATGCCGCGTTCCATCGGGCTTCTGCTTGGGAGTTCCGACCTAGCAAACGGGTATAATTGAACGTTCGTCAGTTTTTCGGAGGGAAGTACGCATATGGATTCGCGGGCGATGTGGGTGCAGATGAAGTCCCGTCGGTGGGTTTATTCGTTCAGCATTGCAGCAACGCTGGCGCTGGGCATTTTAATCGGCACTGTCGTTTCATTCGGAGTGAAGGGTAAAGAAGGTCAGAAGGCTTCCGACGCTACGCCTCTGTCGGTTCCTTCTCCCAAGCAACTTTCCAACGCATTCTCGCAAATCGCTAAGCAACTCGGGCCGTGCGTGGTCAACATCAACACGGAATCGACTATCAAGAGCCCGCACAAGCGGCGTGGCGGGCAGGCTCCAGACGATGACGAAAACGGCGGCAGCAACGGCGGTATGGATGATTTCTTCAACCGGTTCTTCGGAGGACCGGGCGGGCAGGGTGGTCCACTCGGCGGCGATGGCTCGATCCGGGAGCGTTCGCTGGGATCGGGAGTCATCGTCGACCCTAAGGGTTATATCGTCACCAACAGGCACGTGGTGGAGAAGGCGGACCGCATTCGCGTGCGGTTGCAGGACGATCCGCCCGGCGTGCAGCATGACGCCAAGGTGGTGGGAGAAGACCAGGAAACCGATTTAGCCGTGATCAAGATTGATCTGGACAGGCAAGTACCGTCCGCAAAGCTGGGGAACTCGGACAGCATGGACGTGGGCGATTGGGTGTTGGCTATCGGCAGCCCGTTTGGCCAGGTAGGTACCGTGACCGCGGGCATCGTATCCGCCAAAGGGCGCGACATCGTTCCCGGGCGGCAGTTTCAAACCTTCATTCAGACTGATGCTGCGATCAACCCCGGAAATTCAGGCGGGCCGCTGGTGAACATGGATGGAGAAGTGATCGGCATCAACACGGCGATCCTGAGCGAAACCAACGCTTACGCCGGAGTAGGATTCTCGCTTCCTTCCAACACCGTCGTACAGGTTTACAACCAGCTGATCGGGCCAGAACACCGGGTAGCGCGCGGTTCCATCGGAATCATGTTTGATGCGGTCGAGAATCCGGCGATTACTCGAGTCTACGGCGCGGGTTCGGGAGTGACCGTTTCGAGCGTAGTGGCGGGCAGTCCCGCCGATCAGGCTGGGCTGAAAGTTGGCGACACAATTACTACCATCGACGGCCACAAAGTAACCAAGGGAGCCGAGTTGGTGGCGGACATCGCCTCGCGCAAGCCTGGAGTGAAGGTGGCCGTGGGCTTCCTGCGCAACGGCAAGCAGCAGGACACGTCCGTGACCATCGCGGATCGCGCCAAGCTGTTTGCGGCCCGTTTGAACGATGATGAAGGTGGTAACGACGAGAGTACGCCGAAGCAGAACAAGTTCGGCTTAACGGTTCGCAAGCTGACGCCGGAGATGGCCGACCGGCTGGACATGCCTGCGGGTAAAGGCGTGATCGTGCAGGATGTGAAGACGGGGTCGTTTGCCGAAGACATCAATTTGAACCGCGGCGACGTGATCCTGGAAGTGAACAAACAGCCGGTGAACAGCGAAGAGGATTTCGCCAAAGTTGAATCGAGCCTGAAGAGCGGTCAGGATGTGGTTTTCCTGGTGCGCCCGCGCGGTTCGACGCGGCAGGATGGCACCATCTTCGTGGCCGGAACACTTCCGTAACCTGGCCTGAACCCAACGGGAACTGGCATTGCCCCTCTGAGTAAGGGATGATTACAATGCGAGTTTCAGTTGGGTTTGTTTTTTGTGGGCGCTGTCGATTGCTAGCTTTAGAGGGTCTTGAGGTTGGAACAAAAGCGTTGGGTAGGAACTCGAAGCGTGAGTTTGACGGCCAGTTGCGCTGCGGCGCTGCTGTGCGCCGGCATGTTGTCCGGGTCGGCGAAAGCGCAGGAAACAGCTTCTCCCACCGCTTCTTCGCAACAGAAAACTGGCGGCACAAAGGCTGCCGGTACTAAGCCACACACAAAGGCCTCGGGCGCAAACGGTTTGGCGGCTAAGACCACAAGTTCTCACAAGCCTCATCCTGCGTCGCATCCCGCGACAGGTCAGCATCCGAAATCGAACGCTACCGTTGCGGCACGCAGCAAGACCACGCGCATGAGTTCACGCAAGGCTGGTAAGAAGTCGGCGAAGGCACGGGGTCAGCAGAAGATTGAACCTGAGCGGGCGCAGGCGATCCAGGAAGCTTTGATTCGCGAGCACTATTTGAGCGGCGAAGCGGTCGGAACCTGGAATCAAGCCAGCGAAGACGCAATGCGGAAATATCAGGCGGACCATGGCTGGCAATCGAAGACGGTTCCGGATGCTCGCGCTCTCATCAGTCTAGGCCTGGGGCCAAATCACGACCATCTGCTGAATCCGGAGAGTGCAATGACCACTGGGCCGGAGGCGTTGCATGCGGCCTCCGTAAGCTCCACGGCAAACCCAGTTTTGCATAGCGCCGATCCAGGCGCGCCGATGAATGCGAATCAAGCTTCACCGACCCTTTCCCAGCCTCCTGCACCATCGGTGGGAACTTCCGATCACGGCGCGACAGACCCGCAGCGATAAACCAGCACTTAGCAATTAGCATTTAGCCCATTCCACCCAGGCAGATGATTTTCCCCGCACTTTTGCGATTCTCCTTAGTTAGAAGAATTCCGATTGGCTGAGTGCTAAATGGCTAATGGCTAATTGCTCTCTGCTAAGCTCCAGGAGCCTTGCGATAACTCCCGATCACAGGCCGCGGAAAATACGGCAGTGGCTGCGAGTGGATGATTGCGGCGGGGTTCGATTCGACCAGAGCTTCCGCGACGTCAGCACCGCAAAGTTCGGCGGCGGCATCGCGGGCAGTCGAGAGCACGGGAATTCGCTTCTCGGTATCATGCGCATCGGTCGCCAGTACATGGACGGCATCATGCTCGAGCAACCAGTGCGCGGCGCGGCGGGTGCGGTCGCCCCAGAAGCCAGTGAGCGCTGACCCGGTCACCTGAATCACACAACCCTGCTCGGCCCACTCCACCACGCGCTGCAAGTTCTCGCGCAGAATCGGATTTCGTTCGGGATGGGTGATAACGGCGGTGATCCCGCGGTCGCCGAGTTGCGTGAAGCAATCTGTGGTTTGCTGCGGGACGCTGTAGTTGCTCAGCTCGACCAGCATGTAGTGCGATCCTTCGATCGCGTAGCGCGCGGGATTGGCCAGCACATCCTGCAAATTATCGTACGAGAGATGGAAGTCGCAGCCCAGGCTAAGAGTGAGCCCATTGCCGACGAGTCCCTGCAAGTGGGCGATGAGTCCCTTAAGATAGTCGCGGTCGTAGTGGTAGCGATCGTTGGCGTGTGGAGTCGCGACCTGATGCGTGATGCCGTCGGTGGCGGCCATGCGGCACATCGCGACGGAGATGTCCCAGGACTTGGAGCCGTCATCTACTTCCGGAAGAATGTGCGAATGAATGTCGACCACAATTTATAAAACACTAAAGACGCGACCCGGGTTGCGCCTTGGATTGATTTAAGCAGATTCGCGGGGAAAGAGAAAGGGTCGAAGCGCCCTGTCGTCGAAGGTAAAAACAGGTTCCTGGGCGTTCACCAGATTGTTGGCACGGCCTTTGACTTAAGGATCTCCCGATCAGCCGTAATCAGGGGAAGATCTTCGATGAGCGCGGTTGCGCCAATCACGCGGTCCGCGGGATCTTTGGGATAATTCGCTGGTAGGGCGAATGCCTGCATTGCAATCTTCGAGGTAATCGGCAGAATAACAAAGCGGCGTTCCACTTCCGATAGAACCGTTTCTATATCCGGAAGCAAGTTGATTCGTCCGTGACTGGCGAGCCGGACGATTTCAACAAGTGTAATGTCGGCAACTGCCAATCCGCGGTCTTTATTGCGCGTATCACCGATGGCAGCCTGAGCTGCTTTTGATATCCGCTGGTAATCTTGGGCAAGCCAGATCACCACGTGCGTGTCGAGCAGGATCAATAAAGATCGCCCCATTCCTCAGGGCTGATTGCCGGGGAAACAATGTCGCCATTGATTTCGATTTTGCCTTTGCCCTTGAGGAAGCCGAAGATATCGTCCTTTTCTTTCTCAACGGGGACAAGCTTAGCCACCGGCTTGCCGCGCTTGGTGATCAGGACAGCTTGGCGCTTGGATTGAACTTCATCCATGACCTTGAGGCAATGAACCTTGAACGCTCCCGCCGCCATTGTTTTCATAGACGAACATCCTTTCGATCATGGTCATTATACCATGGTCACAACTTTGGTCGAAGACCTGTGGAGGCGAAGATGCCGAGCAAGAAATTTTACGTGGGAGTTCCAGGCATGCAGCCGTCTCCGAATATACGTTTGGCTCGGGCAGAGTTCGGGTAGCCAATCAGCGTATCTCGTACAGATATGCGTCATCGATGAACATTCCACCGACCTGCGTGTTTCCTAGCCGAGCTCCCTCTACAGATGCCGTCTTTGCAAACACCAAGCGCAAAGCCTGATAGAGCGGTGTTCTTGGACTGACAAGTTCAACAAGCAACGGGTGGCTTGACCCGGGAACAATTCCACGAGTAAGGTTTCCTAGCTCTTCATAAGCTTGCCTGCGGCCAACTTCGTCAACTCGAGATGTGGCGACTGATAGACGCCAGCCATTCTCAGAGTCCAACAACCAGAACACACCTTGGGCTGGAAAAACCTTATTCTGACGTAACGCCTGCCAGAGTTTTCGACCGAAATCGATGTCCCAACTTGTTAGTGCATCCACGTACGGCATTACCATTTTCCTCTAATCCACATCATCACGCCCGAGCCCGCCTCCGCAGTCGCGTCGTACAGGCCTCTGGCTTCCTGCTCGTTAACAACATCGTACCGCTTTTCATCATCCCAGTCCTTAACGGTATTCCAATTTGCCTCTAGCCTAGAATCAAGCCCCATGTCCACTTGCAAAGCCGCCAAGAGCGCAGCGTCTAATCCTATGAGGCTCTGCAAATTGTGTTGGTACATTCCGTTGACGAATTTCTTGTCGGGATAGTCGTGCTCCTTTACAGCCCGTGCCAGGCATGCCTTCAAAGCGCATTCGACGGCGAGCCCAGTCAAGTAATAAGCTCCCGTCCACTGATTGTTTGCAAGCAGAATCCTTCCTTCCTCGATCCTGCTCTCCGCAAGCATCTGCAGTATTTTTCGATTTAGACGTGCGATTGGCACGCCTCATTTTACGTTGAATGATGGAGTTACTCGCACGATTTCCGCCCGCTTTTCCCAATTTAGCATTAGGCATACACTTGACAACCTGATTTCAGCGGTTTGTCTTTCTTCCGGCGAGCAAACGAATTAGCGCGTTCAGTTGCGGAGCAACTGCAACCAAGCAACGCCGGTCTGAAACGAAAAAACTCCGCAAGTACCCGGAAGCCCCTTTCTCCATCGCATGATACTCGCCCTAGGAGTTTCCGTATCGTTCGCGAATGAAGTCCGCGATTCCTGCATAGGCCTTCGTCAATGTCTTCTCATCCGGCAAAAACACGATCCGGAAATGCTGCGTGCCGGGTTTTTGCCCGAAGCCGGAGCCGTGGACGACCATGACGTGCTTTTGGCGGATGAGTTCTTTGACGAAGACTTCGTCGCTCTCGGGAATGTCGATGCGCGGGAAGGCGTAGAAGGCGCTGCGGGGGGCGACGCAGCTTACGCGTGGCGTGGACTCGCACCAGTTCTGCGTGAGATCGCGGCGGGAGCGCAATTTGCGCCTCACTTCGATCAGATGATCCTGCGGGCCTTCGAGCGCTGGCTTGATGGCGTATTGCTCGGGATGGTTGGCGCAGAGACGCGCGCGCAACAAACGGTGAATGCCTTCGACGTATGGCTTAACGGCGGCAGCGTCACCGGAGACGATGCCCCATCCGATGCGCCATCCGGGGACGAGATAATTTTTTGACATGCCGCCGAAGGTGATGCAGGGAACATCGGGGGCGACGGTGGCGAAAGCCAGGTGCGGCGTGGCGGCTTCGTTCGAGTCAAGCAAAATCAGCTTGTCGTAGATTTCGTCGGAGAAAACCACGAGATTGTAACGGCGTGCGATTTCTGCAATTTGCTCCAGCATCTGCTGCGAGCACAACGATCCGGTAGGGTTGTTGGGGTTAATTAATACGATGCCGCGGGTGCGCGAGGTAAGCTTGCGTTCGATATCGGCGAGTTCGGGCTGCCAAGCGTCGTCTTCGTTCAAATCATAAGCATTGAGCGCGATACCAAGCTTGCAGAGAACGGCCGAGTAGAGCGGGTAGTCGGGCTTTGGCGTGAGAATGTCTTCGCCGGGGTTCACCAGCGCGCTGATGCAGACGTCAACGGCCTCGCTCGCGCCGGACGTAACGAAAACATCCCGCACCGTGG
>Ga0210391_10004990_pt1 | contig 10961 bp, 6 predicted proteins | sample IncBWC12OmetaG_FD_160573 | JGI IMG/M metagenome (GOLD analysis project Ga0210391, IMG submission 160573) | Forest soil microbial communities from Barre Woods Harvard Forest LTER site, Petersham, Massachusetts, United States - Inc-BW-C-12-O ...
CGGGAATGCGATTGTCGTCTTCAACCGTGCGGATCTTTCGGTTACAGCAACGGTTCCGGCGGGCACCAATCCAGATGGAATTACTTTCGAGCCGGCAACGAAGACGGTGTGGGCATTCAATGGACGCAGCAAGAACGTCTCGGTGATGGACACGGGTACGAACACAATCGTCGATACGATTGCGCTGCCCGGCAAGCCGGAGTTCCCGCAGGCCGATGAACGTGGTTCGATGTTCGTGAATATTGAGGACAAGAATGAAATTATCAAGTTTGATGCGAAGAGTCGGAAGGCAATTGCAACCTGGCCTTTGGAGGGCTGCGATTCGCCGTCGGGTATGGCAATCGATCGCGTGGGGCACCGGCTTTTCTCGGTATGCGACGGTGGAAAGATGGCCATCGTCAACTACGAGACGGGAAAATTGCTGGGGCTCGCATCGATTGGCACCTCCCCTGATGCTGCGGGGTTCGATCCGAAGCATGGAGTGGCCCTCTCATCGAATGGCGGCGATGGGACACTGACTATTGTCGACGCAACGAAGCCGGTCTTTCCTACGTTACAGACGCTTAGGACAGCGAAGGCTGCGCGGACGATGGCCGTGGATGTGGCGACCGGACGCGTCTACGTTGTCACTGCTCAGTTTGGACCAGCGCCTGCACCGACAGAAGCGATGCCGCGTCCGCGTCCTACAGTGTTGCCGGATAGTTTTGAGGTGATCGTCGTCGAGCGATAAAAGATTCAATTGCAATCGAGGGCCTGCGACTTGACGGTCGCGGGCCCTTTTTATGCTATTTAAGTTTTGGTGCGCGTGAGCAGGTAGTAGATTACCGGCGTGACGATCAAGCTGAGCACCATCGAGATGACGAGGCCGCCGACCACCGCGATGGCTAGCGGCTGCAGCATCTGCGAGCCGGCTCCGATACCGAAGGCAAGCGGCAACATGCCGCAGATGGCAGCGGCGGCGGTCATGAGGATAGGCCGGAGACGGCGCTGGGCGGCAAGGATCATCGCGTCGCCGGGGGACATGTTCTCACGGCGGTACCGCTCATCTGCGTCGAGGAGGAGAATGCCGTTTTTGGCGACGATACCGACGACCATGATGAGGCCCATAAAGGATGCGACGTTGAAGGTGGTCCCGGTGATAAGAAGAGCAAAAACAACGCCGGCGACGGAGAGGACGGACGAGGCGAGGATGGCTATGGGCGCGTAGAAGTTGCGGAACTCAGCGAGGAGAACGCCGAAGACAAGCGCAAGGGACAGCAGGAAAACACGGAAGAGTTCGCGAAAGGATTGCTGCTGCTCCTGGTAAGTACCGCCGTACTCGATGCGGACGGAGGGCGGGAGGTGCATGGACTCGATGACCTTTTGGACTTTGGCGACGCCGGTTCCCGTGTCGGAGCCTTCGAGCCGGGCGGTGACAGTAATGAGCTGTTGGAGGTTTTCGCGCTTGATCTCGTTCTGCGGCGGAAGTTGGGTAATCGTGGCGAGAGAGCCGAGATTGGCGAGCTTGCCGGTGGCGCTGTTGAAGACGGTGTTCTCGATGGTGTCGAGGGATTGACGGGTCTCGTCGCCAAGGCGGACGCGGACGGTGTAGGGGCGGCCGTTGGCGATGAGAGGCTGGTTAGCGGTGACACCGTCAAGGATAGACGTGGCGTTTTCGGCAATCTCAGTGGGGGTGAAGCCGAGGCGGCTGGCAATGCTGGGATTTACCTGGAAGTTGGTGGCCGGGCCGCTGATGGTGTTGTCGACGCCGTTCTGAACGTCGACGACGCCGCCGATCTTACTTATGGCGTCGCCGATACGCGGGCCGAGGGTGGCGAGCAGGGCTGGGTCGTTAGCGAAGACCTTGATCTGGATGGGCTCGGGGGCGTTGGAGAGGTCGCCGATATTGTCTTGCAGGACCTGAGTGAACTCGATATCGAGTTCGGGCTCAGTTTTCTTGATTTTGGCGCGAGCGTCGGCGATGACCTCGTCGATGTCGCGGTCGCGCTTTCCTTTCAGCCGCACGGTGAAGTCGCCATAATTAGCCTCGGTGACGGCAGCGAACCCCATCTGCAGGCCGGTGCGGCGAGAGGTGGCGTCGACCTCGGGCAGCGAATGGAGGATGTGCTCGATGTGGTCAAGCACGCGATTGGTTTCGGTGAGGGAACTACCGGCAGGCATGGTGTAGTCGAGGATGAAGCCGCCCTCGTCCATCTCGGGCAGCAGGTCGGAGCCGAGGTGCTGATAGCTGAACCAGCACCCGGCCACGAGGAGCACGCAGATGCCTAAAAGGGCGCGAGGATGCTCGAGCGACCAGGAGAGGCCGCTTTGATGCCAGCTTAGGATCTTCGTCATGAAGCGGCCGTGCTCTGCGTGCCTGCTGGCCCTTTCGGACTCGCTTTCGCGGCGCTCTTTCAGAAAGACGAGGCTAAGGGCGGGAGTCCAGGTAACGGCGAGGAGAAGCGAAGTGAGGAGCGCGACCGTCATGGTGACAGCAAGGGCGCGAAAGAAGCTGCCTGTTACTCCGGTGACAGAGATGAGCGGGAGGAAGACGACGACCGGAGTGATGGTTGAGCCGACGAGTGGGACGGCGATCTCGTGGAGGGCTGCTCGAGTGGCGTTGACGCGGGACTCGCCGTGGTCGCGGTGTAGGACGATGTTTTCGACGACGACGATGGCATCGTCGATGACGAGGCCGATGGCTGCCGCGAGACCGCCAAGAGTCATGAGGTTGAAGCTTTCGCCGATCGCCCAAAGAAAGAGGACTGTGATGGCGACGGTGACGGGGATGACGAGCCCGGCAACGAGCGAAGAGGTCCAGTCGCCGAGGAAGAGAAAGAGGATGATGCAGGCGAGGACCAGGCCTATGAGGATGGCATCGCGAACGCTTGTAATGCTCTCACGCACAATGGTCGACTGGTCGTAGAAAGGAGCGAGTGTGACGCCCGCGGGGAGCGTTTTGCGGAGCTGGTCGATCTGCGCGGCGACGGCGTCGGCGACGGCAACGGTATTGCTGGACGGCTGGCGCGCGATGTTTAGCAGGACCGCCGGTTGGCCGTTGGATGTGACATTGGTGTAGACGGGGAGCACGCCGGGTTGGACAGTGGCGACGTCAGCGATGCGGACGGCTGCGCCGGCGGGTGTGGTTTTGATGACGAGCTGGCCGAGCTGGTCCGCGTCGTGCGCCTGGGCTCCGATGAGGCCGAGGATGAGTTGGTGGTTGGCCTCGTAGAGTCCGGGCGAGTCGATGATGTTGGATATCTGGACCGCGTTGACGAGGTCGAGGATGGTAACGCCCGCGGTCTGCATGCGCGCCATGTTTGGGACGATGTGGAACTCAGGCACCTTGCCGCCCTGCACGGTGATTGTGCTGACGCCGGCAACGCGGTTGAGCGGCGGCTTGAGCTGGTAAGTGGCGAGCTCCCAGAGCTGGGTTTGAGAAAGCTTATCGGAGGTAAGGCTGTAGCCCAGGATGGGAAAGGTCGCGAAGGTGAGGCGGTTAGTGGTGATGACGGCGGTTGCGGGAAGCGTCTGGCGCACGCGGGCGATCGCGGTATCAACGAGCTGCAGCGTACGGAACATGTCGACGCTCCAGTCGAAGAAGAGGCTGACCTCAGCGGAGCCGCGGCTGGTGGTGGAGCGTACGGTAACGAGGCCGGGCACGGCGTTGACGGCGTCCTCGATGGGCTTGGTAATGGTGACCTGCATCTGCTCGACGGGCATGACGCCGTTGTCAACGCCGATGACGACGCGGGGGAAGTTGGTCTCAGGAAAAACGGAGATGGGCACCTGCTGCGCGGCGTAGATGCCGGCGAGCGAGAGCACGATGAGGAAGAAGAAGATGGAGCCGCGATGACGTGCGAGCCAGAAGGGACGCTCGTGATTTGGCGGAGTTGCGATCACTTTTGGTCTCCGTCTTTGGCATCTTTTTCGTCCTTGGCGCCGCCGTTGGGTTTGGCTTCGTCGTCGTCTTTGCCGATCTTGACCTTGGTGCCTTCGTCGAGGCCGTAGGCGCCGGTGGTGATGACTGTCTCAGAGCCGTTGAGGCCCTGAGTAACCTGGACGTCTTCGCCGTCGTTGATGCCCAGCTGTACTGGGACCTTATGGGCGGAGCTGTCGGCAGTGATGACCATCACGGACTTGGCGCCGGATTCGCTGTTGGTGAGGATGGCGGAGAGCGGGATTTTGATGGCTTTGGGGATAGTCCGCGTGGTGATGGCGACTTTGGCGGGAGTGCCGGCCTTGTAGGCGCCGGCTTTGTTGTCGACGCGGACCCAGACCTCGAGGGTGGTGCTACCTGGATCGAGCGCGGGGCTGATGAGATAGACCTTGGCGGTGACGGGCTCGTCGACACCGTTCAAGGTGACGGACGCCTCGTCACCGACCTTGAGGCGCTGAGCGACGGATTGGGCGAGATGGACCTTCGCGACGAGCGAGGAGGTGTCCATGACAGTGATCAGCGGCGCACCAGCGCTGGCAGTCTCGCCGGCGAAGAGCGGTCGGTCGGTGACGACGCCGGAGATGGGGCTGCGAATCTCGGTATAGGAGACCTGCGCTTGGGCGTTGAGGTATTTGCCCTTGGCCGAGGAGAGCTGACCCTGTGCCTGCTGAAGACTGGCTTCGCGGCTGATCTGCTGGAGCGACGCAAGGCGATGGGAGGCGACATCGTGGGCGGCCTGCGCCGCGACCAGAGCCGCTGCCGCCGTGTCGTAGTCGTGGCCGGAGATAGCGCCTTCATCGAGGAGTTTCTTGCGCGAGGCTGTGACGGCGGATTGGAGATCGAGCTGGGCCTTGGTCTGCCAAACGTCGAGCTCGGCCTTCTGGTAGTCCTCGGGGACCTGGGCCTTGGTCTGCATATCGTAGGTGGCCTTCGCGGCTTGGTACTGGCCTTCATTGTCGAGGGCCTGGGCAGAGAGGTCGGTGTTTTCAAGGGTGGCAAGGAGCTCGCCTTCTTTTACCTTTGAGCCCCGCTGCACATTGAACTTGCGCACCGGGGCCGTGATCTTAGGGATGATGGCGGCCTGAGCCATAGGCGAGAGAGTTGCGTCCGCGGTGACGTGCTCGGAAATGTCGCCGATCTCGGGCTTTTCAGCCTGCACGTTGACCTGCGCGGCGGGAGCGGCCTCGTCGGCTTTCTTGCAACCCTGCGGCAGAACAACGCTGAGGAGAAGCATGCCGAGCAGTGCGCGTGTGCGGGCGTGTTTGATGGATGAAGCAATGATCGTCATAGTGTTCCGGTCAACATTTGGAGCGCCGCAAGTGCATCCTGATAGCGGGCAATGCTGTCAGCGCGATCTGTCTGGGCCTTGAGATAGGCGTCCTGCGCGTCCACGACTTCAAGCGCGGTGGACTCGCCGGCGGAGTAGCGAAGGCGAGTGAGACGAAGACTCTCGAAGGCGGTCTGGACACTTTGATCGAGGATGGTGGTCTGGTCCAGTGCAGCAGCGGCTTCGGCGTAGGCCTCATCAAGTGCGGCGATGAGGTGGCGCTGGGTAGCGGTGAGACTGACCTTCGCGACGTCGCGGCGGAGCTCGCTCTGTTTGACGCGCTTCTGGGTGGAGAACCAGTTCCAAACGGGGATGTCGAGCGTGCCGCTGATGGAGTAGCCGAGGTTACGGGCACCATCAGGGCCGTTCGCGGCGAACTCGGGGGCATCGATTCCATAGGTGAAGTTGAGGGAGAGGTCGGGTAGGTACGCGGCCTTGGCTGCCAGAGTGTCGGCTTCGGTGGACTGAACTTCGGCGAGGGCGCTGCGGAGCTCAGGGTTGGCAGTTGAGGCTAGGCGGTTGACCTCGTCGCGGGCGGGCAGAGTCGGCGAGGCCGTGGAGGATTCGGTGTTGTACGGAGTGCGCGGGTCTGGGAAGAGCAACACGGCGAGTTCGAGTCGTGCCTTTTGGGCTTCGAGGGTGGCGTTGCTGAGGTCACGTTGACGCTGCTGCTGCTGGAGCTGGGCTTTGACGACGTCAGCATGAGCAACCTCGCGAGCCTGCTCGCGCTTCTGGGTGAGGTTGGTGAAGGCTGTGGCCTCCTGCAGAGCCTCCTCGAAGAAGCGGCGTTTGGACTCGGTGTCGGCGACCTGGTAGTAGAGGTTGACGACTGTCTGGACGAGACCGCGGCGGGAAATCTCGAGCTCGGCAGTGGCACGGGCTGCATCTGAGCTGGCGGCGCGGGCCTGCGCGACTTGGCGGAGGCCAACGGTCTCCTCGATAGAGGCTTGGCTCGCGTACTCGCGGACTGCGTTGTTAGCGATGAAGACGGGGGCGGACTGAGAACCAACCTGGCCACCCTGGTTCTTTTGACCGTTGGGCTGCGTGTAGAGCACCTGGTTGTGATAGGTGACGGTGGGGAGCATCGATGTTTTGGCGAGATAACGATCGATGGAGGCCGATCTCTGTGCGGCATTCGCAGCGGCGAAGGCGGGCTCGTTCTGCTGGGCGCGGTGGAGCGCCTCAGCGAGTGAGATGGTTTCGACCGCCGTTGGCTGCTGGGCGATGAGGAAGATTGGGTTGGCAAGAGAGAACAGTACCACTGCCAGAAAGCCCGGACGACGGGCCAGTTGCATCGAAAACATGATTAAGAAGCCTATTTTCCTTAGCTTAAACACAGCTGAAGCACCTTCCTTGATCTTCATCAACTGTTAATCCAACCTCAACGGACCTCACTCTAACCTAACCAATGGCCCCCCATGAACGTCTTGGTCATCGAAGATGACATCAGAATTGCCAACCTCGTCGACCGCGCATTAACGGAGGACGGACACAGCATCGTCGTGTCGGCCAACGGCCGCGAAGGAGCAGAGATGCTTCTATCTGGCAGGTTCGACGCTGCATTGTTGGATATTCTTCTTCCAGAAATGGACGGATTCGAAGTTCTGAGGCAGGTCCGCACCAGGCATTCCAAAACGCCGATTCTGGTCTTGACTGCCGTCGATGCGGTTCCCAAAATTGTCGAAGCCTTTGATCTGGGAGCAGACGACTATCTGGTTAAGCCATTCATCCTTGAGATTCTCCTTGCGCGAGTTGGCGCCATTGCAAGGCGCATCGCGTCAAGCGAGCCAACGGTAAACAAGGTGGGAGATGTCGCGCTCGATCGCAGTCGTCGTATAGCTGTGCGAAATGGAAAGGAGATCGCCCTCACACGCAAACAATTTGAACTCCTCGAGACCCTTATGCGGCATAGGGGCCTCATTACCACTCGAGAACAACTGATTGAGGCAGGCTGGGGCCATGCCGCAGACGTAAAAGAAAACACTCTCGACGTCTACATACATGGTCTACGGTCGAAACTCGAAAATGACTCCGACAAAGGGCCTCTGATCAAAACTATTCACGGGTCGGGCTACCTGCTCGTGACGGTCTAGAGTGCATTCCCTCTCTGTTCGCGCCAAGCTCATGGTCTATTACCTGCTGGTGATTCTGGCAGGCCTCCTCATCTTCGGACTCATGTCCTTCGGTGCACTCCGATATGCTCTTCTGCAAGGAAAGAAGACCCATCTGCAGGGCCGCGAGGATCGTCTTCTCAGTCTACTCAAGGAAATTAAAGCTTCAGGAGTTACGGAGCCGCTAAGCGAACAGTTAAAGAACTTCGCTCTCGTAACTCACGAAGGAAATCTCTTTCACGTTCACAATCTCGATGGCACTTTTCTCTTTCCCTCTGAGGACATAAGTCATGACTGGGCTCTAAATACCGGAGATTGCACGCAACCTGCATTTAGTCGTGTCGTCATCGACAACCAACCAGCCCTCGTCATGTGCCATATGATCGTTCTCGATGGCCACATGGTTCGTCTCCACTTCGGCGGCTCCCTTGAGGAGGAATCTTACATCCTCCGCAAATATCGCAACGCTCTTCTTCTACTCATGCCTGGATTGCTAGTCCTCTCTTCTGTCAGCGGATATTTCCTTAGCAGCCGTGCCCTCAAGCCAGTTGATCGAGTAACGCGAGCCGCCCTCGGCATAGGCATCGGCAACCTCTCGCAGCGCCTTCCTGTTCCGGCGGCAAAAGATGAAATCCAGCACCTCGCCATTGCCTGGAATCAACTCCTCGCAAGGCTCGAGACCGCCGTCTCGCGCCTCAGTCAATTCTCCGCCGACGCCTCTCACGATCTTAGAACCTCCATCACTGTCATGCTCGCGACCGCACAGCTCTCTCTTCACCGCCATCGCTCCGAAGAAGAGTATCGAGATGCTCTAGCCAAGATCGTAACCGAGTGCCGGACTGCCTCCACCCTCCTCGACGCACTTCTCTCTCTCGCGCAAAGCGATAACTTTGTCCACGAAGTAGCCTTCAAAAAAATCGATCTCTGCGAACTCGTAGTCAATGGCTGTCGGCGTGTCGAAGACCTTGCCGAATCCAGCGAAATCCTCCTCGACTGGCATCTTCCCATCGAGACCGTCTACATCGAAGGCGATGAGCTCCTACTTCAACGCCTCCTCGGAATCCTTCTCGACAACGCAATTCGCTATACACCCGAATCAGGCGAGATCCGCGCCGAAGTCTCAGTCAACGCAAACAACGCATTCGTCACCGTGCGCGACACTGGCGTCGGCATGACCGAAGACGTACGCCAGCACATCTTCAATCGCTTCTACCAGGCCGATCTCCGTGAGAGAAGATCGAACGCAGGCAACGGCCTCGGCCTCTCCATCGGACGATGGATCGCCGACGCACACGGCGCCGAGCTGACAGTAGAAAGCACTCCGCTTCAGGGCTCTGTCTTCCAAATTAAATTCCCGCTGCATATCTCCGAGACTTCGCCCGAACCAATCTTCTCGAGATGAGCGCGAATTTAAGGTTGCTGAAATAAACCTTAAATCAACCTTAAGTTCAAGCGGCCTTTTGACGATTCATCTTTTTTTCAGCATTATTCATAACTCCGTAATCCAACTTACTCCTCTCGTTCACAATGCGACCTTACGCTCGGTCACACCATGACAAGAAAAAGCCTGACAGCAAGCCTTCTGCTTCTATCCGCAGGTGTGTTTGCGCAGACCCACCCTGCAACTCCCGCCGCCGCGGAGACGTCCGTCAACGCCCCTGTGGCTCCCGCCTACTACTACATCGATCCGTCGCCGCTTCACCTCGATCGAATTCTCCCTCCGCCTCCTTCCCGAAACTCCGCATCCACGACAGCTGAACTCACCGAGCTGCATCGCATCGAGGCCACCCGCACGCCGGCACAGGTCACGCAAGCCGAAACTGACGATCAGGAAGAAGACATCTTCATCTTCAAAACCGTTCTCGGCCCTGGATTCACTGCAGAGGCTCTTCCGCTCACAGCCGCGCTCTCGGCTCATGTGCGCAAAGATGAATCCGCGGCGGGCAGCCCGCTCAAAAAAATCTATCATCGTCCGCGTCCCTATCACGTCGACAGCACCCTTCACCCAGTCTGCGCGCTCAACGCCGAGGCCACATCCTATCCCAGCGGACACTCTCTCTCCGGCTATCTTCTCGCCTTCACGTTAGTGCAGCTTGTACCGGAAAAGCGTCAGCAGATATTCGAGCGTGCCGACGAGTACGTTCACAACCGTCTCGTCTGTGGTGTCCACTACGCGAGCGATATCGAAGCGAGCCGCATGGTAGCTTACGCCGTCTTCGGTTGGCTCACGGCCTCACCCAAATTTCGACAAGACCTGGCAGCAGCTTCGGAAGAAACCCGCCGCAAGCTAGGGTTGTCTCCAGCCTTGCCCCAGCAGTGAAGTTCTGAGGCGTCATCCAGCACAACCATCTGCCGCATTGCATTTTCACATCAGTCGCACTACTGCGATTTCACGGAGGAACCTGTGATTCAAAACATCGTCTATCGTTCAAGCCTCGGGCTTTTGCTCAGCTTCTGCGCACTCTTGTTCATGGCAGCGCCGCAAGCGCTGCACGCTGAGTCTCAGACCGTCACTCTCTCCGGCACCGTGACAGACGCCATAGGCGGCGTGCTGCAGGTCGCAACCGTCAATGTGAAGAATGAGGCGACCGCCGCCACTAAGTCTGTCGAAGTCGACTCCCAGGGTCACTTCTCGCTTAGCGGATTGGCGCCAGGCCGCTACAGCCTCGAAGTCTCAGCTCCAGGCTTCGCGATTCAACGCCGCGTTATACAACTCACTGCAGGGCAGGATCAGGACCTCTCGTTTGCGCTTAGTATCGGCGACGTCTCCCAGCAGGTGACCGTCGAGGCCAACGCCGTCGGCTCCGTCGCCGCCGCGCTAGCGCCTATGGATGCTTTGCTCGATGCAACCTCTGCGCGCACCATCATCACCCCGGCCTTCATTCAGAACTTCACCTCGCCCATCGCCGACTTCGGTGAAATCGTTAACATGGCGCCCAACACCTTCACCACCTCCAGTGACGGTGTCGGCCTCGGCCAGTCCAAGACCTTCTTCCGCGGCTTTCCCGACGGCGACTACAACATCGACTTCGACGGCATCCCCTTCTACGACACCAACACACCGACGCATCACTCTTGGGCTTTCTTTCCCGCGCAGTCGATCGGCGGCGTCGATTTTGACCGCTCGCCCGGCACCGCTTCCACTATCGGGCCCACCCCCTTCGGCGGCTCCATTCACCTGCTGTCACGCGATCTCGACCCGCTCCAGAACGTCCGTGTAACCTTCGCCGGTGGCTCCTTCAACACCTACCTTTACGATGCGCAGTATGACTCAGGCTCTTTCGGTCCCAGCCACAAGTTCAACCTGACCACGGACGTCCACCACATGCAGTCACGTGGCTATCAGACCCTCAACATCCAGGCTCAAAACGCCGGGTCCATCAAGATGCAGTACAAGGTCAGCGACAAGACCACCATCGCCGGCTATTCGGGCGTCGTCTGGGCCGATGCCAATACACCCAACTTCAGCGCTACGCGCTGCCAGATGTATGGTGTTGGCACCGGCTACAACTGCTTCATCACCGGCACAACGCTCTATCCCAGCACCGGTGCTGGAATCAACTTTCTTTTAACTGACAACTCGGATCCTCTGCTCTACCTCAAC
>Ga0210391_10004991_pt1 | contig 10959 bp, 8 predicted proteins | sample IncBWC12OmetaG_FD_160573 | JGI IMG/M metagenome (GOLD analysis project Ga0210391, IMG submission 160573) | Forest soil microbial communities from Barre Woods Harvard Forest LTER site, Petersham, Massachusetts, United States - Inc-BW-C-12-O ...
CCTTTCTCCAGCGGCGGTTGGTTCATGTTGCGCTCGGCGCCGAATTTCACATCATCGAAAGTAGCAGGTGCACTGATCTCCAAGATGGATGCAACCCAGCATGATCGAGGCTGGGACCTAGCTGCGGAGAACGGCACGATTCGGGTAGAACTGGTCGACCAATCACCAAAGGAACAACCTGCCCCGGAAAAGCCGAAGAAGGGCGCTCCAAAAGACAAGAAGCCCAAAGTCGAGCCGCCGAAAGTCGCAATGCCCAAGGATCTTACGCCGATTCGGGCGATCAAGGTTTCGACGGTCACGCCACTGCCTACCAACGGACAATGGGATCACCTGTTCTTTACGTACGACGGATCTGGCAGAGCAGCGGGCGTCAGGATTTACGTGAACGGAGAGCCAGTTGCTACAAAAGTAATTTCCGACACACTGGCTCACAACACGATGCGTACTTCCGCTCCGTTGCAATTGGGGCGGCGGGCGCCTGATGAGCAGCCGGCCCGCGATACGCGCTATCAGGATCTTCGCCTTTACTCGCGGTTATTAACCGCGGAGGAAGCAAAGCGACTGCCATTTGAAGACTACGTCTCTGAAATCACCAGCAAGCCAGTGGACCAGTGGGATCGGGATCAATGGCATGCGGTGACCGAATTTTACTTCGCTAACGTGGATGAAACCGCTAAAGCCCTGCGCAGCCAGACGCAGCAACTGGACGCCGAATTGGATAAGTTCTCCAAGGGCGGCGATGTTTCGCTGGTGGCCCAGGAAAAGCCGTCCGTTGCCTACGCCGACGTGCTGACCCGCGGCATTTACACCGCGCGCAAGGAAAGAGTGGAGGCCAACACGCCGCACTTCCTTCCGCCGTTGCCGGCCGGGCGCCCCCACAATCGCCTGGCGCTTGCCGAATGGACAGTGAGCCCGGAGAATCCCCTGACCGCACGAGTCACTGTCAATCGCATGTGGAATGAACTCTTCGGCGCCGGGCTGGTAGAGACCACGGAAGATTTCGGGATCATGGGCCAGCGCCCCTCTCATCCTCAGCTGCTCGATTGGCTGGCAGTCGAATTTCGCGAGAGCGGCTGGGACATGAAGCATATGTACAAGCTCATGGTCATGTCCGCCACTTACCGGCAAGGTGTGAAATCAACGCCCGAACAGTTGACCCGCGATCCGAAGAACCTTCTGCTCGCGCATGGCCCGCGGTTCCGCATGGACGCCGAAATGCTCCGAGACATCGCCCTCCAGTCCAGCGGATTGCTGGTAAACAAGATCGGCGGCCCGAGCGTGAAAACCTATCAACCTCCCAACGTGTGGGAGTCCGTCGGTTACCCTACGAGCGATACGACCAAATATAAGCAGGACCATGGGGAGGCGCTCTACCGGCGCAGTCTCTATACCTACTGGAAGCGAATGGCGATGCCACCGGATATGGATGCCTTCGACGCACCGACGCGGGACACGGCTTGCACCCGCCGGCAGCGAACCGACACTCCGTTACAGGCATTGGTAACCATGAATGATCCTCAATGGGTGGAGGCATCGCGCGCGCTTGCTGAGCGATTGATCAGAGAGGCGGGAAAGCAGCCGGAACAGCGAATCCAATACCTGAGCGACCTCGTGCTTTCCCATGACCCTTCCCCGCGGATGGCCTCGGTGCTCGAACAATCACTGACTCAAATGCAGGAACACTACGAGGCCGATCCGAAAGCCGCGCACGATCTGATTGCGGTCGGAGAAAAGCCCCACGACCCGGCAATTCCACCGCCTGAACTCGCCGCCTGGACCATGGTGGTGAGCGAAGTGTTGAACCTTGATGAGACGTTGAACAAGTAACAGGGAGAAACGCCTTGAAGCAACATCCGCTTTGCACAGACCCCGATCATGGCCCAACCATCATGGACCTTCCGCTTGCGGAAGGCCTGAAGACAGAGTGGGCAGAGCTCGAGACTCGGCGGCATTTTTTAGGCCGGGCTGGAAAGGTGCTGGGATGGGCTGCGCTGGCAAGCCTGGGCGGCGAGCGGATCCTCACCGGTGACGCCCACGCCGCGAATGTTGTGCCTTCCGCCCAGAGTCTCCGGCTGCCCTACTTTGCTCCCAAAGCCAAGCGCGCAATCTACCTCTTCATGTCCGGTGGTCCGCCGCAGATGGACCTGCTGGATTACAAACCAAACCTGGCACAGCTTTACGACAAGGATGTACCTGACTCTGTCCGCGGCGCGCAGCAACTTACCGGGATGACCGCCGGCCAGGCCCGCTTTCCGATTGCACCTTCTCATTGGGCGTTCAAGCAGTATGGCAAGACCGGCACGTGGGTGAGCGATCTACTGCCCTACACCGCCCGCATGGTCGATGATCTTACGATCATCAAGTCGACCAATACCGAAGCGATCAATCACGAGCCAGCCATCATGCTGCTGAATACAGGCAACATGAATGCCGGGAAACCTTGCCTGGGGGCCTGGCTTTCTTATGGTCTGGGCAGCATGAACGACAACCTGCCGACTTTCGTGGTGCTGCTGAGCAAGGTGAATCCAAAGGAAAATAACCAGCCCGTTTCCTCGAGGCTTTGGAGCAGCGGATTCCTTTCCTCTGAGTACGCGGGCGTCGCGATGCGTTCTTCGGGCGATCCCGTCCTCTACTTGAGTGATCCGAAAGGCGTGAATCGGGACGTGCGCCGCAAGATGCTCGATGCCGTGAACGAGATCAATCGTCAAACCTCGCAGGAGTTGGGTGATCCCGAAACGAACTCGCGTATTTCGCAGTACGAAATGGCTTACCGGATGCAAGCCTCCGTGCCTGAACTGACGGATGTGAGCCGTGAGCCTCAGTCCACTTGGGACCTTTATGGGCCGGACGCCAGGGAACCGGGCACCTATGCTTACAATTGTCTGATGGCGCGTCGCATGGCGGAGCGGGGGGTGCGCTACATCCAGGTCTATAAGCGTGGATGGGACGTCCATGCGGATGTCACCGGCATGCTGCCCGTTCTATGTCAGGAAACGGATCGTGCCACCTACGCGCTGGTCACAGATCTGAAACGGCGCGGCTTGCTGGACGATACGCTGGTGATCTGGGGCGGGGAATTTGGGCGTACCGTTTATAGCCAGGGCGGCCTGACGCCGGAAAATTATGGACGCGACCACCATCCTCGTTGCTTTACCACCTGGATGGCCGGTGGTGGCGTGCGGCCGGGGATTACGTTCGGCGAAACAGATGACTATAGCTACAACGTAGTGAAAGACCCGGTCCCAGTGCGGGATTTCAACGCAACCGTGCTCCATTGCCTCGGAATCGATCACAACAAGCTCACCTATAAATTCCAGGGATTGGATCAGAAGTTGACCGGCACTACGCCAGCGAGCGTGGTCACCAACCTGCTCGCATAATGATTCGACTCAAGGGCATCAAGCTGGTCTGGGCTGCGTCTTTTCTTACGAGTATTGCTTTGCTGCTTCTGCCGTTCGTTTTCAAGCTGGATGGGAAGACACATGCAGACTGGCAGCAGTTCCTGGGACGATTCCATCCCACCGTGGTACATCTGCCCATTGGCTTGATTCTGCTGGTTCCGCTGCTCGAGTTGGCGGGAAGGTACCGCCCGGAATTGCTTGAGGCAGCCATGTTCATCCTTTCGCTCAGCGTTCTCAGTTGTCTGCTGGCGTTGACCCTGGGCTATCTGCTCGCTTACGGAAGCGGGGATGCTGGAGCTGGCGTCGCTCGGCATATGTGGGGCGCCATTGCGCTCACCATTGGTGTTTTGGGTTGTGCCCTGCTTCGGAGCGCATCCGGCGGGCTGCGAGGTTTTTATCCATACCTACTGGCGTGCGTCCTCGTTCTACTGGCGTGGACAGCGCACCAGGGGGGCTCGCTCACTCACGGGAACAAGTACCTGACGGAATATCTTCCCGCACCGTTGAAGCGTTTGGCGATGGGCACGGTGCAGGCGGAAGCCTCCGCTTTTCCTGATTCGTTTTACGCCCGGCATATCCATCCCATCTTCGATACGAACTGTGTTGTCTGCCACGGCGCGCAGAAGGTCAAGGGCAATCTTCGCCTCGATACCTACGACCGACTGATGAGGGGCGGCGAAGATGGGGCAGTCATTATCCCTGGGAAGCCGGAGAGAAGTATCCTGTTACAGCGCATCACGCTGCCGCCAGACCATAAGAAGTTCATGCCGTCAGAAGGCAAGCCGCCTTTGAAGCCTGAGCAAATTGCCTGGATCCGTGCCTGGATTCTTCAGGGAGCCTCGCCCGAACTGAAATCGCTGGCCGGTATTTACATGCCCGAGGAGGAAACTCTGCCCCAGGTGCCGGACTACAGCGGAAAGATGACGGAGATTGCGCAGACGGCGAGCTCCGCTGGAGTTACACTTGTGCCGGTGTCCAGGAACCTGGGGGATGGTCTCATCTTGAATACCGTCGATGCCGGACAAAAATTCGGCGATGCCCAACTCGCCGGACTGGCGCGTTTTGCGCCGTATATTGTCGAGGCGGAGCTGGGGCGCACATCAGTTACTGATGGATGCTTTACTACCCTGGCAAAATTCAATCATCTGCGCGCTCTGCACCTGGAAGAAACAGCAGTAACGGGCGCAGGTTTGAGTTCACTGACCCAGTTGTCGCAGTTGAGTTACCTCAATCTGAGTGGGACACAAGTCACGGGGGCAGCGGTCGCTCCGCTCAACACAATGAAGAACCTGCGCCATCTTTATCTTTACAACACTCCAGCCGCGAGGCAGCAACCATGAATCGTCGTGAATTTTTTGCCCTCACCGGAGTCGCGGCGCTGGGCGGTCTGCAAACAAAATCGGAGGAGCTCCCTTTGGACTCTGCACAGCTTCAGACTGGCAATGGCGAATGGACTTATCACGTGGTATCGAACTGGGGCCAGCTGCCGCCCGGAAAAGCATTCGGCGGCACTCACGGCGGCATCGCTACTGACAACGCCGGACTTCTCTACGTCAGTACACAGAGTGAAACCGGAGTACTGGTTTACGGCCGCGACGGCAAGCTGGTAAAGACCATTGCTAATGAATATCCAGAGATCCATTCCCTGTTCCACGCCAATGAGGGTGGCGAAGAATATTTTTACGTCACGGTGCAGAAGGGGACGCCCAAAGAGAACTGGCTTTTCCTAAAAATGAAGACGGATGGAACCGTCGTTGCGAAGATTACCGCTCCCAGCGAAGCAGGATTTCACGCGCCCAACGAATGGCGCCTGACCGCCGCTGTCCCGGGCCCGGATGGGTCGATCTACATCGCGAACGGCTACGGGGATTCACGCATTTTCAAATTCGATAGGGCCGGCAATTATCAGGCAGCCTATTCAGGGAAGGGAGACGCTGACGGTCTTTGCAACTGCAGCCACGGCCTGGCCGTGGACACGCGATACGATCAGCCACTGTTACTGGTGTGCGACCGTGAAAACCGGCGCCTCAGTCATTACGATTTCGACGGCAAATTTGTGCGCAACGTCACTTTTCATTTGCGCCGTCCCTGCCAGGTAAGTTTTTTTGGAGATTACGCCGTGGTCTCCGAGTTGGAGGGACGGGTCACCATTCTCGATAAAGACAACGTCCCGGTGGCCTTCCTGGGTGATAACCCACACAAAAGCCAGTGGGCAAACTACAAGCTGCAACCCGGAGACATCGCTCCGGCAACCTTCAGCGCCGCCCACGGATGCTACATCGATCACGACGCCAACATCTACGTATCTGACTGGAATCAATCCGGACGCGTGACTAAGCTGGTGAGGGTCACGGCGTAAGCCCCGAAGGCGGAAGGACCTGGCGTCTTACTTTGCGTAGTCGTTGCGGACGACACTCCCGCCCTTCATCACGAATCGCACGTGCTCCAATTGCTTGATATCCGTCAGCGGGTTTTCATCCACGGCGATCATGTCAGCGAATTTACCCGGCTCGATCGCGCCGATTTGATCCGCCCAACCCATCAAGTCCGCGCCGTTGATGGTGGCAGCCTGAATCGCCTGCAAAGGTGACATGCCGTAACGCGTCATCCACTCGAATTCGATCGCCTGGGTGCCGTGTGGAAAAGGACCAGCGTCGGTGCCAAATGCGATTTTCACTCCCGCACCCAGGGCTTTCTTGAAACTGACCTCGTGGAGAGCGAGGCGGCTGGTCTTTCCTCCAGACATCGCCAGATCGCTCTTTTCGAGTGCACAACAATACACGTAGAGTGTGGGCACCAGGTAGATTCCCTTGGCCACCATCTTGTGAATGGCATCGTCGTCGAGTTCAATGCCGTGCTCGATGGAAGCGACTCCAGCGTCGATGCAGTAATGAAGTCCGGGCCCATCGTAAGCATGGCAGGCAACTTTAAGGCCCTTCAGGCGCGCTTCATCTACGATCGCCTGCACCTCTTCGAGGCTGAAGTCCGCGATGCTCACCTCCGTTCCATCGGGCAGAAAGCTGTAGCGATCTGTTCCGTAGATTTTGATCAGGTCTGCGCCGTAATTGAATTGCTCGCGGACTGCCTTTCGTGCTTCTGCGGGACCATCTATTATTTGCACGCCGATGGGGACAGTGACTTCCGGAGAATATCCTTCAAGGCCGTACCCGCCGGTTGTCGAAATTCCCCGGGTGGCGACCTTCAGACGAGGACCCGGAATGAGGCCCTGGTTAATCGCGTTTCGAACGTCGACATCGCTGTACATCGCGCCTTCGGTTTCGACGTCACGCATAGCCGTGAAACCTGCCTCGAGGTCGCGCTTCACATTCAGAGTGGCCAGGACTGTTTGAGCAAAATTTCGTCATAGTGTGAGTTGTCTGTATCCGCCAGCATGATGTGGGTATGGCAGTCGATCAATCCTGGCAGGACAGTTTTGCCAGTCAGATCGACGACGGTCGCGCCGGCTGCAATCTTCACGTCGCTACTGGCAGCAATTCGCTCGATGCGTTCGCCGCGAATGACAATCATTTGATCGCTGAGCATTTTCCCGGAGCGAACGTCGAGCAGTTTCCCGGCGTGAACGTAGGTTTCTGCTGGTAACTCTGCAGCGCCGGCAGCATGGCTTAAAGCCAGGCAAGTGAGCCATCCCCATAAAAACTGCAATCTTCCTCCCCAGGCTTTATGCAACAGTGATTAGTTGTTTTGCGAAGCGTAGACGCGAAAACGTATCCAGTAGGTTCCGTTATCCCAATTGATGCGGTTGCCATTATCACTCACCGTTCCCCCAATGGTGGTTCCGTTCCAGTTGGTCGTCAGTGTCCGCTTCCCGTTCATCTGGCCGCTCGCATTTCCACCCGATTCGTTGCTCAATTGCAGGTTGTTTCCCCGCTGATGGATGGAGCAAGACTGAGAACGATCCCCCTGGGCATACCACGTCCCGGTTAGGTTCAGTCGATGACCGCCTCCGCCCCCACCGGAATTACACCTGGCCCAAAACGTACCGTTCGACCAGTTGATCTGGCTCCCGTCCGGGCTGAGTGTGCCGGTGACGAATTGCCATCCAGGTGCGACGATGCTGGTTTTCCCTTGGTATTGTCCCGGTGATGTATCGCCGGTCTCATTCGTCAAAGTAAGAAAGCCGCCGTTATCAGCGATGGAGGCGTGCTTGGAAGGATCTCCCTGGGCGCACCAAGCTCCGGTGAAGGCGGCCGATTGCGGACTTGGTGGAAACTGGGCAACAGCACTCCTCACGCTGAGCGTGAGACTGATAGCGACACTCAACAAGAGCCCTAAGGTGTATCGAAAGAAAGTCACGGTCCCCTCCCCGACTCCATCTTGAGAGTGATATTGGTTTTCAAAAGGACCCGATTTTCGTGCAGCACAAGTCTACGCTCCCCGCGGAAGAGGGCAACGATCATCTTTTTGCCTTAAATTGGTGCAATTAAACGATTTCCAGCAAAAGTCTTATTCTCCACACCCTCGGGACTGCTCGCATCAGCATTCAAGGGCAATTAACATTATGGAAGGGACGGTGTTTGAACCCTGTAGGTAAGGATGGTGTGTGATGACTCTCAAACCGACGGACATGCTGGAAATCCAATCGGCAATCGACGCGTACGAGAGGAAGTTCCCGCGGCGCCCTGAGCCCTCGGCTACCGTGGCGCTGAAATGGCGGTTGGGCAAGCGGGAATGGGCCAAGCGTTTGGCGCGAAATCCCGAATTAGCGTTTGATGAGAAGCAGAAGCCGGAGCCGGTACTCGCGGAACAGGAAAGCAGCCGGCTGGGTTGGGCCTGGCAGCAGTTCAGGATCAAGTGGCACACTAGCCGCGATTCTGAAGAAGGCTTGGTGCCCTGGGTCAGGAAGGCATTGCTGGTCGGCTGGTGGGGTGTGATCGCGGTTGTAGTCGCGTCTGTCTTTTTCTTCGGCGCCCTGGTTGGCGGCTTCAAATGATTGCCAGGCGGGTTCTGTGGCGAGTGAGCTACGCGCTTGTTTTCGCCGGAACCCTGCTTGGAGTTTTGTATGCACAACGTCCTTTCCGCGAATATCCTTCGGTGGAATACGGCGAGACGTTGCCCCTCCCCAATGATTGGCGTCGCCCAGCGGAGTTTGCCTTCGCCCGGTTGATGTATCCACCTGGACCGCTTGATGGCTACTTTCCCAGATTTCAGGGCGATTGGCGTCAGGGACTCTCTCTCTGGACCCAGGACTACCCTCGCGCCGACCGCGCATTCGCCCAGGCCGTTAGGCGTTTGACCCGTGTCGATGCCCGATCAGTTGAGCAGCCAGTCAACCTCGACGACGGCGATGAGATTTACAACTGGCCCTGGCTTTATGCCGTCCAGGTTGGCGAATGGGGCCTGACCGAAAAACAAGCGAAGAAGCTTCGCGATTATTTGCTCCGCGGCGGCTTCTTCATGGCCGACGATTTTCATGGCACCGAAGAGCAGGCCTACTTCGAAAAAACCATGAAAATGGTCTTTCCCGACCGGTCCATCGTGGACATTCCCAACGACGATCCCATCTTCCATACGGTCTTCGACCTGGACGATCGCTACCGCATCACCGGCATGGAGCATCTGGGCACGGGCTACAAAAAAGACGGGCGGGTGGCCCGCTGGCAGGGCATTTACGACGATAAAGGCCGGGTGATGGTAGCCATCTCCTTGAATTCCGATATCGGTGATTCCTGGGAATGGTCAGACACTCCGGACTATCCTCTGAAGTTTTCCGACCTCGGAATCCGTCTGGGCGTAAATTATGTTGTTTACGCCATGACGCACTGAAAAAAACAAGCATCCAATCTGTTCAGTAGCTCTAGACAGCGGATAGCGGCATTCGCTTTTTGAGTGGATGAACAACCGCTTTTCCGGTAATCTTGGGTTACCGATTTTCATTACTACAATGGGCGGGATTGTTACTGAAGAACGATGGCTTATTTTTTCAAACCCGCTATGCTCAAGAACAAGCGGCGGTTCTGCTCATGCCATTTCATCAATTCTTTCGGGGGAGGGATTTGATGAGATCAGTTGAGAAGAATCGCCGTTATTCTTTAGTAAACTAACCCCTTCCGTCCCCAGTTTTGATCGGTAACCCAAAACGTGAAGCCTGACTTCACTTAGCCGGACCTCGCCTTTCGCTCGACGGCTGGCAGCGCGCACAGTGCACGGGTCATTGCTTACCGGTCTTTCTACAGCAGCAGCGTTGCAAATTGCTTCGTTTGAAAGAGGCGGACATTGAAGATCGCATTCGTCAACCAGCCGTTCGACACCATCATTCCGCCCAATCAGAATTCGGTGGGTGCCTGTACCTATTGGGTGGCCCGACCGTTTGCCAAATCGGCCAAAGTGCTGGTTTATGGGATCAAGGACACCAATCCTGATCCCGCGTTTCTCGCAGCACGGTATGGAATAGATTTTCGCTTGTTCCCGGCTACCCGGTCAGACCGGTTGCTTTTCAGCGCACGAAAGAAATACGGAAAGATTTTCCGGCCCGGTTCGCAGATTTCGACGTCAAAATGGACGTTTCCGGATTATGGCCGCCAAGTGGCTCTGGATCTCGCGAAAGAGAATTGCGATGTGATCCACTTGCAGCATTGTTCCCAATATCTCCCGATCATCCGCACTCACAATCCACGCGCGAAAATTGTGCTTCATCTTCACAGCGAGTGGTTTTCTCAAAGTAATCCGGGTGCCCTCACTGGCCGGATAGAACAAGCCGACCTGTTGACGAGCGTAGGGAACCACATTACTGAGAAAACCAAGCGCACCTTTCCTCTCCTTGCTGACCGTTTTGAGACGACCTATAACGGCATTGATCCGCAGGAGTTCCTGCGAGAAAAGGACTATGCCTCCTTGCGGGAACGCCGGACTAAGCGCATTCTCTATAGCGGCGCTGTCTCCCCGCACAAGGGATTGCACGTGCTGCTCGACGCATTTGTTCTGGTTGCCCACAGGCACCCTGATGTGGTGCTGGACATCGTCGGCCCGATCGGCAGCTATCCCCTGGAAGAGAATTTTGATCTGCGGGACGACCGGGCATTGATAGCGCAGATAACGCCGTTCTACAAGACGAGTCTGTGGTCTCTGGTCAAATCCAGGCTGTTTCCCAAGGCTTCGCGCAAGGGCACGTACCTTCGTTATCTGGAAGGCAGGTTACCGGCCGACGTAGCTGAAAAGGTTTCTTTTCACGGCTTTATCTCCCGGGCAGAGCTAGTCGAGTCCTACTATGAATCAGATATTTTTGCCTTTGCCCCCATTTGGGATGAGGGCTTTGGACTTCCTCCGTTAGAGGCCATGGCTGCCGGGACGCCAATCGTAACGAGCCGTTCCGGCACTGTGCCGGAAACCGTAATCAATGGCACCACGGGCTTAGTCGTAGAAAAAAACAACGTGGAAGAACTAGCACAAGCACTAATCCTGCTCCTTAAAGACGATGAGCGCAGGGAAGCCATGGGCCGCGCGGGCCGCCGCCGGGTCATGCGGCACTTTACCTGGGACGCGATTGCCGAAGGCATGCGTAAACGTTATGAAAGCCTTGTTCGCGCTGGGGACGAGGTCG
>Ga0210391_10004995_pt1 | contig 10952 bp, 9 predicted proteins | sample IncBWC12OmetaG_FD_160573 | JGI IMG/M metagenome (GOLD analysis project Ga0210391, IMG submission 160573) | Forest soil microbial communities from Barre Woods Harvard Forest LTER site, Petersham, Massachusetts, United States - Inc-BW-C-12-O ...
CTAGCACCGTGCTCTCGGTGAGCACTTGCGAGATTTGACGGGAGCGCGATGCCCCGAGAGCGGCTTGGACGGAGACGTGCTGGCGACGGCTAGCGGCTCGGACCAGCATCAGGTTGGCGACGTTGGCGCAGGCGATCAACAAGACGAAGCCGGAAACCCAGAGGAGCAGATGCAATCCGGACTCATACTCGTCGCGCATCGACTGCACTCCTGCTCCGCCGGGGGAGAGGTGCAGAGTTTGTTTCGGAACCAGGTTGACTTCGCCGGGTGGCAACTTGGCATCCGGCCCGAGAAGGAACTGTTTGAGTTCCAGCTGCATCTGGGCTTCGATCGTCTTTGGATCGGCTCCGGGCGAGAGGCGACCGATCAGGTCGAGCCAATTCGTCTGTGAAAACTGCAAGAGATTTTGCGGGCCGTCGGTGATTACTTCGTCGTCGAGCGGAACCCAGAAAGCGGGAGCGTTGTCGAGGCGATCGCCGTAGAATCCTGGCGGGGCGATGCCGATGACGGTGAAGGGCAATCCGTTGAAGGTGAAGGCAGCGCCGAGTACCGAGGGATCGTGGCCGTATTTCTCCTGCCAGGTCGCATAACTCATCATCGCGACCGGCTCGGCTCCTCTGCGGTCGTCGTCTGGAGTAAAGGCGCGTCCGGCATAGGCGCTGACGCCGAACATAGAGAAGTAGTTTCCCGATACGTACTGGGCCTTGAGCGACTCGGCGGGCTGGTTGCTGCTGGCGCGCCGGACGCCGATCAGGGCGCGGCCCGACTGGAAGGCGGCGAGTTCGCTGAATCCGCGGGTTTGGTCGCGAAACAGTTTGTATTGCTCATAAGAGAAGAGCGTCCAATCATCTTGCACTCCGCTACTGACACAGCAGTCGACGAGGTCGCCGACGCGAATCAGTTCGCTCGGATTGGTGACCGGCAAGGATTTGAGCAGTACGGCGTGGACCAGGGTGAAGATGGCGGTGGTCGCTCCGATGCCGAGGGCCAGCGTCAGGACGGCCGTGGTGGTGAAGCCGGGAGCCTGCGCGAATTGCCGGATCGCGTAGCGGACATTGTCTAGGAGTTGCATGCTGCCTCCGACGGTTAATACGGGAAGATCTTACGCTTTGTTCAGATGGGCCTGGGGGTTGGACGCTCGCCATAGGCGCTTGGTGAGCCCGGGTGAAGTTGCGCTTCGAAGTGCACCACATCCCGTACAATAGAAGAAGTCTTCCCGCATGAAACGCATCGCCATTTTGGGTTCGACCGGCTCGATCGGGCGCAGCACTTTGAGTGTGGTCGAGAGCTATCCTGACCGCTTTGAAGTGGCGACGCTGGCGGCTGGGAGCAATACCGCGCTGGCGTTCGAGCAGGCTGTGCGCTGGAAGCCGCGGGTGGTATCACTGGCCAAGGAAGAGGATGCGGCGGAGGTGCGCGGTCGGCTGCGCGAGGCTGGACTAAGTGACATCGAAGTGACGGATGGGGCGGCGGGCACGGTTTGGGTAGCTACTCATCCCGATGTGGACTTTGTCGTGAGCGCGATTGTGGGCGTCTCTGGGCTGGAAGCGACTTATGAAGCAGTGCGCGCGGGGAAGACGGTTGGGCTGGCTAATAAGGAGTGTCTGGTCGTCGCGGGGGAGTTGATCACGGCCGAAGCTCGGCGGCAGGGCAAACCGTTGCTGCCGATTGATAGCGAGCATAACGCGGTTCATCAATGCCTGCGGGGCGGGCGGATGGAAGAGGTGGAGCGGATCTGGCTGACCGCTTCGGGCGGTCCCTTTTTGGAAACGCCAAAGGCGGAATTTGCTTCCATTACGGTCGAGCAGGCGCTCAATCATCCTACCTGGAAGATGGGAAAAAGGATCACCATTGACTCGGCAACGTTGATGAATAAGGGGTTCGAGGTGATTGAGGCGTGCCGGCTGTTTCAGGTAGCGCCCGAGCGGGTACAAGTCGTTGTGCATCCACAATCTACGATCCATTCACTGGTCGAATTCGTGGATGGCAGCATACTTGCACAGATTTCGGTGACGGATATGCGTCTGCCAATTTTGTATGCTCTGACATATCCGGAACGAATTGCCTCGGATTTGCGTTTCTCAATTCATGACCTACGGCATCTGGATTTTTGCCCGCCGGATATGGCTAAATTTCCTTGCCTGCGGTTAGCGTATGAGGCGGCCGGGGCAGGCGGCGCGAAGACGATCGCTCTGAACGCGGCGGATGAGGTCACGGTCGCGGCGTTTTTGCAAGAGCAGATTGGGTTTGAGGAGATTCCGCGAATTATCGAAGAAGTAATGGCTGCAACGCCGGCGCGGCATTTGGAATCTATACAACAAGTGTTGATTTTGGACGCAGAAGCCCGCCTTTTAGCAAGAGAAATGCTGCAGAAGCAGAGTCGAAAGGGATTGCCCATCAGGGCTATTTCATAATCGGAAATTGGGAGTACTCTAAATTAATATGGCGCAGCTTTTGTCCATTCTTCATACCATTTTTGTCATGGGAATTGTGCTCGGATTCATGATTCTGATTCATGAATTCGGCCACTTTGCCGCCGCCAAGTATTTCGGGGTGCGGGTGGAACAGTTCGCCATCGGCTTTGGCAAGCGGTTGCTCGGCTTCCGGCATGGCGAAACCGATTACCGCATTAATATTTTGCCGCTGGGCGGCTATGTGAAGATGTCGGGCGAGAACCCGATGGATGACCGCACGGGCGATCCGGGCGAGTTTCTGTCGCACCCGCGCTGGCAGCGCTTTGTGATTGCGGTGGCTGGCCCGGCCATGAACATCATGCTGGCGATCGCGCTCCTTACCGCCGTTTATATGGTGCGCTACGAATATCCGGCCGTGCTCGATGAGCCTGCGGTGGTGGGATGGGTAAATGCCGACACTCCTGCGGAGAGAGCTGGCATTCAGCGGGGCGACAAGATTGTGCGGGTCGACGACATCAGCAATCCCACATGGGAGCAGATGGAAGTGAAGTGCGCGCTGAGCCCGAATCAGCCCTTGAATTTTCGCATCGAGCGCAATGGCAAGGTGATGGATGAGGCGCTGACACCGGAACCGGTTGGGCCGAATCAATACGGAGCGATGGGGTGGGTACCGCAGGAATCGAGCGTAGTTTTGACAACGGTTGAGCAGGGGATGCCCGCCGAAAAGGCAGGACTCAAAGTTGGAGACCAGATTCTTACCGCCAACGGGCAGGAGATTCCGGCGGTGCAGGCGCTGATCCAGATGTTGAAGGGCACCAAAGATCAGCCGCTCGAGATTGTCGTTCTCAGAAACGGCCAGAGGCTGGCCTTCACGGTGAAGCCTACTTTCGACCAGGGAGGCGGAGGGCAGGAACCCGCTTACCGGATCGGCATTGCGAGCAATCCGATGAAAGTGGTGAAGCTTAACTTCCCCGATGCTTTGAGGCGGTCGCTCTCGGATAACAAGCGCAGTTCTCTGCTGATTCTCGAATTGTTGCGAAAGATGGTGGAGCACAAAGTATCGATGCGCCAGGTGGATGGGCCGATTGGAATTGGCAGCGCTGTGGGAGCGGCGGCCCGCGAGCAGGGCTGGACTCCGCTACTTTTGATCACTGCCGCTATCAGCTTGAACCTTGGCATCATGAACCTGCTGCCCATTCCTATACTCGACGGCGGCGTGATTCTGCTTCTCTTTATTGAGAGCCTGATGCAGAAGGAAATCAGTCTGCCGATCAAGGAACGCATCTACCAGGCGGCGTTTGTTTTTCTCGTGCTCTTCGCGGTGATGGTGATTTATAACGATCTGGTGAAGACGCTTCCGGGCCTGACGCGAATGCCGTAGCGGTTGCGGGGTTGGCTTCCGCAACCTGGTTGGGCACGCCGCAGTTTTCCCACGGCGGCTAAAGCCGGAACTCGGGGGATTCTGTAATCGCAGCGGTGAACGGCTGCGCCGCCCAAGCAAGGACGAGAACCACGACGAATCTTTCGGAGCTCAGCTGGCGTGGTAGTGAACAGATTCGCTCGCAAATCACTCCGTTGCTGACAACACCGCCACGCCGAAGCGCGGTAGCGTGACCGATCGTTTCGTTCCTCCTGCTAAAACATCTTCCATGGGAGCGGGGAGGGTTATCGTCTCCTCGCCTTTCGCAAAGCTGACCAGCACATACACAATTTTGTTTTTCCCATCCTTTTTTCCATATCGGGGATAGACCTCGATGCCACCTGGAACCGGCCCCAAAGCGGGTTTTATGCCGCTCGTTTCTGACATCCACTCAGCGGCGGCCGCCATGCCGGCGTCATCGAACCAGGCTCCGATGTAGGTGATTCTTCCCTTGCCCAGTCGACGGGTGATGGCGGCAGGTTGTCCGTCGAGCCAGCCGTTGCTTTTGCCGTAGCGCGCCAACACTTCAACGTCGTCGGCTTCCGCGCTCAGGAGTTCCGCCCACAGTTTGCACTGCCACGGTTTTTCTTGCGCGGCATTTCCTCGCGACCTGCCGAACGTTCCTTCCACTGGAATCGGATCAATCAGCGCGTAATACTGTTCCACGCGGCCTCCCAGCAATGCGGCCAGGGGCCCCGGCTGACGAGCCGGCTGGAGCCCGTTGTCGTCATCTTTCATTCCTGAGCGCTGGCCGAGCACGAGGTGACCACCCTGCCGGACATATTCGATGAGATTCTTTGCTATCGCGCCGGAGAGGACATTCAATCCCGGTGCGACTACGAGCTTGTAGTTCTCGAGGCGCGCGGTTGGGGGCAGGATGTCGATCGACTGCGCAATCTCGCGTAGCGGTTTGTAGTAGCTGAGGAACTCCTCGACCGGATCGTAATTCTGGTTGTGCTTCTGCAACCGAATCGCCCAGCGGCTGTCGTAGGAATGAAGCATCGCTACGTCGGAACGCGGCGATGTATCTGCCAGTGCCGAACCAGCGCGAGCAAACTCCTGGCCTAACTGCTGCACCTCCGCATAGAGGGGAACCGGCGTGCCATCGGCTCCGACTAAGGTTCCGTGATATTCCTCCTGGCCGTTGAGCGCGCTTCTCCACTGCCAATAACTAACGGTGTCGGCTCCGTGGCCGATATCATGCCAGGCCATGGCCCGCACTTCGCCTTTGTCGAGCGAGTTGTTGATCGGAGCCCAGTTCACGAAGCCGGGCTGCGTTTCCATCACCCAAAAATTCTTTCGCTTGAAGCCGCGTGTTAGATCGTGTGCGGCGCCGTTGCGCACGGGATCCAAATGCCCCTGGCCGACATAGTCGTCCCATGCTGCGAGATCGAGATCCTGGGCCACGGTGTAGTGGTCGTAGCCGTCGAACCATCCCATCATATTGGTGGTGATGAACTGTTTGGAATCGGCGTTGGCGCGGATCACGTCGAGTTGGTTTTTCTGATACGAGCGCCAGGTATCGCTGACAAAACGCCGAAAGCTTAGCAGAAGTCCGGGATTGCCGTAATCGGTCTCGATCGGAATCTGATCCCAGCTGGAATAGGTCTGACTCCAGTAGGCGGTCGTCCAGCGGGCATTCAAATTGTCCAGCGTTCCGTAGCGCGCCTTTAACCATTGCTGAAACTGCGTTCGCGTTTCGGGATCGAAAGACCCCTCAGCGTATTCGTTGTCAATCTGCCATCCGAGGACGAGCGCATTGTGGCCGAAACGCTGGGCCATCTGCTCGGCAATTTTGCGCGCCAGTTCACGATACTTGGGATTCGCCCAGTTGAACTGCTGGCGGTTGCCGTGTTCGGCGCGATGGCCCTCGGCATCGACACGCAGCGTTTGCGGATATTTCTCGGTCAGCCAGGCTGGCGGTGCGGCGGTCGGAGTCCCCACGACGGTGTAGATGCTGTGCTTGCCCGCGGCGGCCACGGCGCGCTCCAGCCAGTCCAAGTCGTAATGGCCTTCGCTTGGTTCCATGCGGCTCCAGGCAAATTCGCCGACACGAACCATGTGAACTCCGGCTTTTTCCATCAGCTTGAGGTCGGACTCCCATTGAGTTTCCGGCCACTGCTCGGGATACCAGGACGTTCCTAGCAGGATGGGAGGAGGGGTGTTCTGGCTCTGCGAGGGAGCGCATAGGCAGGCTGTGACGATGCTGACGAGAACCAGAAAATAGAAGTGGAGTCGCGCTGCGCGTTCCGGCAAAGAATTGCTCCTTCGTAATAGAAGAGATTTTCAAGGTCGCGGCATTTTACTCTTATACCAACTCTCCATCCAAGGGTTACTGAGAATGAGGGAATGAGAATGAGTGGCGATCTCGCTCTTTTCTCCTACCTGGTTTAAAATAGAGCGTAAACATGGCTGAGATTAAACGCAGAAAAACCGTCACTGCCTCGATTGGCGGGGCGCGCGTGGGCGCCGATGCACCGGTTATGGTGCAGTCCATGACAAATACCGACACGGCGGATATAGCTGGGACGATTCAGCAGGTTGCGGCGCTGGCGCGGGCGGGCAGCGAAGTGGTGCGCGTCACTGTAAATAATGATGACGCGGCTCGGGCTATCCCTCACATCGTCGAAGGGCTGGAGAAGCAGGGCGTACGCGTGCCGATTGTCGGCGACTTCCATTACAACGGGCATCAGTTGCTGACGAAATATCCGGGCTGCGCTGAGGGGCTGGCCAAATACCGCATCAATCCTGGGAATTCCAGCATAGGGCGCAAGGGCGACGACAATTTCCGCACCATGATTGAGGTTGCGGTGAAGTATCAGAAGCCGGTGCGCATTGGGGTGAACTGGGGTTCGCTCGATCAAGCGTTGCTGACCAAGATGATGGACGAGAACTCGCTGCTTCCCGAACCCAAAGATGCCCGCGAGGTGACGATGGAAGCGATTGTGGTGAGCGCGCTCACCTCGGCGGAACTGGCGGAGCGGCATGGGTTGCGTCCGGATCAGATTATTCTTAGCGCGAAAGTCAGCGGCGTGCAGGATCTGATTGACGTGTACCGCATTCTTGCTTCGCGCTGTGAATATCCCTTGCATCTGGGATTGACCGAAGCGGGGATGGGCGCGAAGGGGATTGTGGCTTCGAGCGCGGCGATGGCGGTGCTATTGCAGGAAGGGATCGGCGACACGATTCGCGTTTCGCTCACGCCCGCGCCTGGCGGAGATCGCACGGAAGAAGTCCGGGTGGCGCAGCAGATCTTGCAGTCGCTTGGCATTCGCAGCTTTACTCCGCAAGTTACGGCTTGCCCGGGATGCGGGCGCACGACAAGCACATTTTTCCAGGAGATGGCCGAGCAGATTCAAACTTACTTGCGCGAGCAGATGCCGGTCTGGAAACAGACCCACACTGGCGTTGAAGAGATGAAAGTCGCCGTGATGGGATGCGTGGTCAACGGACCCGGCGAATCGAAGCACGCGAGCCTTGGCATTTCCTTGCCTGGAACTTTTGAGGAGCCGAAAGCTCCGGTGTATGTTGATGGACGATTGTTCACTACGCTGAAGGGTGACAAGATTGTCACCGAGTTCATCAAAATTCTCGACGACTACGTTGACTCGCATTACGCAACCAAGGAAAAAGAAGAAGTGGGCGCGCGGGCGGCTGAGCGGAGCGCCGGCCTGGCGCCGCTAATCGTCCTTAATTGAAATCGAATCCTTTGAATTCCTATCCGCTTGGGGCACTGACCTTTGACTCAGGCCGCCCCTGCTGAGAAGCAAACTTCCTGAAAATTACGTAACCAATATCGTCCTCCCATCATCCTATTATTAGAGTAGGTGATATGCCGTCCGACCAGCAGTTTCGGCGCAAGGGTTATCGAAGGGCTTGGATTCGGGTAGCGCTGGCCTGCACGGCGCTGGTTGCGGTGCTGGCGGCCAGAAGCGTAGCACCGAATTTCACCTTCGCGCTCGGCTACTCTTCGATCAGCGCGGATTCTCACCATGATCAGCGGCCGCGTTTTGTTGACAGCGGGGCGAAGTGGATCGCTCCTGCCGAAGTACATCTGCTCTTTCCCGCCAGCGCCGAATTGGTTCTTGCAACACCCTCACGACCGTTTTACTCGACTCTTTACGGCATAGGTTTCCACTACAATCGCCCCCCTCCCGTTGGCTAAGCACCCGGCGTAACCAGCCAGGAAATGATTCCCAGGTTTCGAGGTAACAAACCCACGGCCGCGTACGGGTTTCGTGCGGCCGCGGCATCCATCGTGCCTAGGGCGTCGCACCAGTCTCTAACATAGCGGTATGGGTATAGCGATATTGAAATCGAAACGGGAGAAAGAAATGTGCGCAATGAAAATCTTATGCGTTGAGGACCATCCCGAGTACATGGCGATCCTAACTTGTGCCCTCGAAGGGATCGGTTACGAAGTAATGCCTGCGCGCAACGAAGGGCAGGCCATTCACCTTCTGACAAAACAATCTATCGATGGAGTGTTGCTGGAGGATAACTTGTCGGATGTAACCGGCGGCACATTGCGTTCCAAACTGAAGGCAATACGTCCGGAGATCCCCGTCTTGCTGTTTGCCGGAGTGGGCAAGCAGACCACACACATGCTGCGGTTCTTCGACGCCTATCTACGAAATGTAGAGGGGATTTTGGGAGATACGGAGCTATGAAACGCACGCGCTATAAGAGATTTAAGACGAGATGTAGCAAGCAACTTAATCGCGTGAGTATCTCGCGATACTCACTGAAGCAGTAAGAGATTGGAGGGTATGACAATGGCGATCACTAAGTTGCAACCAATCGCCAGTATGATTCTGGGCGTACTTTTATCGCTGCCGGCCTGGGCAAGCACCCCGAGCGCGGATCAAGCGGTACCAGGATCGCTGAACTACGTTGAAGGCCAGGTGTCGATGAACACGACGGCCGTCGACGCAAAATCTGTTGGATCGGCTGAACTACAGGCCGGTCAACCGTTAACGACGGAGAAGGGTAAGGCTGAAATTCTGCTAACACCGGGAGTGTTCTTGCGTCTTGGCGACCACACTTCCGTGCGAATGATTTCGCCAAGCCTTACGAATACGGAGGTCGCGGTCGACAAGGGGCACGCGATGATCGAGGTGGCGGAGATTCATCCGGAGAACGACATTGCCGTCAGCGTAAACGGCGCCACAACGAGGTTGCTGAAGACCGGCTTGTACGACTTCGACGTGACGCAAAATCAGTTACGAGTGTTTGATGGCAAGGCGTCGGTCGACGAGGACGGCAAAAATGTCAACGTGAAAGCGGGGCACGAGATGAGCCTCGCGGAAAATGGAACACCGAAACAGAGCAAGTTCGACAAGAAGTCGTATGAAGAAAACGACCTCTATCGCTGGAGCAGTCTGCGCTCTGCCTATTTGGCGGAGGCTAATGTGGACGCGGCCGGCAGGTACACCTCGGCCGGTTGGGGCGGGCCTTGGGGTTGGGCCGGCTGGGATTGGGACCCGTGGTTTGACGCCTACACTTTTGTGCCGGGAGATGGCATATGGTATAGCCCGTTTGGCTGGGGATTCTATTCTCCCTGGTGGGTGTTTGACGCGCCCTTCTTTGGATACGGCTGGGGCGGTGGACGTTACCTCCATGATTTCGGCAATCACCGCGATTGGGAATCGCATTCGCCCTACGTCGCGAGCAAGAGCTACGACCATGGCATCTATCGCGGTCCGGGCTCGGAGGGCCGCGGCTTTCATTCTGGGCCTAGTATGGCTGGCGCTCGTGGCATCGGAGGATTCGGACGCGGCGGGTCCCAAGGTGGTGGTGGATTCCATGGCGGTGGTGGCGGATTCCACGGTGGCGGTGGTGGAGGACACGGTCGGTAAGCTCGACATGACTCTAAGACCGGTGGAGGCAACTACGTGATGCCGGCGACACCTAGCATAGGAGGAAGGAGTTATGAAAACGAAAAAGACGGTAGAAATTGGGCCGGACTTTTTGTTCGAATCCAGCAAGATGAAACTTGCGGTTGGCATTGTTTTCATGGCCATTCTGTTGGCTATGGCTACAGAATCGTTCGGGCAGAATGCGATTCCGCCCGGAACGATACTGCCACTGCAACTGAATACTTCGCTGAACTCAAGAAAGAGCAAGTCTGGGCAAGTTGTAACGGCACGCGTTATGCAGGATGTACCGTTGCCGTCGGGCGGGAGGATTCGCGCAGGGTCGAAAGCGATCGCTCGAGTGCTTGACGTATCCGAAGCAAGGAACGGAAGGGGAGCGCGAATCTCTTTGCGCTTCGACACACTGGAAGTTTCGAAGCGACGGATTCCCGTAACCACGAACCTGAGGGCACTGGCGTCGATGATGGAGGTGGAGGACGGGCAGATTCCGAAGACTGGCCCCGACCGAGGAACTCCGGAAGACGCTTGGACCACGGTGCAAGTTGGAGGAAATGTTGTTTACCGGGGTGGTGGTCCGGTCGCCAATGGTTTGGAAGTGGTGGGGACGCCAACGACCAACGGCGTGCTCGTTCAGGTTTCGTCGAAGCCCGGCACTCCATGCCGGGGAAGCTTGGGCGGCGATCGTCTGCAAGCGCTATGGATTTTCTCCGCCGATGCTTGCGGAACCTACGGCTTCGCCGATCTAACGATTGCACACGCGGGGCGGAGCGATCCGATTGGACAGATTACGCTCGCTACGGACAAGAAGAATATTGACGTGCGAGCGGGAAGCGGACTACTTCTGCGCGTCAGATGACCAGACGCAGCACTGAGCGGAGAGGAATTCTTCTATGACGACTTACCGGAGTATGACCGAACGGCGGCGGCGGTCGACGCCATCGTTCGGAATTGGAAAGCTTATGTTCGCGATAGTTCTGGCGATTCTCGTTTTTCTGCTCGGCCAGAGCATGGTGCATCACAATTTTCATCAAGGCATGCGAGTGCATAGGAATGGCTCCATCGGACAGTAGAATCATCGGACAGCAGGGACGACAGTGGTGTGACAGGGCTTTCCGACCCTGTCAGGGACTTGCCAGACGCAGTCATTGCAGTGTTGCGCAGGGTTTCTTGGGGTGGGAGACGGGAATTGAACCCGCAACCGTCGGAGCCACAGTCCGATGCTCTACCGATTGAGCTACTCCC
>Ga0210391_10004996_pt1 | contig 10952 bp, 7 predicted proteins | sample IncBWC12OmetaG_FD_160573 | JGI IMG/M metagenome (GOLD analysis project Ga0210391, IMG submission 160573) | Forest soil microbial communities from Barre Woods Harvard Forest LTER site, Petersham, Massachusetts, United States - Inc-BW-C-12-O ...
GTCCGGGGCCGGCGACACCCGCGCTCGATTTGCGGGTCGCCGTCGCCGCTGCTACCGATCGAGTGCCGTGCACGTCCAGCGTCGAAGGAACCGAGCCTCGCGCAAAGGGCTCCGCCCGCTGGCGGGCGCGGTGGCGCGCCTCTTCGTCGCCGCGGCGCTCGTTCTCGCGAGTCTGCACGCCGGCGCGCACTATTTTTATTGCGAGGCCATCGGTCTTTCGGCCACCGATCCCTGCGCGCAAGCCTCGCACGAGGGGCCAGGCTGCCCGCTCGAGGCCTCGCGCGTCGAACCGATCGATTGCTGCCAGCGGATCACGAACCCCGCGCTGCCGGACGGAGCGCGGGCGGAGCCCCCGACCGTTCCTCCGGCGCCTCTCGTTTCCCTACTCCCGGCGATCCCGAACGCGACCTCGGTGCTGCGGCGCGATCCGAACGCGAGTCTGCGTTTTTCGGAGCGCTGGCGCGGCCCTCCTCGGTGGGGCGACGATCGGCGCACGCAGTTGATGGTGTTTCTCACATGAGCTGACCGCGGGGTTCTGCACGAGAACCCCGCCCGCCATCGCGGAATGCCTGCGCACGCTCCGGCGTGCGCAGCGCGGTTGGCCGTGGACGCAACGCGCGCCGCGGCCGTGCCCACGGCCGTGGACGCAACGCGCGCCGCGGCCGTGAAAACGCGGAGAGGATCACCATGGATTTGCCCGCTGCGGGTCGAACCTTGCGGTTCGTGCCCATCGTATTTGCAATTGGTTGCGCCACGACCGGACACGCCGCTTACGACCCGGTCGAACCGGAGGGCGCTCGCGCGCCGACCGGCGACGGACCCCGCCTCGTCGTCGACGAAGCCATCGCGAAAGGGCCTCTTCTCGAACGCGCGGCGTTCGTGCGCGAGGTTCTGCGCGTCAATCCGTCGATCGAATCGGCGCGGCAGGCGTGGCGCGCCGCCGCGGCGCGCACGCGCCAGTCAGGGGTCCTCGACGATCCCATGGTGACCGTGGACATGGCGCCGCTGACGCTCGGGTCGTCCAAGGCGCGGTTCTCGTGGGACGCGATGATCAGCCAAAAGCTCGCCTGGCCAGGCAAACTTTCGCTGGACGAGGCGGTCCGTTCCGCCGAGGCCAATGCAGCCAAGATCGATGTCGACGCGGCGCTTCGCGACCTCGCGCTGACGGCGGCGCTGCTCTTCGACCAGTACTTCGTCATCGCGCGTTCGATCGAGATCAACGCGCATCACGTCGAATTGATGCGCGCGATGCGGGCCGCCGCCGCCGCGCAATACGCGGCGGGTCGCGGCGCGGCCCAAGACGCGCTGCAAGCGGAGTTCGAGCTCGCGCACATGGAGCACGACACGGTGACCCTCCTCTCGCAGCGGAACGTCACCGTCGCGCAGATGAACGAGCTCCTTCATCGCTCGCCCCGAGAGCCTTTGCCGCCGCCACCCACGGCGTTGCCGTCTCCGGCCTCGCGCGATCCACTGAACCAGGCGCAACTCGAAGCCGAGGCCGTCGACGACCGCCCGGACATCCGGGCCGCTCGCGCGCGATCGCGTGCGGAGGCGGCGCGCGCCGAACGCGCGGCGCGAGAGTCGTATCCCGACTTCACCGTCTCGACGGCCTACAACGTCTTTTGGGACACCCCCGAACAGCGCTGGACCGTCGGGCTCACCTTCAATCTGCCCGTGCAGGCGGGTCGCCGCGCCGGCGCGATCGACGAAGCGAACGCGATGCGGGCGCAATTCGACGCCGATGCACTGCGCATCCGCGACGCCGCCCGCACCCAGGTCGTGGTCGCGATCGAGCAGCTCGAGGAAGCGGAGCACGTCGTGCGCCTGTACGAAGCGCGCCTCGTCCCGGTCGCGCGCAACGAGGTCGACGCAGCGCAGGCCGCCTTCGTCGCCTCGCAAGCGCCCTTCGTGAGCGTCGTCGCCGCCGAGAAGAACCTCCGCAGCGTCGAGCTCGAGATGCAGATGGCGAGCGCCGACGTCGACCGCCGTCGCGCGGAGTTGGACCACGCGTGCGGGCGCATGCCCGGCCTCGATGGAGCGGGGGTCACGCCATGACCCGCCCGACGAAGCAGCGCCTTCGGCGTTCGTGGATCGCGGCGATCATGGCCCTCCTGGCGGCCGTCGTCACGGCGCTCGTCTTTCGTGGCACGCTCGCGGCGTGGTTTGCGGGCAAGCCGGCCCCCGATTCCGCGGGCGGACACGGGATCGAGCCATCGCCCGCCGGCGCCCCGGGCGGCATCGATCATTACACGTGCTCGATGCACCCGTCGGTCAAGCAGGCGGGCCCGGGGACCTGCCCTATCTGCGGCATGAACCTCGTGCCCGTCACGCGGGAAGAACGGCAACGGGGCGTCGTGACGATCGACGAAGCCCGCCGTCAGCTCATCGGGGTGCGCACCGCGCCGGTCGTAGAGGCCCCGATGCGCAAATCGTTCCGCGCCGTCGGACACGTGACGTACGACGAGACGTCGCTCACCGACGTCGAGCTCAAAGTCCACGGCTGGATCACGAAGCTCTACGCGAATCGGACCGGGCAGCGCGTGGCGCGCGGGCAGCCGCTCTTTCGGATGTACAGCCCGGAGCTCTTCAACGCCGAGCAAGACTTCCTGCTCGGCGGTCGGGCCGGCTCACGCGCGACGAGCATCGATTCGTCGCACGGACCCGACGGCGCGGACGGGGGGGCGGCCCCGCCGCCGCTTTTCGCCAGCGCGGCGCGACGGCGCTTGCATCTACTCGGGCTCACCGACGCGCAGATCGACGCCATCGCGCAAAGCGGCACGCCGTCGGAGGACCTGGCCGTGCCTTCGCCGGCGAGCGGATTCATCGTCGAGAAAAACGTGGTCGAAGGCGCGTCGGTCGATGCCGGCGCGAAGCTCTATCGCATCGCCGCGCTCACCCGACTGTGGGTCGAGGCCGACGTCTACGAATCCGATCTCGCGCAAGTCGCGGCGGGCCAGGACGCTCGCGTCACTCTCGATTACCTCCCGGGTCGCGCCTACGACGCAAAGGTCGCCTACGTCTATCCTTCCGTCGATCCGGCGACGCGTACCGGGCGCGTGCGGATCGAGCTCGCGAACGACGATCTCGCGCTCCTGCCCGGGATGTACGCGAGCGTCGAGCTCGCGACCGACCTTGGGCCTCGTGTTCAAATCCCGATCGCCGCGATCGTCTACACCGGACCCCGGCGGCTCGTGTTCGCGGATCTCGGCCACGGCCGGTTCCGGCCGACCGAAGTGCAAGTCGGGGCCGAATCGAGCGGCATGGTCGAGGTCCTGTCGGGGCTCTCCCCGGGGGACTCGGTGGCCGCGAGCGGCGTCTTTCTCATCGCCGCCGAGGCTCGCATTGCCACGGCGGCGACGTACTGGGATTCGCGGAGTCCCGCGCCGTGAGCACCGGTCGCGAAGCGTCACCGAGGAGCGGGCCCATCGCGTCGATCATCGCCGCGAGCGCCCGTCGCCCGTTCCTCACGATCCTCCTCGTCGCCGCCTTCACCGCGTGGGGATGGGTCTCGCTCCGACGGGCGCCGCTCGACGCCATCCCCGACCTCTCCGACGTGCAAGTGATCGTCTTCACGGAGTGGATGGGGCAGAGCCCGGATCTCGTCGAGGACCAGATCACCTACCCCATCTCGAGCGCGCTCGTGTCCGCACCGAAAGTGCAGGCCGTACGCGCGCAGTCGATGTTCGGCATGTCGTTCGTCAACGTCATCTTCGACGAGGGCACCGACATGTACTGGGCGCGCAGCCGCGTCCTCGAGTATCTGAGCTCCGTACGCGGCAAGCTGCCACGAGGCGTCAACCCCGTGCTCGGGCCCGACGCCACCGGCGTCGGCTGGGTCTTCGAGTACGCGCTCGTCGATACGAGCGGCAAGCACGATCTCGCCGAGCTTCGGTCGATGCAGGACTGGAACCTGCGCTACGCGCTCGGCAGCGTGCCGGGCGTCGCGGAGGTTGCGAGCGTCGGCGGCTTCGTGAAGCAGTACCAAGTCAACGTCGACCCGAACAAGCTCACTGGACACGGCGTCACGATGGATGACGTCGTCCGCGCCGTACGCGCCGCCAACCAGGAGGTCGGTGGACGCGTCCTCGAGATGGGCGGCCACGAGGCGATCATTCGCGGCCGCGGATACGTTCGGTCGCCCGAAGACATCGGCGCCGCTGCGGTCAAATCGATCGACGGGACCCCCATCCGTGTGAAGGACGTCGCGGTCGTGAGCGTCGGCCCGGAGATCCGGCGCGGGTTGACGGAACTGAACGGCGAGGGCGAGGCGCCGGGCGGAATCGTCGTCATGCGATACGGGGAAAACGCGCTGACGGTCATCGACGCCGTCAAAGAGAGGATCCGGCAGATCGAGCCGGCGCTGCCGGACGGCGTGCGTATCGTGCCGGCCTACGATCGCTCGCAGCTCATCGAAGAATCGATCCGCACCCTGCGGCGCACGCTCGTCGAAGAGATGGTGGTGGTGAGCCTCGTCATCTTCGTCTTCTTGCTCCACGCGCGGAGCGCGCTCATTCCGATTCTGACGCTCCCCGTTGGAGTCTTGCTCGCCTTCATCCCCATGGCCGAGCAGCATCTCACCGCGAACATCATGTCGCTCGGTGGCATCGCGGTCGCCATCGGCGCGATGGTCGACGCCTCGATCATTCTCATCGAGAACATCCACCAGAAGCTCGCCGAGCACGAGCGCGAGAACGCGGCCGGTTCTCGCACCGACGTGGTCATCCGGGCGATGCAGGAGGTCGGGCCGTCGATCTTCTTTTCGCTGCTCATCATCACAGTGTCCTTCTTGCCGGTGTTCACGCTCGAAGCCACCGAAGGCAGGCTGTTCAAGCCGCTGGCGTTCACCAAGACCTATTCGATCGGCTTCGCGTCGATCCTCGCGGTCACGCTGACGCCGGCGCTGGCCGTCCTTCTCATTCGGGGCAAGGTGCGCGACGAGGACCCCGTCAACCGGTGGCTCACCGCGATGTACGCGCCGGTCGTGCGCTGGGTGGTCCAGCACCGTTGGCTCGTCATCGGCCTCGCGGCCGGCATCATGGTCCTCACTGTGCCCGCCGTCCTCCGGCTCGGCCACGAGTTCATGCCACCGCTCAACGAAGGCGTGATCCTCTACATGCCGACAGCGCCGCCGGGAATGAGCGAAAACGAGTCGGCCGTGGTCCTCCAGGCGATGGATCGGACGCTCAAGGCGTTCCCGGAGGTCGCGAGCGTATTCGGCAAAGAGGGCCGGGCGGAAACGCCCACCGACCCCGCGCCTCTCGGAATGGCCGAAGTGACGGTCGTCTTGAAGCCCCCGTCGGAGTGGAGGCCCGGAATGACCTGGGACGGCCTTCTCGAAGAAATGAACGACAAGCTCCATTTTCCGGGCATGACGAACGTCTGGTGGATGCCCATCCAGACGCGCACCGAAATGCTCGCGACGGGCGTCCGCAGTCCTTTGGGCATCGAAGTCTTCGGCGACGACCTCGACGCGATCGAAGAGACCGCCATCCGCGTCGAGCACGCCGTCGCCAAAGTACCCGGCACGCGCAGCGCGTTCGCCGAGCGATCGACCGGCGGGTTCTACATCGACGTGGACGTGAACCGCGAGCAAGCCGCTCGCCATGGCCTCAGCGCCGAGGACGTGAACCGGGCCGTGTCCCAATCGATCGGCGGCGAAAACGTCTCCGAAGTCGTCGCCGGCCGGGCGCGCTACCCGATCCAGGTCCGCTACGCCCGCGAGTACCGCGACGAACCCGTCTTGCTCGAGCGAACGCGAATCGCCACGCCGTCGGGCGCCCAGATTCCGCTCGCGCAGGTCGCCACCCTCCGCAGCGTTCTCGGGCCGCCGATGATCCGGAGCGAGGGCGGGAAGCTCGTCGGCTTCGTCTTCGTCGACACGAATCGCCCGATCGCCGACTACGTCGCCGAGGCGAAGCAGGCGGTCGCTCGCGACGCGCAGCTCTCGCCGGGGACGCACCTCGAGTGGGTCGGTCAGTTCAAGTATTTCGAGCGCGCCAAGGAACGCCTCGAATGGGTCGTCCCGCTGACGCTCGGAATCGTGTTCCTGCTCCTCTACTCGAACACGCGGTCGATCGCCGAGACGCTCATCGTCATGCTCGCGGTCCCCTTCTCGCTCGTCGGCGCGTTCTGGCTCCTCTATCTCCTTCATTACAACTTGAGCGTCGCCGTCTGGGTGGGCGTCATCGCGCTCGCGGGCCTCGATGCGGAGACGGGCGTCGTCATGCTTCTCTACCTGACGCTCGCCCACGACCGGCGCGTCCGCGACGGGCGGCTCGCGACCTTCGAAGACCTGGAGGAGGCGATCGTCGAGGGCGCGGCGAAGCGCTTGCGACCGAAGCTCATGACCGTCGCGACGATGATCCTCGGCCTTGCGCCGGTTCTCTGGAGCAGCGGAACGGGGGCCGACGTTATGAAGCGCATCGCCGCTCCCATGGTCGGCGGTCTCGTGACGTCGTTCCTCCTCGAACTCCTCGTGTATCCCGCGCTGTTCGCGCTCTGGAAGGGACGCGCGTCAGGTCCCGCGCCTCCGCAACGCGCCCTATGAGAATTCCTCATGCGATCGACCCCTGCGGGAAGGCTATCCTTCGCGCACACGGCTCTCGCGCACGCATCAACGAACCAAGAGGCATGTCTTGCTCCACGTCCATTTTTGGCCCACCCCGAATGGCAAGAAGGTCACGATCTTCCTCGAGGAGGCAGGTCTCGAGTACCGCGTCGTCCCCTGCAACATCGGGCGTGGGGACCAGTTTCAGCCGAGTTTCTTGGCGCTGAATCCGAATCACAGGATGCCCGTCCTCGTCGATGACGATCCTGCCGGCGGCGGACCGCCGATCTCCATCTTCGAATCCGGCGCGATCTTGCTCTATCTCGCGGAGAAGTCGGGCAAGCTGTGGTCGACGGACGTTCGGGTTCGCTACGAGATAACCCAGTGGCTGGTGTGGCAAGTGGCCAACCAGGGCCCCAAGACAGGCGAGCTCGGGCACTTCCTCCGCCTCGGAGACAAGCAAGGCGACCAGTCGTACGCGGTCCGTCGTTTCGGAGACGAAGTGAACCGGCTCTACGGAGTTCTGAACAACCGCCTGTACGACCGCCGCTACCTCGCCGGGTCGTCGTACACGATCGCGGACGTGATTTCGTATCCGTGGGTCGTGAACTGGAAGGCGCAACAGCAAAACCTCGACGACTTCCGGTATGTGAAGCGCTGGTTCGAAGAGCTGAGCGCGCGGCCCGCGGTCCAGCGCGGCCTCGCGGTGGGCGCGGACTTCGCCGAAGATTTCGCGAAGCTCCCTCCCGAGGAGATCGAGCGCCGCACCAAGCTCCTCTACAACCAGCGCGCGATTCCCGCGCCGAGCTCCGGCGGGATCTGAGCGACACGCACGTCCGCGCGCGGCCGAGGCCGACAAGATCCACGCGCGCCGCATCGAGGGGCCGTTGAAGTGGCTTCACTCGCCCGGAGGACGGCGCGGGACGAATGCGTGAATCGTGATCTGATGAGGGACGTCGAAGCGCTCCGCACCGCGCTCGCGGAGGGCCTGATCGAGCTCGCGATCGAAGGCCTCGACGCGATCGGCCGGAAGCGCGGCGCCGATCCACTTGCTCGCGCGAATGCGCCCGCGCCACGATTCGCGGGTGAACGCGAGCGGCTCGACGTACGTGTGGTACGTCCGCAAGCGAAAGCGCTCGGCGGACCAAGCGGGCACCGGCTCCTCGCGCCTGCCGCCCGCTCCGGCGACCGCCTGCGGGTTGTAGCGGGCGATGAGCGCGTCGGTCGCGCGCGTGATGTCGTTGTCCACCCGCGCCCAGATGATCGACGCGATGAGCAGGATCCCGTTCGGACGGAGAAGCCTGGGTACTTCCTCGACCATGCGCGCCGTTTCGAAGTAGCGCCAGCACATGCTCGCCGTGATCGCGTCGAACGACGCGTCGGGCAAGCCGGTCCGCTCGGCGAGGGCAAAGCGAAGGTCGAGGGGCAGGGCCTCGCGCATAGCGACATCGCGGGCTGCGGCGAGCTGGGATTCCGAGGCGTCGATGCCGACGACGCGTGCACCCTGGCGCGCGAAGGGAATCGCGAGCGCGCCGGTTCCCGTACCGAGGTCCAGAATGTCCTGGCCCGGGAGGCCTATTTCCACTTCGCGGAGGAGTCGAAAGAAGCTCGGTGGGTATCCGGGACGGTGCTCGAGATAGTCGCGCGAGGTCGCGTTCCAGTCGAGGCCCGCACCGGGCACGATGGCGGCCCCGGCGACTTCGGGACGAGAAGGGGTGCTCATGGTCCGACTTTAAGGCCCGAGCCCCGGCGTTTCTTCCGCAGGTCAGGCCGCCGCGCTACGAGCGGGGCGGTTTTTGACCGCCTCGCGCCAAGCCTTCGCTTCCGCGGACGATCGGCTTCGGTCTTTCGCTGCGCCCGATCCTCGCCGCGAGCCGTGAGGTTTTTTCGTACATGGCAATGAGCGATTCGCAGTCGTCGGCCGCGCGAATCCCGCGCGTCGTTCTTTTTTCGGTGTTTGCTATTCGGCGGCCCTGGCACGAGACGAGAGCCGGGGCATGCATGAGCGCTCGGACGCGCCGGGGACGCACCCCGACAAGGGCCGCCGGCTGCTCATCGGCGGTCTCGACGAGGTCTGGACGCGGCACGAAGCCCAACGAGAATGGAAGCCCTCGCATGTTTGAATGGATCGTCCGAGGTCGCTGCACCGGCTGCAATCGCTGCGTGGAGGCGTGCAGCAGCGGCTTTCTTCGAAAGAGAAGGCAGACCCACGGTGAAATCCCCGCACCTGCGAAGAGCGCTCAGCGCTCGCGGCGACGACCCGAGCGGCCGGCTTTTCCACGGGCGCCGCGCGTCCCGTCCGCCGAGACGGTTTCCGCCTGCTCCGGAGCCGTGCCTTCGCGCTCCGGCTCGGCCGGCGCGCGAAGCGCCTCGTCGATTTCTTCGACGGTGAGCCCCAACCCGCGCGCACGGGTGAACGCCGCGCGCAGCACGTCGCGCACGGCGGCAGGCGGCGCCTGCATCGTGTCGGCCGCGGCGCACACGATCGACTCCACCAGCAAGCGCGTCGGCGGCGGCTTGCGCGGAGGCGGCACCGGCGCGGAGGGCACGGCGGGTGGCGCAGGCTGCGGCGGAGGCGCGGGAGGCACGATGCCAAGCTGCTCGAGTGTCTTCCCGCCCTCGGCGGCGAGCTCCGCGGCCAGCGCGGCGTCGCGCGGGTACACGGCACGTGCGAGCGTGTGCAAGTGCTCCGAGTACGGCATGACGTGCGACGCGAAGTGCCGCTGAACCGTGCGGCGTGAGACGCCGAGCAGCGCAGCAAGGTCACCCTGGAGAAGACCGAGCGTGCTCGTCGCACGCGCGACCAGAGCGTGCGCCGCGGGGCCAGGAATGTGGGGCATGCTCCCGCGACTCTCGCACGAAAACGCGGGAAAAGGCGACTTCCTGCGCGAACGTGGCGCACGGGAGCGACATCCTGGCGCATTTGTGGTCATGAGCACGCCCGCTCCGCACGCCCTTGGCGCCGATGCGCATGCTCGTGGCGCCCCCGTGCAACAGTTATGCGCCATCAAAGTCGCGTTTGTCGCATTGGACGCCGATGCGTGCGCCATGTGACACGTTCTATGCGACAGGCTCGCCGCAGGTTCTATCGCGGAGGTCCACAACGGCGCCATGTTTGCCGAATATGGCGCATTGAACCGCCATCCATGCGCCAATCAGGCGCCGGTCGGCGCCACTAGTCCCGACGATGTCGCATGAGTGGCGCTTCGATACGCCACGGTGCACGTACGAAGCGCCACGCGTGCTCTTCGGCCTCGTGCGCTCGTTTCATCGTGCGCCATCCTCGGGCGGCTAGAGGAGGAACACCTTCGCGTAATGATCGGCGATCGCGTCGCTGCCGAGGAGCGAGAAGAACGTCGAGTACGCCATCCAGATCGCGAGGCCGTTCAAATCGCGGAACATCGGCGGCAAGAACCGTGGCGGCTTCACGACTCCGTCGGCGATGCGGCGCGCGAGTACCGGCACGTCCTCGTGGGCGACTTTCCCGAGGAAGAGCATGGGAATCAGATCGAGCCGATTGTGCTGAATCGCGCTCCGGATGAACGCGTAGTTGAGCACAATGCCCTTGCAATAACACGCGTCCTTCGTGAAGGGCGCGCCGCCGGTCACGACGCCGCCGCGGAAGATGCGGCGCGTATTGTTGAAGCATTCTTGCTCGTCGTAGCCCTCGGTGCGAAACCACTCGAACACGTCGAGAAAATCCGCCCCGTCCTCGGCTTTGTCGACCGCGAGGATGCGGTCGTTGAGCCGCCGCGCCCTGCGCGGGTGCGTGCGGAACGTGAACATCTCGACGAGCGCCGCCAGGCCCTCTTGCACGGCCGCGGTGCGCGGCGGCCCTTTCGCAAGCCATTTGGCGACGGGCTGCTGCTGGCCGTTGAGCGACGTCGCCACGTGCACCCAACCCTCGTGCACTTCGAGAATGTCGATGTCGCGATCGCTGAACTTGGCGCCCGTTCGCACTTTGACGTAGTCGCTGCCGGCGGCGGCGTCCGCGAGAATCCCGTTGTCCGCCTCGACGCGGACGTGCGCGTCCCCGAAAAATGCCGCCAGCCTCTCGCCGAGCTGGCGCGCGGCTTCCGTCGCGTCGATCGTGCGCGGATACGCGGGTGAACCGCCGAATCCCGGTCCACCCCATTCGTCGACCTTGGTCAAGAGCCCGTAGAGCAGCTGCCCGAGGTCGCGCACGCTGAGACGCCCGTCGGGGAACTTGTCCTTGGGCGATCCGTACAGCCGGCGCGACGACGCGTAGAACGCCGGCGTGCCCCGCGCCGCTAGCATCTGGACGACGTCGCGGTATTCGAGCGCCGTCGCCTGCATGATGGCCGCGATGGGATCGCTCGCGCCGAGGTTGTGCTCGATGTCGCGGGCGATCGCTTCGAACTCGTCGCACTTCGTTCGCACGTCG
>Ga0210391_10004998_pt1 | contig 10946 bp, 11 predicted proteins | sample IncBWC12OmetaG_FD_160573 | JGI IMG/M metagenome (GOLD analysis project Ga0210391, IMG submission 160573) | Forest soil microbial communities from Barre Woods Harvard Forest LTER site, Petersham, Massachusetts, United States - Inc-BW-C-12-O ...
CGCCAGAGATCTGCTGAATGCGCAGCAGAACCCCGTAACCATGCAATGGGCCAAGCGAGACGGCTTTGAGAATAAGCATGTCCAGCGTGCCCTGCAGCAAATCAATTGGTTTGCCCACGATCTCTCCTTGTTTGTCTAGGAGAGGTTTAACAAAACTCACCTAGATAGTCAAGGAGAGAGTATTTTTGGCGGAAAATTCCCCCGAATGAGGATGAAGGTACAGTTCGACTCTCGTCGAAAGGTGAGTCAGATCGCAAACCCAAAGGTCGGCGATTCAAATCCGCCCCCCGCAACCCTGAACTGCAGAAATGCAGTGGCGTTCGCCTTTACAGAATTGCCAGTTCTCTCGGAGCCAACCTCAAACTTCCCACAAGCCCGTCTGGCTAACATCCGGATGGCGACAACACAGCCAGCATTTTACGATCCGCGTGCAACGCTGTACGGCTATAATTACGCGGACCGATGTCTCTTACTCCCGGCACAAAACTTGGTCCCTATGAAATCCAGGCGCCGCTGGGCGCGGGTGGAATGGGCGAGGTGTATCGAGCGCACGACACCCGACTGGGGCGCGATGTCGCGGTGAAAATTCTGCCGGAGTCCTTCGCCGGAGACAGCGATCGTCTGCGTCGCTTTGAGCGGGCACCGAGGACTTAGAGGAAATTCAGCGGACCTCGGCGAGCTGGCCGCGCAATTTGTGGTTGGCGCGCAACAAAGTGTTCTTGATTGTGCCCTCAGTCGTATTCAGGAGGTCGGCCACCGTTCGCAGTCTGAGGCCATGGTAGTGCTTCAATTCGAAGACCATCCGCTCGCGGGGCGAGAGTCTTCCGAGCGCACGAAGGATGCATCGGCGCAATTCAGGGCCAACCAGGCTGCGCTCGGGGGTGGCACCTGGGTTGTGGTCAGGCATGCGATTAAGCACATCCTCGTCGTCGCCGTCCGGAGAAACCAAGGTGGTCACATCCCGGCCGCTTGAATTCTTCTTGCGCAGATGATCGAGACAGAGATTAGTTACGATGCGGTAGATCCAGGTATAGAAAGAGCACTCGAAGCGAAAGCGCGGCAAGTTTATGTACGCCCGAAGAAAAACCTCGTGATAAATGTTCTGACCATCCTCCTCCGAACCAGTGAGATGGATGGCGAGGCGCAGCACGGCGCGGTCATACTGGTTGACCAGTTCTTCGAAGGCGGCGGTGTTGCCCTGCTGGGCTTGGCGGATAAGCAACGTGACATCCACGGGGACTGGACGGGCCTCACCAACCTTTGGCCCGGAGGCGGCAAATCTAGCAGCATCGACATATGCTGGAGCTATACGAGTTTTGCCGGTGTCACACACGACAATTATCTCCGTCCGCACGAATCTTCGACCGTTCAGAATCTTCGATCAATCATCTGCCCGGCGTACCACGATCACAGCCATGTCGTCCTCGCGCGACCGGCTGCCAGCGAAGTCCTCGGCCGCACCCAGCACGGAGAAAAGCGTGCCGCTAGCATTGGAACCACGGGAGGCCTGTGCCGCAGCAGCCAGGCGCTCTGTACCGAACTCAGCACCCTTCTCGTTTCGGCACTCCGCAATACCGTCGGAATAACCCAGCAATGTGTCGCCCGTCCGTAATGTGGTCTGCCCGTTGGCGAAACAGGCGCCAGCCAGCACTCCCAGTACCGGCCCACCCGCGCACAGGCTCTCCACATGCCCGTCGTTGCGAAAAACCAGCGCAGGCGGATGTCCCGCGCTGCAGTACGTAACCTCAGCAGTCTGCAGGTTGAGCCGGCCTATGAGCAGGGTGGTCAGCGGCAATTCCAAATGCGTGAGTAGCAGATTGCGATTGATGGCGGACAAAGCGGCCGCAGGATTGCCCAGAGTCTCTATCTGCAGCCGGACCATGCCGACCACATGAGTGAACCACATCCCGGCGGAGAGGCCCTTACCAGCGATATCGCCGAGGGCGAATACCAGATCTGGGCCGAGTTCAAACACGCTAATGAAATCGCCGGACAGATGACGTACCGGGAAAATCTCGCTGGCGATCTCAAAGGGCTGACGGCGAAGAACGCGCGGGCCGCAAAGTTTTCTTTGTACCTGAGCGGCTTCGTACATCGTGCGCAGCAGGTCGTCGTGCTCACGACGCAGAGTCGCAAGCTGATCCTCGAGTACACGGTTGCGGCGCGCAGTCCCTGCAGAACCGGAGAGCATTCCTGCATGCCCGGAGGCTCCCGTCCCATGTGCCCAAGTCTCATGAGCCCAAGTCTTGTCCTGGCGCCGGCCCCGAATTTGTAGAGTGTTCTCCAACCTTCATCTCCTGCAGATACCGCGATTCAGCCGACGAATTTGTAGCCCGTACCGTGTATGGTAAGGATGAATCGAGGCTCGTCCGGTGTAGGCTCGATCTTCTGCCGCAAGCGGACAATGTGTGCATCCACGGTGCGCGTGGTCGGAAAGCGCCCGTAGCCCCAGACATCCTCGAGCAGGCGATCGCGGCTCAGGGTCTCCCCAGGATGGCAGAGGAAGTACTTCAGCAGCTCGAACTCCTTCGAGGAGAAATCCATCGCCTTCCCCCGGCGCGACACCTGGCAACTGCGCAGATTTACCTCGACATCACCAAACGCGTAGCGGTCCTGCTCTTTAGGATCGGTACGGGCACGGCGGAGGACGGCCTTTACGCGGGCCAGCAGCTCACGAATGGAAAACGGCTTGGTGACGTAATCATCCGCTCCCAACTCGAGTCCGACGACTTTGTCCACTTCCTGGCCACGCGCCGTGAGCATGATGATAGGTACGGAAGGCCGCTTGGACTTGAGCTGCTTGCAAACGTCCAGCCCGCTCATGCGAGGCATCATGACATCGAGGATCACCAGGTCGGGTGCTTCCTTGAGCGCGCGTTCCAAGCCAGCAACGCCGTCTGGGGCGCTAATCACCTCATATCCTTCGTACTCGAAGTTGTCGCGCAAACCGGCAACCATGTTGGGTTCGTCTTCGACAATCAGGATTTTGGCCATCTCATGATCTCCACGGTTTCTTTTCGCTTGGGCCTGTAACTCGATTGCTGAATTAATGGATGTCATTGCGAGTTTCTCCGTCGCCGATCAGGCTACGTGGTTGCGTCCGTTCTCTCTCTGCTCCACCGGCAGGGCTATGGTGAACTTGCTGCCCGCGCCGGGCGCGCTGTCCACCAAGACCTCTCCGCCATGGGCCTGCACAATGTGCCGCACCAGGGAAAGGCCCAGTCCGCTTCCCTTGGTGTTGTGAACGAGTGGATCGCCCACGCGATAAAACTTTTCGAAGATCTTGTGTTGCTCCTGATAAGGGATGCCGATCCCGTGGTCAATTACTTCCAGTTTTACGGATCCGTTTTCACGATACAGCTTGACACCGATGTACTTCCGGACTTGTGAATACTTGAGAGCATTGTTGACGAGGTTCAACAGCGACCGGGCCACCGCCTCGCGATCCACGCGCAGGGGCGGCACTTCGTCGATCCTTTCTTCATAAGCGAACCCATGTTGCTCGATCTGGTAGCGATAGGAATCGAGGGTGTTATGGACCAGTTCGCGCAGGTCCGTCTCGCGGAAGTCGTACTCCTTGCGGCCCGCTTCAATCCGCGAGAAATCCAGGATGTTGTTGATGAGCGCACTAAGGCGCTCACTCTCATTACGAATAATGCAGTAGTACTCCTGATATTTTTCCTGCGAATTGAGGCGCCCCATTTCCAGAGTTTCGGCGTAAAGCCTGATCAGAGAGAGTGGCGTCCGCAGCTCATGAGAGACGTTCGAAACAAAATCCGATTTCAGCCGGGCCAGCGCCATTTCTTTGCTTACGTTGCGATAAGTCAGCGCAATTCCGCCCGCCAGTACCAGAGACAACGCTCCCAGAGCGAAGAAGTTGATGCGCGCGAAGTGCCGGCCGATGGCTTCCAGCGTGGTTCCACGTAACTTGATGGCTAGCGTAAGACCCGGAAACACGGCTTCCATGTTGCGTTCCACCTCTGGCGCGCCGCCATCCCAACTGGCGGTCGCTGCTAAGGGCTCCGGTTCGCCCTTGGGGTGCACCATGATCGCGCATTGGTTCTTGTCGCCCTGCCCCTCATTGAGGTTGCGGCTCACCACGGTTTCCAGCATCTCGGGAAAGAAGTGCTCTTGCAGATATTCGGCATCGTAAACGATTCCCCCGATCATCTTTTTGCCAGTGGCCTCGTCCGTCATGGCAAACATGGCGAGGGACTGATACTGGTGTTTCTCTCCGCGCGGCACCCAGTTGGGGTAGACGTAGTACGGCACTCCCTTCTTCTCCATCTTTGTCATCCTCTCGACCAGGTCCTTGAACTCCAAGCCGAACCAGCCATCGATCATTTTGGAGAGCTCATCGGCCTCCGCGTGAAGCGCCTGATCATTCTTCAGGCGGTAGGGCTGGGAACGAAACACCAAGCCCTCATGGGGGTCATACGCGAACAGATGAGCGGCGTAGGGATGCGAGGCAAGAAGTCTGTCGAGCGTTTCCGGACATACACTCCCCGGGGATGGAAACCCGCTTCGAACATCGTCCAACTGTTCGTATGCCTTCCGGTTGAACTCCTTTTCGGAAATGGCCAGCATCTGGCTGAAGTCGCGCTGTATGGCGGCCTCCACTGCCCGATCGCGCCGGATGTGCATCAGGTGCCAGGCACTCAGGATCACGAGAGCGGTGGCGGGCAGGACTACGGCGAGTTCGAGGGTTAGTATCAGTCGGGTTCGCTCGTTCCAGCGCCGTTTCGGTTTCATAATGAACTCCTGATCTGGGCCGCTACCTGGATCAGCCCAGCAGGAAACATATTTGAACGGAACAGGGCTTGTGTCAATTGGTAGTAAAAATACGTAAAAAGTTGTGAACTGATTGATATTCGAGGCGAAGTGCCCGCTCACGAGTGTTCGAGGTCGGGCCCGAACGCTACCTTGCCGGCAAGCAGGATTCGATCGACCGTCAATGATCGCATTGGCATCGGGCCGAATGCTTGCGCTGTTCGTGCGGTGGGTAGCCGAGGTATTTTTCTAGCCTTGTGGCGTTTCGATGTCTCTTCCGATCTGCCATACTGGAGGCCTCCCACGCCGCCGGCATATCGGCGGTCAGATTGAGGCTGACGGCCTCGAAGCCCGTGTCCGGACCGCATCAAATTGCCGGTGCGATGGGCTCGCCAGCTATCGTGGGGTGCCACAGGTGTTAGCGGTCATCAAAACGTATTTGTCTGGCATCAGGCCGACAGACTGCGAAGCTTCAGCCTGAGGTAGTCGAGGTAGCCGTCGGGGAGGGGTTGGAGTTACAGTTCTCCGATGGATGGCGCAATGAAATCGGTGGATGGAATAAAATCGGACTCGGTTGGCTGTCTCCCGAATCCACAGCTTAACGCGATCCGTGATCGGGGATCGACCTTCTCATCCCATCCATAAGGTGCCGCCTCCCCAAGGACTCCCAGACGAGATCCGCCAGCGATCCGCTCAGTGAAGATCGAATGGCAGCGGTCTTGCAAGTTGGAAAGAGGAGGAAGTTCCGTGAGCAAACCCGTTCTGGTGGTAACGGCCCATTCCGTCGATGCTGTGGAAACTCGACTCGAGCAAGAGTTCGACCCGCGCCGCAAGGAACACGGTGCTCGCTTCACATTAGAAGAACTGCTGTGTTCGGGATGATGGCTAGGATAGCTAGGGGCTGCAAGATGTGAAAAAATCAGCTAGGGCCGAGATGAACTTCCACAAACGCGGATAACCTACGGTGTTTTTTATCGGCGTTCATCCGCGTTCATTGGTGCACCCGCTGGATTCGTGCCCTGGAAAGACTACGAGATGCGAAAAGGGTTTACCAGAAAACCACAAAGGGACGAGCCCGCGACGCGAGGCAAGAACTACATCACGCGGAGCGGGCTGGAGCGCCTTAAAGATGAGCACAGGTTTCTGCTCACCAGGGACCGCCCGGCCGTGGCGGAGGTGGTGGCGTGGGCTGCCAGCAACGGCGATCGCAGTGAAAACGCCGACTATCAGTACGGCAAGCGGCGGCTGCGGCAGATCGATGGGCGGATTCGCTTTCTCACGAAGCGAATCGAAGCCGCGGAAGTCGTGGACCCGGAAGCTCCGAGAGCGGGGCAGGCGGCGACGAGGGCATTCTTCGGAGCAACCGTGCGCTATGTCAATGCCGCGGGAGCGGAGCGAGTGGTGAGCATCGTGGGCACCGACGAGGTCGATCTCAACCGCAACCACATCAGCTGGGTGTCACCTCTGGGGCGCGCATTGATGAAGTCGGAAGCGGGTGACAGCATAGTCCTTCAATTGCCGGGCGGTACACAATACTTGACCGTGCTGGAAGTGTGCTACGAGCGTATTTCTGTAGAACCGTTCCGTGAACCACCTGGATCCGAGGCCTCGGCAAACAGATTCCCTCGCCGACGCTAATCCACCTGACGAAAAAGAGACGAAACGGCACGGGTGGTGAAAGAGCGACGACCGTAATAGTGCGCTATCGGCAGTTGGCAAGCGACAGGAGATGAGTTGAGTCCTCAATAAACGCGCTTATCGTCATTGATGCCCGATCGTCGGCAACTCGGAACTTGGCCCGAAACAGGCTTCTAGTAAGTTCGGTAGACGATAGAGGCAAAAAGCTCAAGTTATCGTTTGCGGGCCGCGTTAGCCGACGACCGGCGGCGAATGGAGTGCTGGGTACCGCTCCCAAAAACGAGGGACTAAACGAGGGACTAGAGTGCGTTTCTTGCAGTAACTTACAGGTGCTTACGTATCATCCGTGCGCCTGTAAGTTTTTTCGTATCAATTCCCCTTTGACTCATAACCCAAAGTCGGTGGTTCATAATCCACCCGCGCAACCAAACCTTTCGTTTGGTTTCAATGGGTTGAGCCGATCTCAACGACTGGCTCGGTGACTCTAAACCCAACTCCCCAGCCCAAATTTCGGAAAACCTTTACGCACAGATTGCTCAACCCTGTGAAGGGCACCCATTGTGGCATTTTTCGTCCTACGAGCACCCTTCAGTCGGGAGGGTCGGGTCAAGCTGCCTCTGCAAGGCTGCGAATTGCTGCTGCCTTCCTGCGCTCGTGCGGCTTCCGCTGACTAGGCAACGTTTCGCCAGCGTCAGGATGGTTAATACGGAAAGCAAGTACCTCACGCCACGAATCTCAAGCTCGCATCCGCCAGCGACCAGCACATTCTTGACCCACTCGCAATCCCGCCCATAGGTCAGTGCGACGAGAAACCCTTCTGGCGCTCGGAAAACATTGACTGGCGTCCGGGAGACCATGCCTGATTTTCGTCCGACTTGTGTGAGGATGCCGAAGTCCGGCAATCGGTCCGAGAATCGGTTCGTGAGGTCACAGCACTTGGCAACGCCGCCCAACTGTGTGCAAGCCGCAGCGAATGGTCGAGCCGTGTTCAGCCGGAAGCCGTCGATCCCTTTTGCTACCATGAGTTGCGCCTGCACAAGCGGCTCCGAACAAGATGGTTCATCTCTCGCCCAAGGCAGTCTTCGACGCCCAAACTCTGGCTGGCTACGCCATTTTTCTGTTGAGCTATCTGGTCTTCGCGCTGGGAAAATTTCCCGGATTAAAAATTGACCGTGCGGGCGCTGCGATCATCGGCGCTGTGGGCATGGTGGCGTTCCGCATCGTGCATCCCGCCGACGCACTAAGTTTCATAGATTTCCCCACGTTGGTGCTGTTGTTCGCGATGATGCTGATTGTAGGCAATCTTCATCTGGTGGGTTTCTTCGAGTGGACTGCGGAAATTGTGCTGCGGCGGCTGAAGCCTTTGCATTTGCTGCCAGCGGTAATCTTCACATCGGGACTGCTTTCCGCATTTTTCGTGAACGATATTGTTTGCCTCGTGATGGTACCGTTCGTGCTGAATATTACGCGCAAGCTGCGGCTGGAATCGTTGCCGTATCTGTTGGCAGTGGCGACCGCATCGAACATCGGCAGTGTGGCGAGTATCACGGGAAATCCGCAGAACATGCTGATCGGCTCGTTCTCTGGCATTTCGTATCGTGATTTCATGCTACATCTCGCTCCCGTCGCAGTTGTGGGCTTGTTCCTAGATTGGATGGTGCTGCATTGGATGCACATGCGGAAGGTGAAGCATGCGGGATCGGTGCGCGACGGGATTCCATTGCCGCCGCTCGATCTTTCACGGCTGACGAAACCCGCGATTGTGGTAACCGCCGTTGTGATAGCGTTTTTTGTAGGTGTGCCCCCAGCGATGGCAGCGGCTTTAGGCGCGGCGGTGTTGCTGATTACCCGAACGCTGGAGCCGCGAAAGCTGTACGAGGAAGTTGACTGGGGTCTTCTGGTGTTCTTTGTAGGGCTGTTTTTGATTGTAGGCGGGGCGCAAAATATCGGAATCATCGGGAGGTTTCTGTGGATCGCAGAGCACTGGAATCTCCACAATCTGGGGGTCTTTACGGTTGCTGTGTCGTTGCTCAGCAATATTGTGAGCAATGTGCCAGCGGTGATGCTCTTGAAGTCGCTGGCACCGAACTTTGCGAATCCGCATACGGCGTGGCTGTTACTGGCGATGGCTTCAACGCTGGCGGGGAATCTGACGATCACGGGCAGCGTGGCGAACATTATTGTCGTCGAGAGCGCCAAGCCGGAAGTGAAGATCGGGTTCTGGGATTACTTCCGCGTTGGGCTGCCGATTACCGTGTGGACGTTGATTGTGGGATGGGCGTGGTTGGAGTGGGTTAAGTAGATCGTTGATTGTTCCGACGAAGTTGCGGTGGATGCAGCGGGCGAATGGCTGGCGCAAAAACCGAATAACAGGAGATTCCGAATTAAGACAGCTAGAGAGCCTGACACCTCCATCGACACCAAAAAGTCCCCTTCGCGGCGAACGCTGCTTGGCCTCGATTGGCTAAAGTCCCTCCTCGCCGACGTGCAGACGGGGGTGGGTCCGTTCCTCGCGATCTACCTCGCTGGATATGAGTGGAATGAAGAGAGCGTCGGGCTTGCTCTCACGGTTGGCGGGATGGCAGGCATTCTCACGCAGACACCGGCTGGTGGACTGGTAGACGCCGTGCGATCAAAGCGGGGGCTGGTTAGCGCAGCAGAGGCCTCGTTGCGCTGGTGGAAACCCAGCCCCCGACCTGAACGATTTGGGTGGCCGTCGTCTAACTCTTAAGACATCCCGGTTTTCCTCTGTACGAGCAACGCTCGAGGATCGATGAGGTGGCTTCTGGTAACAGCCTGCCTCGTCGATCGATCACACCAGCAACTTTCCGGCGAGCCAGTAATCGACACTGAACCTTCCCGGACCGGAGCAGATCAGCCAGATAAAGAAGAGCACGTACAGGACTTCCGGAAGGTAAAGAAAATCGTCGAGCCAGTTAAGTGGCGAAAGGCCCTTAGGCAGGGTGGAGACCGCGCTGGTCAGGGTAGCGACTGTCATATCGATCAATAAAGCCACGCAAGCTGGGCTCGAAAGAAACCCCACAGTCAGCAAGGACCCGCCAACGAACTCGACACCCGCCACGAAATAGGCCAGTTGCCGGGGAAACGGGGCTTTGGCCTTCACCAGCGTGTCGTAAACAGGTTTCGTGCCGCCGGCGACAAACAATTTGTTTGCCCCGGAGATTGCGAAGAACAGCCCGATCGAAACGCGTATCAGCAGGATGGCATATTGTTCCAAATCACTGCCACCCTGCAGCGCAAACTGGACCAACCGTTTCCACTCCATCTCTTGTCTCTCCATCGAAGGGAACCGCTGTAACGATACCCGAAGTCAACCGACTTGCCCCGGCAACCGCTCCGATGTCAGCCTTACGTGAGGTCGGTGCTCTGTCCGACGTCGATAATCTAACCGTCAGGATCGCGGATGTAGCAGCGAATCTCGTCGTACTTTTCCTTCGGCTCCGTGACGAACTCGGCTCCTCGACTTTTCCATAATTCATAGCACGCTCGAATATCCGCAACGCGGATATTCAGGAAGCTGCTGACTTTTTCTGGGTCGGCGGGGAGGCTGAGCCTCACTGACGGCTTGTCCGGAGTGGACCCGCCTCCGACGTTGACGATCAGCCAAGTATTCGCGATCTGAATGTGCCCAGACACAACCCTTGCCGTCGCCCCTGCTGAGAATGCGGCCTCCGAAGACCTTCTCATAAAAATCAGCCGATCGGTCGATGTCGGCTGCGGCGATGAAATGCGTGACGGTAAACCCGTCGCGCGGGGGCATCTCATAGCTTTTTGGTTCGATTCGTACGCTGCTCATTGACGACTCCAAATCCCATGAACAGTGCTCATCGGGGCGGGTAGCCCACACCTCCCTGATTTTCAGGCGGCATCAGCGAAAATCCGCCGAACAAAGTTTTCATCGATATTTGCGCCCCCCAAGTCTCGTCCCCTTCTCAACTAGCTCTTTCTGGGCGTCCCCGATTCTTATGCCGCTGAAACCGACTTCTTCTTCCCATCGAGTGCCGGTAGAAGAAGTTTCAGAAGCGCTTGATCAGAGAATGGGTTCTGACCTGAGATAACCTCGCGATCCTGAAGGACGTAGCTCTGCCATGGAGCGACCACACTTACGTCAGCGCCCGCCGTACGCAAGGCAAAGTCCGGGTAGAACAGAACCTTACCACCAATCTCAAGCGGTTCCCGCTGCTGCTCTTCCGCGGTCGAAAAGATAGTCATCTTATATCCGGAATAGATCCAGCCTTGAGCCTTTGCGTGTGCTCCAGCGGCATCGCCCGCCGACAGCGCGGCGACCACTTCCGTCGAATTCGGAAGCGCCGCAAGAAGTGAAATCGGGCCATGGCAGAGCACTGCCGTAGGCTTGGATGTTTTATGAAAGTGTCTCAGCACGGTGCCCGCGTCGGGATCATCGAGTAGGTCCATCATCGGGCCATGGCCGCCGGGGACGAAAACAGCGTCATATTGATCCAGGCCCGATGCGATGACATCCGAGATACGAGTTGGATTTTTGAGCCCGGTCAGGG
>Ga0210391_10004999_pt1 | contig 10946 bp, 7 predicted proteins | sample IncBWC12OmetaG_FD_160573 | JGI IMG/M metagenome (GOLD analysis project Ga0210391, IMG submission 160573) | Forest soil microbial communities from Barre Woods Harvard Forest LTER site, Petersham, Massachusetts, United States - Inc-BW-C-12-O ...
GGACTCTTTCGTGTAGCGATCCGCTTGTGCTTTGGTCAGCTCGTCTTGCAGCTGGCGAAGCCGCTCGTCCACGATGTTCTCGGTGTCTCCTTTTTCCGTCTCCAAGAAGAGCAGCCCGTTGTTTTGTGCATAGGCCTGAAGGTCATCTTCTGATTTTTCGAGTTTCGCCTTAAAGTTTTGCAACTGCTGAGACAACCACTCCGAGGCTTTCTGTGCGGAATCCCACCGACTCTCGAGGTTTTCCTGGATGTAGTTCGACGCGAGGGCGTTGAGAGCACTCGCCGCAACAGTTGGATCCTGTGATTCAAAGCTGACCTGAACCAGCCGGCTTCTTCTAACGGGCTCAACGCTTAGACGATCGTTGAAGCGCACGAGAATGGCCTGTTCCGTCTCTGGTTCAACGACCACACCATCCTCGCGAGCAGCCGCGTGCGTGTTTTCCCAGAACCATTCAGCCTTGGGGGGATTGAACTCTTTCACTTGCGCGAGATGCAGCTCCTCGATGACGCGCCGCGCCAAAGTGTCGCTTTGCAAAACCTTGTACTGAGTTTCGAGGTAGTTGTCGGAAACGTCTTCGAGCTGGAATAGTTCCTGGACCGTCGGAATATTGGGATTCTCTTTCTCAATCTCGAGGAGGGTATTGGCGCGGTAGATAGGTTTCTCTTTGATCGTCACGATCAGGACCGACGCGAACGTGACGAGGAGTATGGACAAAATCGTCCAGCGGCGTTTTTGGATGATTCGCCAGTACGCCCGAAGGTCCGGTCCTTCTTCCGCTTCTGCGATTTGGTACGGCTCCAGCAGCTCCGGACGCAGACGCTCCAACTTTTGTCGGATCGGATCGAACAACTGAATTTTGCTTTCTTCCGTCACGTCACCACCTATAAACAGCCGCGCTGCCGACTGAAACTGCCGCTTGCGTGCTGCCGTAGAAAACCGATTTCCCGGTGCTGTTTGGCACGAAGACGATATCGTTCGGACGCAGCATCGCGTCTGTACCCCCTGCCAAAATCTTGTTGAGGTCTATGGGAATCTCGGTGCGTGCCCCGGTGCCCTCATTGGTACGGATGATTCGCGCGTGACTTCCCGCTGCGGTGCGCGTCAGGCCTTCGGCCAGGGCCACTGCCTGCAAAACGCTGATGTTTTCATTTGTCTTCAGCATGAACCCGCCCGGTTTCTTGACATCTCCCTCTACGTACACAACCCCGGCTCGGGTTACCTTTACTACGTCGCCTGGGTAGACGGTCACGTTGTAGCGAGAATCGCCTGATTCAAGCAGGTTTTTCAGGCTCGACTCTACCGTCGTGCCGCTAACCTGGTCTTCCGAAGCACGAGAGTCGTTGGCGGCGGTGACGTTGGGCATGGCTATCGGCGAGGACGGATTACGGGCCGGTTTTTCTCCGCTAGACAATGCCGCTCCCCGCATCACGATAACCGTATCGCCCGCGTCTTCGGCCAGCCCCTCCGCCATCGAGAGGATTTCGACGAGAGACTTTGGCCCATCAATTTGGAATACCCCAGGCTTCTTGACCGCTCCGAACACCGACACAGGGTGGCTCTGCATCTCTTTCATGAAGACACTTACGTGGGGATCCTTCATGTAACTGCGGCGAAGAAGTTCCTCGAGAACGAATTCGAGTGCTTTGGGTGTGAGGTTTGCGGCCTGGACGGCACCAACCAAGGGAAGCGAGATCTCGCCACTCGCCGAGACACGCACCGCGCGGTTTAGTTCTGGCGCTTCAAACACCGAAATCTCGAGCAGATCCTGGGGGCCGATGCGATAGTCCTCCACAGCAGAGTTCGCGGCCCGTCCAGCAAGACTCTGTTTGAGTTGCCCCAAGCGTTGGTTGTAGTCGTCGGTGGTCACTTCGCGAGAAGTTGACGGAGCCTGAACGGGCGCTTCTGCCGGCGGACCAGTTTGCGACGCCGCACACAGCGGAAAGATCACCACAGCTAGAAAGGCTAGCGCAGTTCTTGTAATCGCGGCTTGCATCCGGTCGGGCACAGGTCAATCCTTCGAAAGGCCTTGGCTTTCTAAGTTACCGCGCAGCGCGTTGACGACCCCTTCTTCAGAGGTCTCGATTCGACTCAAACGAATTTCCATGAACACCCAATAAAAAACGCTGTCGTCGCTCCCAGGCGCCACCGCGAGAATCTTGATGTGTGGGTACTTGTCAAACACGAAATCGCAAATAGCCGGCCGTCTACTAAACTCCTCCTGGGCGACGATTAGGCAGTGGGCCTGCGTCCGCTCGAGGGCTGGAAGAATTTCGAGATCGTCTTCAACCTCACCTACGATCTCGATGTCGGCGTGACGAGAAAGCGCAGTTCGGACAACTTCCCTCATCATTCGCGGTCGGTTAGCGACGAGAACTCGGACTTTGTCCACACGGCACCTGAGGCGCGCCAGTATGCGGAGGCAAAACCGGTTTGGGAATGCTCAAAAACGGTCCAGCACACGCGGAATCTAGACCTCTCGAGCGTTTTTGCGCAGAAGCTGCTCGGTATCGAAGATGGGTAAACTACTTACCAATAAAGGCTTGATCTCGCGAGCCTAGTACGCAGTTGGACCCGAAGGTACCAGAGAAAGTACTAACCCATTTGCTTTCCTGAAGCAGCCGAGTTTCAACGGCCAGAATCGTGAGCAATCAAATCGGCGCACCGACCTGGTGTCGGGAGATTGCACGCGCAAACGTCTCGGTTCTTAGGCAGTGCTCGGATAATGGAAAGGGTTTGTAGACTCTCCCAGGCGATGGAGGTGTCTACCACATGTCGGCCGGCGGCGTCACAACCTGATACGATTTTGCGGCAGCGATTCTGGACGAGGCCTCAAACGCGCCGCCAGATCTTTCCTGGCGGTCCGCAGCAACGGGCGGGCGCGCGCTCATCGCCAAACGGATCAGCCCCATCACAACTGCACAGTATCCAACTTTGGCTCGCGGGCCCGCCCATTCTGTCCTTTCCAATGATCGATTCGTGGAACGCTTCGGTATTCAGTTAACTGACTGGCGCACGCAACTGCATTCGGCGTTTACCGATAGTTAAGTGTGATGAAAGACTAACGGATTACCGACCAAGTCCTTATGGTGATGATGGGAATTTTCTGCGAGAGTATGTTCAACGAACTTTGTCAGGGTGGGTTTGCATTTTTTCCTAGGAACAAGGTAAGCCTGGGAGTGAGATGAGAAGCGACCGCAATATTTGTCTGGGGGTGAGCAGTTGCAGACTCTTATCCCTATATCGATTCGTACGTTTTACCGTGGTTGCGAACTGCCTCTGGTACGGATTCTTCGCGATGGGAGTCTGCGCGCAGACGGTTTCAGATGGGCGCTCGGAGACTCAGATCAGGCAGACTGCCAACCGCGAGGCGAATTGCAAGATCCTTTACGCAGGGATTGTGGGCGCGCTTGAAACATCGAATAACAAGCGCTCCGGAGTGGTACAAATCCGCAACACCCTGAACGGGCCCGGTTATCCCGACGTCTGCGCAAAATCCTTCTCGCCATACACATGGATGTCGGGGCGCCGATGGATCCTGGAGCATTTCCCGTCGCATCCAGGGCCAATGACAGAGGACGAATTGAGGCGTTCCCCGAAAGTGATCCTCGTGGGACATAGTGCCGGCGGCTGGGCCGTGTTGAGCGTGGCTCGTGATTTGAGCCAGAAAAATATCCCCGTTGAACTGACAATACAGATCGACAGCGTGGGAATAACAGACCGCACCATTCCGGAAAACGTCAGGGCTGGAGCTATCTTTCACGCCAGGGACATTCTCGTGTTCTTGACTACAAAAAAGATCAAGACTGAGCCTGCAAGCCAGACGAAACTGCTGGCAAACGTTCGCGTGAAAGGCGTTGGGCATGAATCCATCACGCGTGATCCTCGCATACGAGAAATGGTTTTATGCGAAGTGGATTCCCTGCGCGCCAGCGATTCTCTGGTTTTAAGTCCCGCGCAGGATACGGTGGGTGCTCCGTCAGGAGGCTGTTCGTCCCACTAGAAATCTGTTGGGAGCGTGGCCTTTACGAAGTAGGAATGTTATTCGTACGGATTGCGATCCGCAGAACGGGCACCGAAGTCGTGGCGGCCGCGTTGCCGAAAGAACCCAAAGCTGACTCGCCATTCGAACAGCACGGGAAAATAGGGAGAATTTCGAATCTGGACTCCGACCTGATTCGTAAAGTTGCCCTTGTGGGCGCTCGGCAGCTCTATCACGTATCCTACGTGATAGGACACACCACCATATTGCCAGTGGACCGCTTCTGTCGATAGGGCGGTGCTATCGACCCAACTCGGTGTGAACGCGAAATAGAAGCCCTGTGTGTTTGTGACCAGGCGTTCGAGACGTAGACCTGCATACATCGTCCACCGGCTATGTACGATCTGGTAGCGCCCGTCGAGATGCACCAACACCGCCTCTGTGAAGGGTGTCCATGCATACTCAAGTCCGAGGCGGGCCGGCAACGGCAGAAGGCCTCCCGTCATATGACGGAAATCTCCGACGAGAGCCACCGAGAGTTGCTCGCGGCCACCCGACCAATCATAGATTCCGACGCCAAAACGCACCTCTCGCCAAGGAACGACGTAGGGTTTGTAGATGTTCTCCGGAACTTGCGCATCGCGATGATCGATCAAGTGAGCGGTCGCGGCCTCCGGCGACGCGACGGCGCAATCGTCGCAGTGTGCAGCGTCGGGAAGTCGAATCAGCTGGCACACCTGATGTCCTGAGTCCGTAGGGAAACCAGGGAAGAGTTGACTGGAATCGGCGAGAGCGAAGCGATCTTCGGGACTTCGCGGGAGACTCATTCGCGCGCGGTATGGCTCCATCAGATCCCCCCGCTTTTTTCCGATGTCGCGCAATCCCCAGACCTCATACGGCTCGAGGTGGAGGTTGTCGTCCAGGCCGCGCGTGAAACTGCCGTCGTGATTGAGATCGGGCGCCATGGCGTGTTTTCCAAACTCAACGTTCGCGTAAAGCGGAAGAGTGACGGGAGGTGCGTTCTTGACGAGCACGGAATACAGATTATTCGACACGAATCCATTGTGATCAGAGGCGAATACGTTGCGAACCGCTCCCCCGAGTTTATCCACTTCGATGAACATGTGCTCCGAATCGTGGATATGCGCGTGAGGCTTACCCTCATCAAACGGGTAGTAATACCAATACTCGATGAGCCATGTCCCGGGGTAGGAAAGCGTGCGGACGTACGACGCGCAACGCGACCAACGCTCGTTGCCGAGCGACGCGTAAGCCTTTTCGTAATCCTGCCGCGTGGTTCCATGCGCGAGTGGTCCGATATCGTTCCAAATGCCGACGTCGCTGGGGAAATCGGGCTCACCCGGCGCCAGTTCTAGCACCGGTGCATAGAGCTCCTGATTGGGCGAAACCAGATAAAATGACCAGGAAAATTTTGGTTTGCTGCTATCTTGCTTGAGCCGCTCCGCGAGGGTGCTGAGTGCCGCGTCATCCACTCGAACGGGAGTATCGAGCGTCCCATCGATCGGCGCCGATCGGCTCAATTCAAGGCTTGCTCGAAGCTCGGCGACCACAGGATCCGCATACTCTGCTAGTCGAGGTTCCGGCCGGCGCGGATCGATGATCCTCGTCATACTAGCTCCCAAACCGCTAGTGGCGCCCGTCGAGCGGTCGGTCACCACTACCAAGAAATCTCGTTGACCTCCTGGGTATCCCGCTATCAGTTTCCATTGCGAGCCAACTGGCAAACGATAAGCAAGTTCCTCACGGCTTCCGTCAGGCGCAACAACGACGAGCTTGCCATCGTTGAATGCGTAGAGGACGCGGCCGTCTCCGCGGACTGCCGCTGCCGCTGCCTGGCTACATTTGTTTGGATCGAGGCTGCCAAGATCGTCCGATAAACATACTGTCTCGCCCGAGACCAACGGAAAGAGTTGGTGGGGAAGGCGATGCTGAGGCGGAGGCAGAGCGTTGCCGTCGATTTCGGTGATGCGTTCCGTTAAGTCGACAACAAGCGGGGCCCTTTTAGCGAACCCGACCAGCAGCTTTGTTCCCGAAGATGAAAGGACTGCGGTGCGCGGCCTATCGCTAGAAGCAGAAAGGACGATCTTGCGAAAACGCCAAACGTATTGGCCAGGGTTTCCGATCGGAGTTGCCAGCAGAATCTCGCTCGAACTGAGTCCCACGCCGACAATGTCGTATAGGGGCTGGCCAGTGACATCGCGGGTCCCGCCAGAGGACTTGACTGGCAGTGCCAGGATGCATGCCAAACCAATCATCAACGAGATTGTGAATTGACGTATGCACCGGATCCGGCAGCCCGAAGTAGGTTTCTTGTTGTCCGGCACCTGTCGACGCACCCTGCCTAGCACAGGCATTGTGTCGGGCTCCCCGAGACCAAGGCACCAATGTTTTCGGAGGGAATTGAGGCAACGGTATGGAATTTGGCTTGCGCCTTTAGAGGCAGGTTGGATTCTTGGATCCGTCAAAACTGCAATTCACCCGGCCTAGTAGGCATTCTTCCCCATGAACGCAGAGAACACCGTCGATGCAATGATTTGCAGATCAAAACTGAAAGTCCAATTCTGGAGATAGTAGAGATCGAATTCAACCCGCTTCTCGATGGATGTGTCCCCGCGGAGGCCATTTACCTGCGCCCAGCCAGTAATCCCGACCCTGAGATAGTGACGGCGGTTGTACTTGCCAATCTCCTGTTGGAACTGGTTAACGAAGTGAGGACGCTCGGGGCGCGGTCCGACCACGCTCATGTCTCCCCTTAAGACGTTGATAAACTGAGGCAGCTCATCCAAGCTCGTTTTTCGCAGGAAGCTCCCGAAACGTGTTCGACGCGGATCGCTGTCGGTGGTCCAAAGCGTATCGCTCTCCGACGTGGGAGTCGTGCGCATGGTCCGGAACTTGTACATCGCGAATGGCAGGCCATTAAGCCCCACTCTCTCCTGGATGAAGAAGATTGGTCCCGGAGAAGTCACCCGGATAATAATTGCAATCAAAGCCATAAGCGGCGCTGTCAGGAGAAGCACCAGAGCGGAGAAACAGACGTCAAAGGCCCTTTTGAGCAGAACGTAGTCAGGCAGGTCGGTCGGCGTTGTAGCAAGATCGAGCATTTGCATCCGACCCAGCTGAAATAGGCGGTCTCGCACGATGATGCCTTCACCCAGGTCAACAATGGCGCGCGCAGGAACGCACAGTTTTTCGAGTCCTTTGATGATCGTGGGAATCTGACAGAACTGCGCTGGATGGATTGCCATCACCGCTTCGTCGATTCCATTCCCAGGATGTAAATTGCCGATGCACTCCAAATCGTATATATGGCTTTCCTCGACGGCGACTTCCTGGCCGGGAAGCCGCACGTATCCGGCAATTTCACAAGGGGTGAACGACAGGCGCTGTAGGCGAGCAGCCGCCTCTCGCGCAAACTTGTCCGCACCCACGATCAGAATCCGAATCGGACGCCCGAGCTTCAGTTTTCTCCTGTACAGGAACCGAAAAACAGCGTGCAAAAGCAAAGTGAGAATCAACAGCACGATCATGCCGGAAACAAACAGCGCGCGCGGAAAAACATCATTGCGGCCAAAATATAGCGCCCCTAGCAGGACAACCGCTGTAGCCAAGCTGGCGGACCAAGCAGCTCTGACACCGGTTCGTTCTCGGAACAATTCGTCGGCGTTGGTCACTCGGTAATGTTCTGCCATGTAGGCCCACACAAAGCAGCTGAATAGCACGAGTGCAAAATGGCCGTGCCTCGCGTACATGGCGGGACGACCGATGGACGCCATCGAGAAAGCCCAAATCTGCCAACCGACGTCGAACGCAAGAAAAGGAAGTAGGTAGATGATGCTTTTCAATAGCAGCTGGTAGACCTTCAACCGAAATAGCATGTTCTCGTAGTCCTCCCTCCGAATGCCATATCGGGCATGGGCAGCCGTAAGAATTATACTGATTCAACACCATGACAGATAGAAAGGTTTCATGTTGTGTGCTCGGCAATAGACCCTAGTACTACGGGGATATGGAACTAATAACTGTATCGGGGGGGAGGGGGGTGACAAACAGCGTCAAAGCTTTCCTGTATTTATCTCCTGCATTCGCCCCAAAGAGGTGCCCACGCGGCGTAGCGCCCGGACTCATGAAAGTGAAGTCGCCTCACGGCCTCGTTCACCTTGCCAATAGGTCATGGAGAATCTGTGTGATGGCATCGCTCAGCGTGTCCGCGTAAAGATCGGCCGGCGTAGCTTCGCCAGTGGCATCGGTTCCCCCTATGCGGACAGTCCGACATCCCGCTGCGCGACCTGCCGAGACGTCGCTCGGGGAGTCTCCGATCATCCAGCAACTACACAGATCGAGCTCATGCTCCCTGGCTGCGCCGGCTTGAGCAAGGCGGGCAACCCGCGGGGTAGGATACTCTGCGCGTGCTTTAGAGCACCGGCCGTGCCGAGCGGTGCCTGTTCGGACGAGTAGGTCAATTGCACGTCCCAGCGGCTGCCTCGTGCCAGCCACCGCCGCAGCTTCGTCCGGCCGTAGCCGACTCAGAGCGCCAACTGATCGATGTCCGCGTCGCGCAGCGAGAGCATGAGGTATTCGAGAAAGTGCCGTTGACCCACCGGCGCCATGCACTTGTGTGCGTCGCTGAATACGGGTCGAAGCCTCGTACCCAGTCCGCCGGCCAAAATCACACCGACACTGCCCGCCAAATTGTTTGGATTCGCTTGTTGACGCCGATCATGCATGTCGTCTTTTTCTGAATTTCTGGAAGCGACACCGACCCACTCGTCTCGACTCGCCCTTCGTGCACGTAACATGATCATAGCCCTGCCACAGCAGGACTGCGGACGCCCCCATCTGCCGTCGAACCCGGACTCTTGAGTTCCACCACAGATGAGAGGATTCTCTCCAACCCACGATAGATGATTTCCCAGTCGTAACCCTCAACCACCAGACGCCTTGCAGCCACAGTCAAATGCCCCCGTAGTTCGGCGCCGCCCATAAGCGCAATGATCGCGTCCGCGAAGCGTCGCGCATCATTAGCGATCAGCAAATGTTCACCGTCGCGGACAGGCAGATCGCCGCAAGCAATCGAGCTCGCAACAACAGGTGTTCCGGTCGCAAACGCTTCCAGCAGCTTATTACTGACGCCAGACCCCACCGTCATCGGAGCAATAGCCACGGTGGCCATCGCGAGTTCATTGCGAAGATCGGCCACAAAATCGGTCGCTTCAAATCCGGGTTGGCGAAACTGTCTGAGGTGCTTGTCGGCGGCATTCCCGACGGCATGAAACCGTGCGCTCGGGAAGGTTTTGCGAACCCTAGGGAAAATGTCTCGTAGGAAGTAGCCGACCGCGTGGCAGTTCGGCTGGTAGGCAAAGGAGCCGGTGAAAACGATGGTTTGAGGTTCGCCCTCCGATGGCTGCTTCAGAAAGAACTTCTGACAGTCGACTCCGTTTGGTATCAGTTCGCATCGGACTTCGGGCTCTCGCTGGAGGACACACTCCATATCCACTCGCGAGCAGAAGATCGTCGCGTTCGCGCGGCGTGCCAGGCGGGGTTCGGCGTTCAGAAACTTAACGTATTCTTCGAGCCCGATCAGTCTCTCCCACCAAGTTCCCCCCGAAATGAGTCGTCGATTGTAGAGAATCATCGAATCCGTGGGATCACACACGACTGGGACAGTTGCATCTTGGGGAACGTATTGCAGCGCGCGCCAACGTTCAACGTAAATGACGTCGGGACGGACATCTTCGATAGCTCGCCGCACGGTGGCTACCATGTTCGGGGAGGCGCAATACGCTAGTCGGAGCGGCGTCGTAGTCGGTAGTGCGAGAGCAGATTGAAGAACGCCGCGAAGCGAGCTCTGTTCAACGCAGCGAACGCTGCGGCAAGATGTGCTGAGTTCCCCGAGCCGGGCAAGGGCGCCGGGGGATTCGGCAATACATGCTAGGTGAACCTCGTGATGCCTCGCCAGCCGGGGGATCAGATTAAAGGAGCGTACACGGACCGGCCACGGTATGAACGGAACGATGTAGAGTATGCGCATTGAGCAGAACTAACCAGTTGTCAAGAACTCGGACTTTCAACGCATGATCCGGGAAAGGTTCACTGCCGCTTGGCAGCTTAGCTCACGACAACATGTCTCAGTACGCATTCTCCGCGCAACGTATCGTAAAGGAGATCAAACTGGTGGGCCAGAATTCCCCAGGCATATTTTCGCAGGACGAAGTCGTAACCAGCACTGCCGAGCCGCTTGCGTAGTTGACCGTCGCCGAGAAGTCGCGCTGCTGCGTCTGCGAAATTATCCGAGCCTTCAGCCAAGAACACTTCCCGGTCGTGCTGCACCTCGATGCCTTCGCATCCAAGCGGGTTTGAGAGCACCGCCTTGCGCATCGCAAGCGCCTCCAGCACCTTTAAGGCGATACCTCCCCCACTCTCGACGTAGTTCAACACCAATGCGGCACTTCGTATGTATGGCCGGACGTCGGGCACTGCTCCCATCAAGGTAACGCCGGCAGTTCGCGCTGCGAGCTTCTCCAAGTGAGCAGGAATTCCCTTACCGACGATGCATAGCTGCGCTTGGGGGACACGTGCCCGGATGCGTGGCACGATTTCTTCTAAAAGAACGCGAAGGTTATGTTGCCTTGGGGCCCAATAAAAAGCACCAACAAAAACCATTTTCATGTTGTCAGGTTCTTCTGAAATCCTCACATCTGGGCAGAAATACTCCGTATCCACGCCCGAGGGAATAACCTCGATGCGCGCCCTGGGCGAGACTTGCCGAAGATAATCCGCATCGGCCGATGACACAACTACACAGCGGTCAAATCTCTCCGCAACCGCCGCCTCGTAACGCCGGATACGGGGCGCAATCCATCGAGCACCGACACCTTCCAGCAGCCGAGCATGACGCGCATGTCTCTCCCAAATCACATGCTCGACATTGTGTTCCCGCAACACCGTG
>Ga0210391_10005000_pt1 | contig 10945 bp, 6 predicted proteins | sample IncBWC12OmetaG_FD_160573 | JGI IMG/M metagenome (GOLD analysis project Ga0210391, IMG submission 160573) | Forest soil microbial communities from Barre Woods Harvard Forest LTER site, Petersham, Massachusetts, United States - Inc-BW-C-12-O ...
CGGCCGCGGTGTCGTGCAATTCACGGGCGTGCGCCAGGGATTTCTCGTAGCCGGTCAGCGCGCCCGGAATGTCGCCGAGCTGCCGGCTGATCCGCGCCTTGAGCAGCAGCGGCAAGGGTCCGACATCGGTGTCGCCCCGTTTGCGTTCAATGTCCAAGGAGCGCTCCTGGCTGGCGCGCGCATCCAACGGCCGGCCGATCTTCCAAAGAAACATGCCTTGATTGGCGTAGTGCACGTACTCGGATTGCTGGGAGTCCCGTCCGCCAAAGGTTTTCTCTTCTTCGGCATAGGCTTGCTTGGCTTGCGCGACCTGCATGACGCGCGCGTAGCCATTGGCGAGAAGGTAGGCGACACGCCCCGCTTGCAGGGGATCGGGCGGCGTGACGTCGGGCAGGTTGCGGCGGGCCGCTTCCGCTTCGGGCAGGCTCGACAAACCCCGCAATTGGTTCGACACGGCTTTGGCGACATAGCAGTCGATGCGGGAACTCGCAAAATTCTTGTCGGCGGGTATGCTCGCGAGGCCCTCTTCGATCTTGGCAAACCCCTCCTTGGCGCGATTGAGACTCACTTCTGCATAGCCGCTGCGACACAGGGCAACGCCGAGGGTACTGGGATCCTTGGATTCTTTGGCCAAGGTTGAGGATTCCGTGTACAGCTGAAACGCGGTGGCGTAGTCGCGCCGTTCCTCGAGTTGGTCGCCCAATATTCCGAGCATGACGGCGCGCCGATCGGGCGGAATATCCGTAGAGGTTCGCGTGGCTTCGGCCGCCTTGAGAACCAGCTCGCGGGAGCGTTCCGGGCTGACTTGCAGCATGGTCTCGGTGAGCAGGTAGTTGGATAATTGGGTGGCATCCTGCGCCATGGCCATGGCGTGCAGGGCCTGATCCCGCTGCGCGATGGCCGTCGCCGCCTCCCGATCGGCGCGCCCCCGTTCCGCGACAGCTTGGACCGCAGCCCGATCCGCGCGCCGCGCTTGCAAAAGGGCCGCGAGCAAGGTGGCGCTCAACAGCACGACCGCAATGCCGACCAGGGCCGTGCCCACGGTGTGCCGTTTGACGAACTTGGAGGCGCGATAGTAGGCGGTGTCCGCGCGCGCTTGCACCGGCTCGTCCGACAGGAAGCGCTGCAGATCGTCGGCAAAGGCCTCGGCCGAGGCGTAGCGCTCCGCGGGATTCTTTTTAATGGCCTTGTGCAGGATGTTGTCCAAATCACCCTGCAGGGAACGGGCGCGAACCGCGGCGGTCTTCACGACGGCGGACGCGCGCGGCGGCTCCTCGGTCAAAATCGCGTGCACGAGCGCTGCGCTCGAGCGCGTGCCCTGCGGCACGGGATGCTCGCCGGTCAGCAGCAGGTACAGCAGCAAACCGAGCGCGTACACGTCCGTGGCGGTGGTGATCGGTTGGCCCAAAAGCTGCTCCGGCGCTGCATATTGCGGCGTGAGCGCGACGGCACTGGCCCGTGTCAACTGCGCCGCCTCCGAATCGTCATCCAAGAGTTTTGCGATGCCGAAATCCAGCAGTTTGACGGTACCGTCGAACGTGACGAAAACATTTCCCGGCTTGATGTCGCGGTGAACGATCAGATTGACGTGGGCGTGGGTCACCGCACGCAGTACTTCGACAAACAGCCTTACACGCGCGACGGCGTCCAGCTTCATGCGCTCGCAATAGGCATCGATGGGTTCACCTTCCACATACTCGAGCACCAGATAGGGCTGCGAACCTTCGGCGACCCCGGCATCCAGCAGCCGGGCGATGTTCGGATGACTCAACCTGGCGAGGGCGCGGCCCTCGAACTGAAAGCGCTGCTCGCCCGCCTTGCCGATCCACATGGCGTGGACGAACTTGATCGCCACCGTGCCTTCGTAGCGCCCGTCGGCGCGGTGAGCGCGCCAGACGCTGCCCATCCCGCCTCGGCCGGCCTCCGCGTCGATGACGTAGGGTCCGATGCGCCGGCCGATCAGGGTCGCCGATTCGAGGTTCTCGACCGACAAAGGTGAGGGCCCCTCGAGAAAGCTGGCAAACTCCGGGCTTTCCCGGTCGGCGAGAGCTCGCTCCAATGCGGCCGCCGTTTCTGGATCCTCATTTCTCAGCGTGTCCAACCAAGGTGCACGCTCCGACTCCGGCATTTCCATCGCCTCGTCCAACAGCCGGCTCAACAGCTGCCAGCGCTCATATTTGGAGGTGGTCACGAGTTTCCCCTTGCCCGTTCCATCAACAGTTCCCGCCCGTCACCGAAGTTGGATAACATGTCTGTGTGAGTATTCCAACCTCTGGAGTCCGCGGGAAGACCTACGACGTCATCATCGTCGGCTCCGGCGCCGCAGGCGGACAAACCGCCTATACCTTGAGCATGGAAGGCGTCAAAGTGCTCATGCTGGAAGCGGGCCGCAACTACGTGCCCGAGCAAGAAACGCCCATGTTTCAAACGCCGGACCAGGCCCCCTTGCGCGGTGCCGCGACGCCGGAAAAAGACTTCGGCTTCTACGACGCCACGATCGACGGCGGCTGGACGGTTCCCGGAGAACCGTACGTGCAATCGACCAGCGATCCGCACGGACGCTTCGCGTGGTGGCGCTCGCGCATGCTCGGCGGCCGCACCAACCACTGGGGCCGCATCTCGCTGCGCAATGGGCCTTACGACTTCAAGCCCCACAGCCGCGACGGCTTGGGGATGGACTGGCCCATCTCCTACGAGGATGTGGCGCCTTACTACGACAAAGTGGAGCGGCTCATCGGCGTGTACGGCACCTCCGAGGGATTGGAGAACACGCCTAATTCCTCACCGGGCTGTCTCCTGCCGCCGCCCGCGCCGCTGGTCAGCGATTACCTGGTGCAGCAGCGCGCGCGGCGCCTGGGGATTCCCATCGTCCCCGGCCATCGCGCGGTTCTCACCCAACAGCTCGATTTCAAGCGCTCGCCGGCGCTTTTGCATCCCGGCAATCTGAAGGCGCAGAAAATCATTGCGCAGCATATGCAGCAGCGATCGGCCTGCATCTGGGCGACCGACTGCGGCCGCGGCTGTTCGATCCGCGCGAATTATCAGTCGACCACGGTACACCTGCCGCCGGCGCTGGCGACCGGAAATCTCGATATCGTGTGCAACGCCATGGTCAGCAATGTGGTGCTGGGCAAGAACGGGCTCGCCAAGGGCGTGAAGTACATCGACAAGGTCAGCGGCGCGGAACATCAGGTGAGCGCGCGGGTGATCGTGCTGGCGGCGAGCGCCTGCGAGACGGCGAGAATTCTGCTCAATTCGAAGAGCGCGTCGTTCCCGAACGGCCTCGCCAATTCCAGCGGCAAGGTCGGGCGCTACATCATGGACACCGTGGGCGCCGACTTGAACGGCCAGGTCCCCCTGCTCGAATCACTACCGCCGCAAAACGAGGACGGCGCCAGCGGACATGCGTTTTACGCGCCCTGGTGGGGCTATCAGGATCAGCAGAAGGGCAAGTTGGGATTTGCGCGCGGCTATCACATCGAATTCGGCGGCGGCCGGCGCATGCCGGGAGCCGGCACGCTGCACGGGATCGAGCGCTTCACCGGCGGCAGCTATGGCAAGAAGCTCAAAGAGGACGCGCGCCGATACTACGGATCGTTCGTGGGCTTTGCGGGCCGCGGCGAAATGATCCCGAACGAAAACTCCTACTGCGAGATCGATCCGGTGGTAAAGGACAAATGGGGCATCCCGGTGCTGCGCTTTCACTGGAAATGGTCGGAGCATGAGACGCGCCAAGCCGCGCACATGCAAAAGACGTTTGCCGACATCGTGCAGGCGATGGGCGGGCGCGTACTGAGCAAGGTTCAAAGCGATGGCGCCGAGGCGATCGCACCCGGCGGCTTCATCATCCACGAAGTCGGCGGCGCAATCATGGGCGCGGACCGCCAGGCATCCGTGACCAATCAGTGGTGCCAGACCTGGGATGTCAAGAATCTGTTTTTGACCGACGGCGCGGTGTTCGCCTCCAATGCGGACAAGAATCCAACCTTGACCATCATGGCGTTGGCGTGGCGCTCGGCTGATCACATTGCCGATCGGATGCGGAGGAAGGAGTTGTGACGGACCGGCGCACGACGATCAAGTGGATGCTGAGCGCAGCGGCCTCGATGCCGCTGTGGAATTCGCGCAGCTTCGACCAGGAGGTGACCACGTGGCCCGCCGTTCGCGGCTACGGCGGAGATCCGGACCTCACCAAGATCTACCGGCCGGGCGATGTTTGGCCGCTGACCTTGTCCGCGGCGCAGCGGCGCACCGCCAGAGCGCTTTGCAATGTCATTCTGCCCGACGATGGACGCTCGCCCAGTGCCGACAGCGTTGGTGTGGTGGATTTCATCGACGAATGGGTGAGCGCTCCGTATCCGCACCAGATCCAAGACCGCCCGGTGGTGCTCGAGGGTTTGGCCTGGATGGACGCTGAAGCGCTGTTGCGGTTCGAAAAATACTTCGCGGAGCTCGATGAATCTCAGCAGCACGCCATATGCGACGACATTTGCTATGAGCCCAAGGCAGCGCCGAAATTCGCGCGGGCGGCGGTGTTTTTCGCGCGCTACCGCGACCTGACCGTGGGCGCCTTCTATTCGACGCCTACGGGTTGGAAAGATATCGGCTACATCGGCAACGTTCCGCTGAGCAAATTCGAGGGGCCCCCCGCCGAATTACTGCAGAAACTTGGGCTAGGTCCGAACCAGACATGAGCAGCAATTCGACACATCACGCGCCCGCGCGGCTCGGCGTGGGATTCGTCGGTTCGGGCTTCAATGCGCGTTTCCATATGCAGGGCTTGCAAGCCGTACGCGACGTCGAGGTGCGCGGCGTGTGGAGCCCGAATCTCGAGCACGCGAGTTCAGCGGCGGCACTGGCGCGCCATCTCGACATCGGCACGGCCAAGGCCCATGCGTCGATCCGCGACATGGTGGCGGATCCTTCAATCGATGCGCTGTGGCTCACCGGACCGAACCACATGCGGCTCGAGAACATGGAGGAAATCGTCCACGCGATCGAGGGCGGCGTCGGCACCCTGCGCGGCATTGCCTGCGAGAAACCGCTGGCGCGAAATGTCACCGAAGCCAAGCGCATGCTGGAGCTGGTCAAGCGCAGCGGCGTTGCGCACGGCTATTTGGAAAACCAAGTGTTCGCACCGCAGATCGAGGCCGGGCGCGCGAGGATCTGGGCCCGCGGCGCGGCGGCGACCGGGCGGCCCTACCTGGCACGCGCTTCCGAGGAACACAGCGGACCGCATGCGCCGTGGTTCTGGCGCGGAGAGATGCAGGGCGGCGGCGTGCTGAATGACATGATGTGCCACTCGGTCCTGCTCGTGCGCCACCTGCTGACCCAGCCGGGGGCGCCGCGCGCCTCGGTGCGGCCGGTGCGCATCACCGGCCACATCGCCAGCCTGAAATGGTCGAAGGGCCCGTACCCCGCGAAACTTGCCGCTTTGTATGGCAAGGAGGTCGACTACACCAAGCGGCCGTCCGAAGACTTCGCCAGCGTGAGCATCGAGTTTGCCACCCCCGAGGGTCAGATCTTGATCGGCGAAGCCTCGACCTCGTGGAGCTTCGTGGGCGCGGGACTGCGCCTGTCGGCCGAGCTCCTGGGTCCGGAATATTCGATGTCCTGGAATACCTTGGACAGCGGGCTGAATCTGTTTTTTTCGCGCGAGGTGCGCGGCGCGAGCGGCGAGGATCTGGTCGAGAAGCAAAATGCGGAGATCGGATCGATGCCGGTGGTCGCGAGCGAGGCGGCAGCCTACGGCTATGAAAACGAAGACCGGCATTTCGTGCGGGCATTTCTCGGCAAGGAAGCGCCGCGGTTGACCTTCGATGACGGTCTGGAGGTAGTATCGCTGTTGATGGCCGCTTACATGAGCGCAGAACAGGGCAAGACGCTGGACTATCCGCCGCCTGGCCTCGATTCATTTGTTCCTGCGGTCGCCCGCGGGGAGTGGAGAGCAACATGATCCATGGCCGGATGGTCGGTAAGGCGGCGCTGCTCGCGGGCGCGTGGTTGCTGGCGGCTGGGGTGAGTAGCGACGTGAGTGCACAAGGGGCTGCGCCTAAGGCGAAGTGGCACACGCTGTTCGACGGAAAAATGCTCGACACCTTTCGTGGTTGGCGCTCGGAGGGTATGCCGGAGGGCTGGCACGTCGTTGCCGGCACGCTGACCAAGGAAGGCGGCGTTGATGACCTGGTGACCAAGGAGCAATTCGGCAATTTCGAGCTCGAGATTGACTGGAAAATCGGCAAGGAGGGCAACAGCGGCGTCTTCTATCGCGCCACGCGCGAATACGACCACATTTACTGGAGCGGCCCGGAGTATCAATTGCTGGATGACGCCAACGCGCCCGATGGCCGCAGCCGGCTCACCGCGGCGGGGGCGGCGTACGGCCTGTATGGTCCGCCCGCGGGCGTGGTCAAGCCGTTTGGCGAGTGGAACAAGACGCGCATCATCGTCATTGGCAATCATGTCGAGCATTGGTTGAACGGCCAGAAAGTCGTCGAATATGACTTCGGCAGTCCCGACTGGAAGGCCAAGGTCGCGGCGAGCAAGTTCTCGAAGTACCCCAACTACGGATTGGCCAAGAAAGGCTACATCGGCATTCAGGGCGATCATCCCGGCTCATTGGAGTTGCGCCACATCCGCATCCGCGAACTGCCATGACCCAAGCGCGCCTCGCGCTGATGATGTTCCTGGAATACTTCATCTGGGGCGTGTGGTTCGTGACCATGGGCACCTATCTCGGGGCGACCCTGCATTTCACCGATTCCCACATCGGCCTGGCCTATGGCGCAACGGCGATCGGTGCGCTGGTCTCACCCTTCTTCATCGGCATCGTCGCGGATCGCTGGTTCGCCAGCGAGAAGCTGCTCGCCGCACTGCACCTCATCGGCGCCGCCCTGATGTGGATGGTGTCGCAGCAGACCTCGTTCGCGACCTTCTATCCGCTGCTCATTCTCTACGCGCTGTGCTACATGCCGACGCTGTCCCTGACCAATTCCATCGCCTTCCACCACCTGAAGGAGTCCAGCAGCTTTCCCTACGTGCGCGTACTCGGCTCCATCGGTTGGATCGCCGCGGGCATTCTGGTCGGCAAGAGCCTGCATGCCGATGCCTTGGTGCTGCCGATGCAAATCTCCGCCGGCGCGTCGCTCCTCATGGCGGTGTACGCGCTGCTGTTGCCGCACACGCCGCCCCAGGCTGCGCGCGGCAAGTTCAGCCTGCGCGACGCTTTGGGATTGGACGCGCTGCAGCTGCTCAAGAAGCGCGACTTCCTGATTTTTGTGATCGGCTCATTCCTGCTGTGCATTCCCCTGCAGTTCTACTACACCTTTGCCAACCCGTTTTTGAACGAGATCAAGGTGCCGGAGGCGGCCTTCATTCAAACCTTCGGCCAGATGTCCGAGGTGTTTTTCATGCTGTTGCTGGCCTACCTGCTGCGCCGTTTCGGCATCAAAGTCATCATGCTGGTCGGCATGATGGCGTGGGCGCTGCGCTACTTCGCATTCGCCAACGGCAACGCGGGGAGCGCCATGTGGCTGATCTATGCCGGCATCCTGCTGCACGGCGTGTGCTACGACTTCTTTTTCGTCGGCGGTCAGGTGTACACCGATCAGACCGCCGGAGAGACCATCCGCGCCGCCGCGCAAGGCTTGATCAATTTCGTGACCAATGGCTTGGGATACTTCGTGGGCGCTTTCGTCTCCGGCGCCATCGTGAATCGCTATGCCGCCGGCAATCCAAGCTGCAGCGATGCGGCCGCGGCCGCGCATAGCTGCCTGCAAGTGACGCACGATTGGCATGCGATCTGGCCGATTCCCGCCGCCGCGGCGCTCGTGATCTTTGTGGTGTTCGGACTGGTGTTTCGGCCCAGCACTGCGAGATTGACCGGCTCGGAGGCTTAGAGGCCTTCCAGGCTCGACGGTCAAACTCACAGCGCGGGACGAGATCCAGCGGACTCTTAGGGCTTCGGCGAACTGGCCGGCTCGCTCGCCGCCCCAGCCGCCTTCGCCGCCGCCAACGCCTTGACGATGGCACCGAGCTGCGCGAGTGCGGCGGCGTCTTCGGCGCTCACCGGCGCATTCTTGCAGCGCGGATCGGTGCGCTGCAGGGCCCCGCTCATGGCGCGCGTAATGGGGATCCCATCGCAGCCGTGGTTGTTGTCGCAGACCAAGTCGAACTGCGGTTGCGCTTTGACATGACAGGTGAAGCAGTTGCCCCCGAACCGATTGTTGACGTCTTGCACGCCGCGAACGCGGATCATCGAACTCGTCGGCGAAATGTTCAGCTCGAAGAATTCCCAATCGCGCGTGGCGGCATTGAAGCCTTTGTCGCGTTTGACCATGACCTCGGTGGGCACGAGCTGCAGCACGGAGCCGACCGGATAGTCTCCCGTCGCTGCCTGCGCTACTTTGACGGTGCCCGCCAGGTTGCCGGCGAGATTGTCGACATAGAAATGCCGCACATGCGTCATTTCAGTGATGCATTTGAACGAGGCATCGCTGATCGGGAAGGAAGCCGGGGCGGGCGATGCTGAGATTGCAGGGCCCACCAGCAATACGGAAATAGCGACGCCGATTTTGAGAATGCCGGATGCCGCCGACCGAATAGTCATCATGATTAACCCCCTAGGCATTTTTATCGCAATCATAATGAGTAACGGTCCGATGTTACAGAGCTGTAAGCACCGCTGCGCGGTTAAGTGCGCGACAATAGACGGCCAGAAACGCGCCCCGCCGCTCTGCGTTCCCCCAACGAGGTGATTGATTTGTTTATGGCTAAGTCGAAGCGCGCTCATTGGCTTAGCCTGGCGCTGCTGCTCGCGCCGTTCATCTGGTACACGCCGCTACGCGCCGAAACGTCCGATGCCTTTGCCTATCCTGCGGATCTCGAACCCGATGTGCGCTTTTGGATTCGTGTCTACACGGAAGTCACGACGGACGGAGGTCTGTTGCACGATGACTGGTACCTCGGACTGGTTTACGAGGTGCTGCGCTTCGATCCGTCCGATTCGCAGCGGCAGCGCGAGCACATCGTCGAGCAGGCCAAGGCGCGCTACGCGGCACTGCTGCGGCGCTTCGCCGCAGGCGACACCGAAAATCTGACACCCCATGAGCGCCGCATTTTGCACTCGTTCGGCGACAAGACCACGCCGGCGGGGTACCGCGAGGCGATCGAGCGCATTCGTTTTCAGCTCGGTCAGGCTGACCGTTTCCACGAGGGTCTGATCCGGGCGCAGGCGTACGAGGCGAGTATTTCCCGCGTTCTCGCCGACCGCGGTGTGCCGCCGGAAATCGGCGCGCTGCCGCATGTGGAATCGTCGTTCAATCCGGCCGCCTATTCTCGCGTGGGCGCCGCCGGCCTGTGGCAATTCATGCCGGGCACGGCACGGCGCTACATGCGCGTCGACGGCATCGTCGATCAGCGCCTGGATCCCTACAGCGCCACTGAGGCGGCCGCCAATCTGATGCTCTACAACTACCGCCTGCTCGGCAGCTGGCCCTTGGCGGTCACCGCCTACAACCACGGACCGGGCGGCCTGCGGCGTGCTCAGGACGAACTCGGCACGAACGATATCGCCGTGATCGTGAAGCACTACCAGGGAGCCACCTTCGGATTTGCCTCGAGGAATTTCTACGTGGCGTTTCTCGCCGCGCTCGAGGTCGATCGCAACGCCGAGAAATACTTCGGACCGCTGACCCATCTACCGGAAACCCAGAGCACCGTGGTTACGCTGCCGGACTACATTGCGGTCGACGCGCTCGCGCGGGCATTCAAAGCCGATTTGGGCGCGCTGCGCGTTTTAAATCCGGCGCTGCGGCCGCCCGTGTGGAACAAGACGCGCCTGGTGCCGCGCGGCTACGAATTGCGCATACCGGGCTCGGCGACACCTGCCGACATTACCGCCGCCTGGGCGCGGCTGGTCCCGGCTGAACGTTTCGTGGCGCAAAGGAACGACGGCGCGCACCGGGCGCGGCGCGGCGAGACGCTGGCCGGCATCGCGGCCGCCAGCGGCGTTACCCTGAATCGCCTGCTCGCGGCCAATAACTTGAGCGCCGCACGCGAATTGGCGCGCGGCGAAGTGGTGCGCATTCCCCTGCCGGCATCGCGTGCCGACGGCTCCGCCGCAGGCGTTGCCGCGGCGGCTGCCGCCACCGCCGCGGTCACGGCGCCGCCGCCCATCGAGGCGCTGCCCGCCGCTGAAGCGCCCGCCACGACCGGTGAAACTGCGCCTGCGCCTGCGCCGGCAAGCGCGCGCCAGCCGCCGCCCAAGGAGCCGGTCTCGGAGCGGCAGGCGATGAGCACCGCGCTGCTGCCGGCCGCCGCGCCATCCGGCAACGGCGACACCACGGATTACGGTGTCGGCGCGGATAACACCGTGGTGGTGCAAGCGGCGGAAACCCTCGGACATTTCGCCGATTGGTCCAAAGTCAGTTCAGCCTCGCTGCGCACGCTCAACAAGCTGCATAAGAACGCCATGGTGACGCTCGGCCATAAGGTCAAGCTGGATCTCTCGCAGGTCAGTGCGGCGCAATTCGAGGCGGCACGGCGCGAGTACCATCGGCAACTGCAGGAAAGCTTTTTTGCCGCGCACCGCATCTCGGGAACGGAGAATTACGTGGTGAAGAAAGGCGAATCGCTTTGGATCATCGCGCAACAGCATGCGGACCTGCCGGTATGGCTGGTCGCGGAATACAATCCCGACGTGGACTTTGGCGAAGTTCGACCCGGCACGACGATTGCCCTGCCGCGGGTCGAGGCCATCAATCGTCAGTGATACCGCGCGAATGCAGGTAGTCGGCCAGCGTTGCGCGAGTGTCGCCCGAGGCCACGAAATTCACGACGGAATCATCCGCCGCACGAACGTTAAGCTCCAGCTTCTGGCTCGCCGCCATTTGCTTGAGCATCTCCACCGTCAGCTCGAAGTAGGCTGTTTGGCCCCAGGATGCGA
>Ga0210391_10005001_pt1 | contig 10945 bp, 13 predicted proteins | sample IncBWC12OmetaG_FD_160573 | JGI IMG/M metagenome (GOLD analysis project Ga0210391, IMG submission 160573) | Forest soil microbial communities from Barre Woods Harvard Forest LTER site, Petersham, Massachusetts, United States - Inc-BW-C-12-O ...
AGCATCGCCAACGTTTGCTGGCGAGCATGCAAATCACATCCTATAATCCGCATCTCGGCCTCCTTCGTTCCGAGCACTGTTGGGGTGAACACCGAACAGTCTACTCGGCACGTAGTGAGGCCGACGTCGTTATGGCATCAATCGGGATTTGCGACCGCCTGGAATCACTTCGGTGGCGCTTCCACTATGAAATTCACTGGATCCGAACGAACCATAGCGTAAGGCTTGAAAGGTGGCTGTCTGGCAGTCACATCGAACGAACGGTCGATGGGATGATCCGGATTTGCGATTTGCGCCTGCCAGGTTACGACGAGGCTATATTTGCCTGGCTCACCGGGCAACAGCCCCAGTCCACGCAGCGTAATACCCGGGACTGGAACCACGACGCCTTTGGGATAGAGTGAGTAGGCACCGTGACCGGTACAAATGGAGTCGCCCGAAGTCGGCGTGATCACCTGCCCCGCGGAATTGCGCAACTCAACGTTAAAACCTGCGAAACACGGAAGCTCTCCGCTGAGGATCTCGGCGTCCGCAGAAAAATTTTGAACGGCGGGCCGGTACCCATCAACCCAAAGGTGCACGTCGATCTGATAGATGGCACGATCACCGACGCTGCAGATCGCGAAAAGATTTTCTCAACGAATACACTTGTCTTTTTCCGCCTAAAGAGCGCTATGTCCCCAGCCGTCACTGAGGTAAACGCAGCGAGCGCCGGAGCCCTGTAATCCCCCTGACGCGCCAGGTCCGTGACGCTCATCACTTAGATGAGTGTTGACCATCACCTACTCGATCGAGTCGATTTCGTAAAGTATTCGAAGACTTGGCTGCGCCTACGGCGAATGTTGGGTCGGGAGCGGTAGTTTAAAAGTCCTGGGAGGCCGCAGGGGAGAATAACTTTCCCGATTCGACTTCACGACCCTACGCGCTACACGCGTCAGCGCGGCCCAAGCAATGTTGGCCCAACAAAGCAAACCAAACAGGCTGGTTACATCACGCCTCACGCAGGTCCACTTATCCGATTTTCTGGGGTGTCGAGGGACCGATTGATCTTCAAGAATGTGCAATTCGGCACAGTTTGGTATCGGCGATTCCCTTAGGATTGCGAACTTCTGGCAGAGATATGGTGAGGACAACGCAACGGGGTCTTAGTTGACCGCCTCCGGAGGACGGTGATGGCGCTCGTCCGCGTTTCGCGATCGTTGGGATTGCTGATTGCGAGCACTCTCTTGTCAACGCTCGCGTGGGCGCAGTCCCAACAAAAGCCTCCCAGCGTAGACGCGCCCGCTCCGTCCGCTCAAGCCAAAACCGCGTCCGCGGCAACGGGTCCCCCCGAATTCGTCGGCGCGCAAGTGTGCAAGACGTGTCACGAAGATATTTACAACAACTGGGAGAAGAGTCCGCACTGGAAAACCACTCTTGATACAAAGGGCGGCCCGTCTCATCAGGGATGCGAGGGTTGCCACGGACCCGGTTCCGCGCACGTTGCTGGCGGCGGTGACAAAACCAAGATTTTCATCTTCAGCGAACACTCCTCGAAGGAAATCAACGCCCAGTGCCTCACCTGCCATGCCGGTGGCACGCAGCACATGAACGCCATCAATTCGGAACATTCGAAAAACAACGTAAGCTGCACGTCTTGTCATTCGCCGCACCATCCGGAAACGAAGGAATTCCTTCTCATCCAAGCGCAACCCGCGCTCTGCTACTCGTGCCATCTCGACAAGAAAGCACAATTTGCGATGCCCTTTCATCATCGTGTGGACGAAGGTCTGATCCAGTGCAGCGACTGCCACAACGTACATGGAACCGTGGGTCCAAAGCAGGTACGCAGTTCGTCCGCTCAAGATGCCGTTTGCTTTACTTGCCACGCGGACAAGCGCGGTCCTTTCGTCTATGAACACACGCCAGTCAAGGTAGACGGATGTCAGACATGCCATCTACCGCATGGTGGTCCCAATGCCCACATGCTGAAACTCAGCAACGTTAACTTGCTCTGCTTGCAGTGCCATACGACATCGTTCGGCTCCGCGCCGGGAGCACCGTCGTTTCACAACCAGTCTACTTTCTTCCAGGCGTGCACTCTGTGCCACGTCGAAATTCATGGCTCGAACTTCGATGCGACGTTCTTTAAGTAGCGGCGACGATGACGGTGCGAATCCATCTGGCTATGAAGGCGAATCGTTGGCAGGAAAACTCACGTTCTGCCGTCCTGCGCTCCAACAGGGAGCGCCGCAACTTCGCAAGAGCTTGGTCGGGCGTAACGGTACTGAACATCGTTGCATTCGCTGCGCTCTTCCTGAGCCCAACCATCCTCTGGGCTCAGAGCGGGCCCGCCGACAGTCCGGGGGTTAATTCGGGCGACTACAACATTCATCAGACGATCGAAGCGGGCTATCGCGCGAATTTCGTCAACGGCAACCAAGACACGTACGACACATTCGAGAATCTCGGGTCGGGCCTGCGGCTATTCGATTATTCGTTCGATATGCGTTCGATCGACCATAAGGGCTTTCTTTTCGACAGCCTCACTTTCAGCAACTTTGGCTACGGCGGCGACCCAAACGACGTGACCCGACTTCGAATCCAGAAGAACAAAATCTACGATTTCAGAATGCTGTTCCGCCGCGATAAAAACTTCTGGGATTACAACTTGCTCGCGAATCCGTTGAACCCCGCGTCGCTGAATCCTCCCGGTTCCACGACCACCGGTTGCTATGCAACAACCGTCGGTGCTCCTCCGGTCGTCGCGCCCGTCGTTTGTTCGAGCCCCGCCGTTCCCATCAACAATTCGCCGCATTCGATGGATCTTGTGCGGCGCATGCAAGATTACGACCTGACCCTCATGCCCCAATCCAGGGTTCAGGTTCGGCTGGGTTACTCGCGGAATCGCAACGAGGGACCCGGGTTCTTCACGACGGACGGCGGAACGATTTCGGATTTCAATCAGAACTACAGCTACACAACAAACGCCTATCGAGCTGGAATCGATTTCAAGGTCTTGCCGCGCACCACAATCTCTTACGATCAGTTTCTCAGCTATTTCAAACAGGACAACGTCGTCTCCGACAATCCCGCTGTAAACCCCCAGAATTTCGGCTATCAACTTGCCAATCCAACCGGCAACGGAACTCCTGCGGGTACTCCCGTGGACCTCGGTCTCGTCTATAGCACCCAGACTCCCGCCGAAGTTTTGCCGTGCGCGAATCCGATCGTCGCGGGCACGACGAACACGGCGAATCCCACGTGCAACGGGTATCTCTCTTACAGCCAGGTTGGCCGTCCACGAAATTTCATGCCCACCGAGCGCGTTCGCTTTCAATCCAATTACTTCAAGAATTTCGAAATGTCAGGCTCGCTCGGCTACAGCACGAGCGACAACGTCATTCCGGATTTCCTGGAGACGGTGAACGGTTACACCGCTCGCACCGGCGAGCGTGGCAGCACAACCAGCGGTCCGGCAAATGCAAAGCGGGTGTCGGTGAATGCGAATTGGTCCGGGGTATACGCGGTAACCGATAAGCTGAGCATCCTCGATCAATTTCGCTATGACAACTGGCGCATCCCGGGCATGTGGGCGCTCGACGAGACGAACATGTTCGGAACTGGTTACCCAGGCTTGGTTGGCTTACAGCAAAGTGAAGCCGTCTTTAACACAGCGAATTGCCCGCAAGGATCCAATGCCGTAACTTGTCCGCAGCATACGGCAACTTCGGCCGCGGATGTAACCACGGGTCTGGCGTCCACCTTTCTCGGTCAGAACCTGAAATCAAATACTTTGGAACTGCAGTACGACTTCAGCAAACGACTGAGCGCTCACATCGGATACCTCTACACCAACCGAACCATCTCGCAATTCAGCGATACAAACGACTCGGGCCTTATCTATTTTCCAGGCGGGGTGGGTGCGGGTCCAGCCAACGACTTTCTTGCAGCACGTGGCAGCTGTGCCGAGGTTGGCGGCGTTCTCCCGGCCGGGTGCACGCTCAACACGGACGGCTCTGTCAGTTTCGTCGCTCCTGCGTCGGCGCCCCCAACGCGCAGCCTCACTACGATCAACGAGAATGCATTGTTGTTTGGCTTTGTGTACCGGCCGATCGACGCACTTCACATCGCCAGCGATTTTGAGTTTGGTTACAACGACAATTCCTATACGCGCATCGATCCGCGGCAGGTGCAGAGCTACAAGATTCATGCCAGCTACAAAGTTAAACCGTGGGCAACGCTCGATGGCGCGGTTGAGATTCACGAGAATCGCGACAACGTTACGGATGTCAATAATCTGGAACACGACCGAACCTTTAGTTTCGCAACGATTCTGATGCCGAATCAGCGAATCTCGATCGATTTCGGATACAACTACTGGAACGTCTATACGCAGTCGCTGATCTGCTTCGCGTACTCAACATCGGTCACAAATCCGGCACCGCCGCCAGCAACGCTGCCCGTTTCGTCTTTTCCGATCGGAGTTCCGATGCTGCCGACGGGCCCGGCATGCCCCATCGCGGGTGCGTCGTCTCCGCTCGGTGCTCTTTCAACGTATTCGAGCAACGACCACTTTGCCCACGCCGGCGTCATCTGGAAAGTCACAAGGCGCGTGACGGCGATGGTCGGGTACGGCGGCAGCTTCGTCCGTGGCAACACGATCTTTCTGAATCCGCTTACGCCGTCAGGGACTCTCGATTTCAACTATCAAAAACCGTATGCGTCCATCGTTGTCGATCTTTACAGGGGCCTCAGCTACAAGATGGCCTGGGACTACTTCGGCTTTAACCAGACGGGTGCGACCAGTCCATTCGGTCTTGCCGCAATTCCGTTACAGGATTTCAACGGCAGCAACGCGACTTTTTCATTGCGGTATTCGTTTTAGGCCGGCTGTCTGTACGGCAGGGAATGACATTGCGTTCAAAACAAAAAGGGAGGAAGTGCGAAATGAAATCCTTCATACAGGGAAAAAGTCCGAAGTCCATTCTTGTGACTCTCGCGATCGTGTTCGTCTTTAGTGCCGGAGCGCGAGCCGATGGCGCGGGCGATTTCAAAGCCAAATGTGCGATGTGCCACGGAGCGGACGGGACGGGCAGCACCCCAACCGGAAAAGCCCTGAAAGTCCGGGACCTGGGTTCGGCCGACGTGCAGGCGCAAACCGACGCGCAACTGACCGACATCGTAAACAATGGCAAGGGCAAAATGCCCGCCTATAAAGGCAAGCTAACGGACGATCAAATTAAAGAACTCGTCGCCTTCATTCGCTCGTTCGCCAAGAAGTAATCAGCATGCGCGGAAAAACTTCGAGCGGCTCCGACTCGCGGAAGCCGCAACAGGACGCTGGATGATCGGGATTCTCATTTGTCAGACCGCACTAAGCATCGTGGTGGCATCCGTTTTCTTGTTTCGACCGTCGCTAACGAGCTCGGCCGGCTGGAAAATCGTTGCGTTCGTTGGATTGTGTGTCCTCCCGGCTCTATGCCTTGTCGGTGGGATGAGCGCCCACATACAGCGATCGGAAACGACCCAATTCTGCACGTCCTGTCACGTCATGATTCCTTACGGGCAGAGTCTCTACATTGACGACGCCAATCACATTCCCGCCCAGCATTTTCAGAACCACCGAGTCCCAGCGGACATGGCCTGCTACTCCTGCCATGCGGACTACACCCTCTATGGTCCGCTGAACGACAAAATGCGTGGTCTCGAGCGAATCTATCTGCAATACGTGACCCAACCGCCCGATCCTGCGGCCATCCGCATACCGGGCGGATTCAAAAACGCCCAGTGCCTGCACTGCCACGCGGGTGCCCGCAGCTTCGAGGAAAATCCGGTGCACTCGCCGATGATGAGTACTCTCATATCGAATCAAGTGTCGTGTCTGGGTAGCGGTTGCCACGATGCGGCGCACGACATCGCCAGTCTCGATCAACAGAAATTCTGGAAGCCCGTCCAATGAAACTCTCTCGAATCGGAATTCGTCGCCTACTGCAAGTCTCAAGTGCCCTTGTGGTTCTGGGCCTGCTGATCGAAATCGTGAGTCTGCTCTGGTTTCACCCTCTTTCGTTCGTATTGTTTGCCTTCGTCGCCGCGGGGCTTATCGGTGGTGGCATTCTGGTCTATTTAGTGTCCCTCGTGTTCGTCGTTGGGCCGGCAGTGAACGAGGAACGCTAGAGCTTCCTACAGGCGACGCTGCGCGGTGCTTTTTGCGAGACGTTTTGGGAATCGGGATCGAATCGCTCTGGCAGTGGATCCCGTGGAGAAAGTTTATGCGGATTCAGGAACTCGAAAAGGCACAGAGTCTTCGTGTACTCGCTCGGCTGCGACTTGGCAGAATCGCTTGCTGCGAAGCGGCCCAGCCTTATATCGTGCCGTTTTATTTCGCCTATGACATGGGCTATCTCTACAGCTTTTCAACGATTGGCCAGAAAATCATTTGGATGCGCGCCAATTCAGCCGTGTGCGTCCAGACCGATGAAATCGAAAGCACCCAGGAGTGGGTCAGCTTAGTTATCTTGGGCCGGTATGAGGAGTTGCTGGACACTGCGGGCCTCAAAGTTGAACGCGAACGGGCCTACGAACTGCTTCAACACACACCATGCTGGTGGGAACCCGGATACTCGAAAACAATCATGGAAGGTGCCGAGCGTCCTTTAGTTCCCGTCTATTTCCGAATTCAGATTTTGGAAATCACCGGTCGTTACACCGCTTCGGCGCCCGGCGAACAAGACGAACGCAAAACGTCATCTTCCGCGCGAGAAGAAACTCACTCGCGGAATAGAATCCTGGCGGATCTCCAAGCAGAGCTACTTTAGAAATAGCCCGGAGAATTCCGCCTCTGCTACCAGTTGTTCTGCGGCTTTTTGAGTCTTCCAGAAGGTGCGACGTGAATGTTCCGCTCCAACTACTCTATTTATTTATTCTGGCTCTTCCAGTTGCCTCCGTTGCGTGGACCATCACGCATGAGGAAATTGCGCGTGAATTTCGCGACTACTGCATCTCTGAAAGCAAAGTTTGCCGCCGCATTTACCAACGCAAGTTTTTCTACCTCTTCACCTGCGTACTGCTTCAGTCACTACGTCTCGGCAGCGTTTCTCATGATCACGCGCTTCAAGCTGTTGTTTCCTGACTGGCGCGGTTATCTGATTGCTGGCTTCTCGCTCGTTTGGGTTGCGAACGTGTACATGGGTATTTTTGGCCGGATTCGTCTCGATTTGCGGAGAGAACGCGTCGAAATTCAAACGGAGGAAGCGAGCTTACCCTCGAAAGGCTAGGCCTACCGCTCCAAAGTCAGACCACGAAAGCGACGCGGTCGGGAAACCCATTTAGAGACGTCCGCCGAAGATCATTCGTGAAGAACCACACTCAACAGCGAGCTGTTAACTTCGACAGCGCCGTTGTATTGAATCAGTCCAAGCCTGCGGAATTTGTTCATGAAGAAGTTCACTCGGGAACGCGTGGTGCCAACCATCTCGGCGAGCACCTCCTGCGAAATCTTGGGCAGCACCTTTTCGGGCTCCTCTTCCTTGCCATATCGCGCCAGGAGCAGCAGCGTGCGTGCGAGGCGCTTCTCAGTCGAATTGAAAAGCTGATCAACCAGATCTTCTTCCACGCGAATATTGCGCGAAAGCATGTGCGCGATGAACCTGTCTGAGAACTCATGCTCGGCGTGAAGCACCCGACTCATTTCCTTCTTCTCGATGCTCATCACGGTCGTAGCGATCACGGCGGTTGCCGTTGCGATGCGCAGAGGCTGGCCCGCGAGACATCCTTCACCGAAAAAATCTCCTTGGCCGAGAATCGCGACCACTGCTTCCTTTCCGCGTTCATTCACAACGGACAGCCGGATGGCGCCCTTTTGAACATATAGGACGGTCTTGCCCGAATCGCCTTGCGAGAAAATGATGTCCTTCCTTTTGAATTCGGACACTTTTCGCGCTACGCCAGCGGACCGAAGGAATTGCTCCGCATCGAAGGAATTCGCTGGAGCACTATCACGCCGAACTGCGGGTTTGGGCCTCATTTCTTTCTTGAAACACCGGGGCTGACTGCGCAGGCCACTCTGTTTGTTTTGAGATCACTGGAGAACTCGAATCGACCTTTTCCTGGCGTTTCGGTTGAGTTGCGCTAGTTGTCGGCCAGCCAAGCTTTTCCGCTTTCCATTGCAGGAGTGCGTCTGCGGCCACTAACATCGCTTTCAGCTCGGCTTCCACTTCAAATCGATAGGGCCCGCCTGCGATCTCTCGTTGGCGATCGGACAGAGCTTGGTCCGCCGCTGCGATCCGCGAAAGTATCTTGCTAAGGTCGTTTTCTTGAACGGCCTGTTGATAGATGGGTTCCCACGCGTAGGGCTCGGCCCAGTGCGACCTCCGTAGGTGTCGTCGGTTGACACAAAGAACGCCGCAAAAAACGGCACGGCGAGAGATGCGAGAAGAGACGCTGCGAGTGTACGATACCGTACAGAAGACCGCAATAGCGGTGAACCCTCACCTGAGGACTTACCAACTATGCGGACACGTAGTTCGGACGTCCGGTCTTCCACTCATTATACGAACCGGGGTAAGCGACAGCCGTACAGCGCAGTGCGTCAGCGCTCCTACAGCCCTGTCTGCTGAGCCATTCACAAGAACGTAGTTAGCTTCGCGGGCTAGATCGTTCGGCGGCGTGTTTTGGGCGGGCCTTCGAATTCCTTGATCACGTCGAGGAAGTACACACCTTCTTCGTCGCAAGCCCTGCATCGAAGCGGAAACGATCGCGTCTTCGATCCATCGTCCGTACCAGAGAGCTTCCAGCTCTCATAGAGCTTGGCCGCTTTTCCCGTGACGGGAATCGCCTGACCACAGTGGGAGCAAACAATTCCGGGAGAGTAAGCCTTGGCCAATTCTGCACTCACGACAATCCTCACGTTTTGCCAGTCCGCCAGGAAATAGCGTCTCTCGCCTGAGCTTGACGCGGTTATTCAAAATCGTCCGGTTTTCAATTCCGGTGTGCATGGATGAATGCGCGTAGACCGCCGTCGCGCCTCCGAAATTCGATTACCGCTTTGCAAGCCTCGCAAGACGACAAATGCTTGAAAAATGCCTCTGTCGGAGGCAAGTCCTTGAATCGGTTGCACGCTTTCGGTTCGGGAGCCAACATAGGATGAAGCACCATGACCTTTGGAATTAGGTCCGTTCTTTGAGTCTGAGTGAAGCCGTTCGGAACCAGGCTGTTCCTGAGATGGGAGCGCTCGCGCCACCATTTTCAGAAGGTATCGAGCACTGCGCGCGGACAATTTCTCCCGCCGCGCTTTCGGGCATGATCGCCATCACCTGGCCCTCGCCGAATAAACCAAGAACAATATCACCGAGCCTGGAATCAACTTTGTTGTCGTACACGGCCATCTCCTACGAAGCGACCGCGGAAATCACCCTCGCCGGATCGAGAACCAATTCTTCGAATAGCGTTCGGTAGTGAATCATGGCTCTACGGAGATCTTCGGTACTTGCTTGTCCCTGGGATTGACGAAGTGCCATTTGATGGGCCGCCCGATAATTCTCGACAACTCCCGGATGATTCACAGAGATATCCGCCGCACGTTGCTCAAAGTCACTTGCCGGATAACCTCGCACGGACATCACGTCAACCAGCAGACGGTCGGCCTCGACTACGGCAGTCCCAGGCGTATCTATGAACTCGGCCTGGACTCTCGCCCATGCTTGGACAAATCGTGAACGATCGGCAGGAGCGAGTGCCCGAATCTGCAAATGTTCGACTCGCTCGTTGCGTTCGTGTAGCACGGCTTCTGCGTTTCGATGGTTTCCCGTATCTTTCACCGTACGGGCATATTCAGAGCCGCCGAACTGCGTTCTGAGCCGTTCCGACTTGCGCTTGCGAACCGAAACCCAAATCGCGGTACAGATAATCAGAACGACTACCACACCTACGGCGACCATCGCGAACTGCACTGTGTTCGTCATCAAAAAATTCATAAAGCATCTCCTTCTGAGCCCTATTCCGACCCGATGCTCTTGAGCCTTCGGGCCATGCTTGCGTCAATTCTGCCGAGTCGAAGGCTTCTCTAGTTCGTCTTGGAGCTGACCGATCTTCTCTTGGATCTTCCCGACGATTCTTTCGCCAATCCCTTCAACTTCCAACCCAACATCGTTCGTAATCTGACCCACTTTCTCCTTCACTACGCCCTTCACCTCATGGACTTTGCCCACACGCTTATTGTCTGAACTTGGTTTCATGTTCTTGCCTCACGTAAAAGGATTCAATTTGCGGATTCATGTAAATCCTGGAAGGTCCGACGAAATGCCGGACGGGCTATCATGCTTGCCCGATACACGAAATCATGCACTTCCTCTGTGCGAATGACTGTTCAGAACGGCACACAATGCGATACCGGCTGTTAATTCTCACCGCCGCACCAAAGATGACTACACCATTTCGCGGGGAGGAAGTCCTGATATCGGACCGCTACGGAACAACGTCGAGGGTCAATTTTTGTACAGAACTGAACAGTATCCCCGTTCTGAGCCGACTACGATGCGGTTGTACGGGGTACAACTCGATCGTCACCCGCTGATTTCATAAGAGTTCGCCGGAGGCTTTCATGTTTGGATATGGACTGATCGGAACGCTCATCATCATTTGCCTCGTCGTCTGGCTCATGCGTCGCGCCTAGGGCGCTGCGACGCTTGGAGACTGTTCAATTCTGCACCCACACACGAATCCCCAAGCACCTCATTAATCTCGTCCCGCATTTTCCTCGGGGTCACTCACGTCCAACGGCGCGGATCACTTCGTGAGACAGTTGGCCCAAGGAGATATCAAATGGACAGTCCAGCTCGCGGAGTTGGTGACGAGACCGTAAACACGCCGTCAGGGCTACGCGTCTGGGCGGGAAAAGCCGGCGACCCATTCTGGATTGAGCCCGACGTATTGCACGCCGTGGGCCACGCTCTTCAGGACGGCACCA
>Ga0210391_10005002_pt1 | contig 10943 bp, 10 predicted proteins | sample IncBWC12OmetaG_FD_160573 | JGI IMG/M metagenome (GOLD analysis project Ga0210391, IMG submission 160573) | Forest soil microbial communities from Barre Woods Harvard Forest LTER site, Petersham, Massachusetts, United States - Inc-BW-C-12-O ...
CTCTTCCAGCAGATCAGGATCGAGCACAGGAGAGGAGATGCGGTAGACACCGCTGGCCCACTTGCCCAGGTCGATGGTCTTGCAATGATCGCTGCAGAAGGGGAAATCCGCATCTTTGGCGGTGACGATCTTCCTGCAAGTAGGGCAGCGAAGGCTTTTTAGCTTTTTCGCCATGACAAGGGGTTCCTTTACGACAAAATCCGGCCTACCAGGTCATAATCCTGTGACTCGGTGATCTCACATTGGTAGAACTGCCCTGGGGTGAGTTGCTCAAACGGTCCGAAATCATTGATGTAGACCTTGCCGTCGATTTCCGGGGCCTGATGCTCGGTGCGACCCTCCCACAACAGCGGAGTTTCCTCGGAAGGTCCTTCCACCAGCAGATCGAAGCGAAGGCCCACCTGGCGGGCTCTGGATTTTCGGCTGATCGCTTGTTGTTGGCGCATCAGCGAGCGGCGCCGTGCCTCGATGGTGCGGGCAGGCACTTTCTCGCTCAGGTCAAAGGCGCCTGAACCTTCCTCGTCGGAATAACTGAACGCCCCCAGCCAGTCGAGTTGGGCAGCGCGGACAAAGTCGCTGAGCACGGCAAAGTCAGCCTCGGTTTCGCCAGGAAATCCGGTAATGAACGTGCTTCGAATCGCTACACCAGGAACAGTCGAGCGGACGCGCTCAATCGTCTTCAGGAAGATATCGGCATTGCCACCGCGGCGCATGCGCTTCAATACCGCGCCGGAAGCGTGCTGCAGAGGCATGTCGAGGTACTTGCAAATGTTGTCGTGCCGGGCAATCGTGTCCAGCAGCCGGCCAGTCACCTTGTTGGGATAGGCGTACAGGAATCGCAGCCATTTGAGATCAGGAATCCCGGCTAGCGCATCTAGCAGCTGTGCCAGCCCATCCTTCATTCCCAAGTCCTCGCCGTAACACGTCGTGTCCTGACCAATTAACGTGAGTTCACGAACACCCTGGGCGACCAGCTGTTCGGCCTCAGTGACTACCGAAGCAAAGCGCCGGGAGCGAAACTTGCCGCGTAAATTGGGAATCACGCAGAAGCTGCAGGGATGATCGCATCCTTCCGCAATCTTGATATAGGCGGAAGACTTGCCTGTAGCCAGCAGGCGCGGCGTGGTGTGGTCGTAGAGATACTGGGGTAGCTTTGCCAGCGCACCTTCCCACTGTTCGCGAGCGAAGCGGCCCTGGGATTCACGGAGGTCGCCTTCAGCCCGGGAAGTGCTGCTGGGGAGGATAGAGAACAACTGCGGTTCGGGGGGTGCGGTCGGCGCTTCCAGGCCGGCAGCAGCCAAAATGGCCTCCAACTCGCCGGTTCCCACCACGGCATCCACTTCCGGCATATTCTTGCGGATTTCGTCTCGATAGCGCTCCACCAGGCAGCCGGCCACAATCAGTTTCTGCGCCCTGCCCGACACTTTGTGCTGCGCCATCTGAAGGATGGTGTCAATCGACTCCTGCTTGGCTTTGTCGATGAAAGAGCAGGTATTTACCACCAGAATGTCGGCCATCTCCGGGTGGTTGGTGATCTCTGCGCCTGCCTGGTCCAGCAAACCCATCATCACTTCGCTGTCTACCAGGTTCTTGGGGCAGCCCAGGCTCACGAAACCGATCCGTGGCCGTTGTTCGAGCACAGCGCTTGCCGCGCCTCCCGGACCTGTTTCTGTCTGCTCTTGCTTCACCTTCCTATTCTAGAGCAATCAGGCAGTTACCGCAGAGTCAGTTACTTCCGTGGAACCCGTAATCAAGGGTCTACAACCTCCCACATATTTGAAACGTCTATTAATTAAGCGACACGATAGTTAAAGTGACACGAAAGGAGGGCGCCCAGTGCAAGTTCCAATGACCGCAAGTGTTAAGCACGCAAACATGGGCGAGCCCATCAAATGTGCCTTGGTGACCAAGCCCAGTAAAGCAGAAAGACATAAGAGCGAAATGCTGCGCTACGTGGTTGTGGCGGTCGCGCTTCTGGCTGTTCTGCTCTTGATTGCCATCGCGTTCTATTACACCCAAGGCAACTCTCTTACTGTGAAGCATGTCAGCACGCTCCCGCCTTACCTTTCGTTCCACGCTCGGGCGTGAGAGCAACGGGGCCTCTACTGCGGAGTAATAATTCCTCCCACGCGATACCTTGATGGCAGCGTGACTCCGCGGTGGTCCTTTTCAACAGCCGTCGCAGCCGAAGGGGATGCCAGTTGCAGAGCCGTCGCGATCACGTCCGCGTGATTAAGTCCCGCTCCGGTATCAAAAATCACGACTTTCTCTTCGGGTGAAAGCCATCCGCTGGTGATCAAATGATCGGAGGCCGCAGTGGCAGCCGCCCCTTCGGGCGATAGGAGTAGTCCCTCTTGACGCGCCCAATCAAGCAGCGACGTTCGAATTTGTCTATCTTCGAACTCCAGGGTAAGACCGCCCGATTGGCGCACGATGTCAAGAATCAGCTCGTCAACTAGCTCGTCCGCGTGGGCACTACCAGAGGACTGAACGGCGATCATTTTTGGCCTTCTACCACTGACCCAGCCCAAAGCTTCCATCTCCTCGAAGGCTTTCCACATTCCAATCAGCCCAACACCACCTCCGTTGGGACAGATGACGGCGTCGGGATATCGCCATCCTGACTGCTCTACCAACTCGTACCCCATCGTCTTCATGCCTTCGAGGTGAAACGGCTCCTTTAAGGAGGAGACGTCAAACCAGCCCTCGGCATCCTTCCGTTCGGCGACGGTACGGACACAGTCGGAGATCAGGCCGTCGACCAGAGTTACCTTTGCGCCGTACGCCGCTGCTTCGAGGTAGTTGAGTTGAGGAACGTCGCGGGGCATGAAGACGTGGGCCACGATTTGGGCGGCTGCGGCATATGCGGCCAGCGCGGCCGCCGCGTTCCCAGCCGACGCCATGGCGAGCTTCTTCAGCCCATGACGCCTGGCCATGGAGACAGCCATGGAAAACCCGCGCGCTTCGCAAGTGCCGGTGGGGTTTGTAGCCTCTTCTTTCAGAAACAGGCCAGGATAGCGGCGGCTACGCAGCATGGGAGTGAAGCCTTCGCCCAGGGTGACCGGTTCCACTGCAGGCAATACATCGGCGTAACGCCATATACCCAAAGAGGTGTTGGCGGCGTCGATCCTTTTAAGGATGTTTTCACGCGGTGCTGATAAACGAAGTGCGGCCATGTCGTAACGAACCAAAAGGAACCCACCGCATTGAGGACAAAGGCCTTGCGGGCTTTTGGGCGATATCCGGGCCGAGCAGCGGCTGCATTCCAGGTAGGCAATCGGAGGCATAAACCCATGATATGAGAGGGTTTCCCATTTCGATGCATGATCCGGGAGTCGGCCTGCGAAAAGGTAAGATAGAGGAGTGAGTATCCAGTTAATAGCTATCGACATCGACGGCACGCTATTGCCCTCGACCGGCCTCCGCATCAGCTCCCGCAACAGTGCGGCTTTGCGCGCGGCCGAAGCCGCCGGCATTGAAATTGTCATTGCCACCGGCCGCCGGCAGGCTTACGCCATGCCCCTGATCGCCCAGGTGGGGCTCGATGAGAATTCCGTGATGATCTCCTCCAACGGCGCGGTCGTGCGCGGCTTTGGCGGGGAACTGTTGGATCGCCGCTTTCTTCCCCTTGAGACCGCGCGCCGACTCTCTGTCGCCCTGCGCGGCTACGGCACCATGGTTTTCACGTTTGACCGTGAAGGCGCCGGCGCCCTGGTTATTGAAGACTTGAAGCAGTTGCATGCCCGGATTGACCGCTGGGTGGAGGCAAACCGGCCTTATCTGGTCGAAATCCAACCTATTGAGCGAGCTTTCGAGGTGGGCGAAGAGCCTATCCAGGGCATGCTTTGTGGCACGGTTGAGGAAATGGCGGCCGCGGAAAAAGCATTGTTGTTGAGTGAGATCGCGGGGCAGATCGCCACCCATCGGACAGAATACGCGTCTCGAAACCTGAGCATTCTTGACCTCTTGCCGCCTGGCTGCTCAAAGGGCGCCGCGCTTGATTGCCTGGCGCGCATACGCGGCCTGGAGCCCGAGCAGATTATGGCCATCGGTGACAACTTGAACGACCTCGAAATGTTGGACTATTCCGGATACGGGGTGGTGATGGGCAACGCGAGCGCGGAGATTCGAGCTCTTGCTGTGCGCCGTGGTTGGCAGGTGACGGCCTCCAATGATGAGGACGGCGTAGCCTTGGCCATTGAAGAGGTACTTCGCCAGCGAACAGCGGAGCAAGATGCCGAAGGTAATGGAGAAGAGGCAATAGCCGGCAGCCACGTGGTACAGTTTGCCCAATGAGGAAAATGTCCTTGTTTGCGGGCTGGCTAGTAGTCCTCGCTGGGTTGGGGACTGTGCCTGCTTTGCAGGCCGCGGAACAGGTCACACTCAAAAACGGCTATAACCTGCTTTGCGATCATCGCGAGCAGGAGGGTGACCGGGTACGGCTGTTTACCAGCAAGGAAGGCGGCAACTTCGTGGAAGTGGATGCGGCCGAGATCGCATCCGTTGACACAGTTCCGGATCCGCCGGTTGTGCCCACCCAGGCCGCAGAACCCAAGCTAACCAACGCCGATGTGCACGAATTGATCGCTCGGGCCGGCGCTGACCACAACCTGGACGTAGATCTGCTGGCCAGCGTAGTTCGGGCGGAGAGTGGCGGCAACATTCATGCAGTGAGTCGGACCGGGGCTCAGGGGCTGATGCAGTTAATGCCTGGAACCGCCGCCGAATTAGGTGTAAAGGACAGTTTCCGTGCAGACCAGAACATCAATGGCGGAACAGCTTACCTGGATGCTCTCCTGCTTAGGTATCACGATCATCTTGCGTTCGCGCTGGCGGCTTATAACGCTGGTCCGGCTGCGGTCGACAAGTACCACGGCGTGCCCCCTTATCGCGAAACTCGTGCTTACGTGGCGCGGGTAATCCGCGAGTTCAACCGCAGAAAGCAGTGGGAGAAGCTGCATCCGTCCGCTACTGCCGCTCTCTCCTCTATGCCAGCCAACCGCTAAGAATGGTTCGGAGTCGCAGGTGAAAAAGCAATCCTGGATCATGTACCTGGTGGGCGCGATCCTGCTGGGGGCGTTGGTGTGGCTGGTCCACACCCGGGTTCATTTTCAGTGGAGCGTGTTTCGCGACGAGCTCCAGCATGTCGATTGGCGCCGCATCATTTTTGCCGTGGCCATGATTGTGTTTTGCTACTGGCTGCGGGCAGTGCGCTGGGCCGTGTTGATCAGGCCTCAGAAAAAGGTCGCTGGATTTTCTTTGCTGGGCTCGCAGGTCATTGGCTTTGCGGCTGTGGCTCTATTTGGCCGTCTTGCTGACCTGGTGCGCCCTTACCTGGTCGCGAAACGAACCAGGCTGGCGCTGAGCTCGCAGATAGCGGTCTACACCGTAGAGCGTATGTTCGATTTGGGCGCAATGGCGCTGATCTTTTCCGGTGCCCTCCTGCTGGCTCCGGACCGCGCGACGCTGCCCCATCATGAAGCCCTGCAGCACACAGCGTTGGGTGGCCTGGTGGTTGCCGTCGCGCTTGCCGTTTTTGCAGTTGTCGTGCGTGCTTCGGGAAGAGCTGTCGCCGATCTCGCGGAAAGAACGCTGGGCTCTCTCTCGCCGGCGCTAGGCCAGTCGGTAGCGGCGAAGATTCGTGCCTTTCGCGACGGACTTGATTCCATTACCTCCTTTGGCGAGTTCTTCCTGGCGCTCGGTCTGTCCCTTCTCATGTGGGGCTTTATCACCGCAGCCTACCTGGAAACTACGCGGGCCTTCGTGCTCTCTCCCGAGCTGTCTTCGATGACTCTGGCTCGCTGCCTGGTCTTGATGGCAGCCAGCATGGTTGGATCAGTGGTCCAATTGCCGGTCATTGGATGGTTCACTCAGATCGGCGTGACCACCGGTGTGATGCAGAAGGTCTTCAACGTGCAGTTCGAGCCAGCATTGGCCTGCGGCACAATGCTACTGATCGTGACCTTTATGTCCGTCATACCGCTGGGCCTGATCTGGGCACGGGTGGAGCATGTTTCGATAAAGAAAATATCCGAGCAATCAGAGCATTTCGAACAAGAAGGTGCTGAGCATACCCCGGCCATCAGCGAAGCTTAGCTTGGGCTACCAACTCATGCTCGCACTACCTGAAGAAGAGGCATTGCAAAATAACGTAACTGCCGACTGCTAGAATTTAGTCACTGATGAAATGCCCTTATTGTGGCTTTGCGCAGGATCGAGTAGTGGATTCGCGCGAAAGCAAAGAAGCAGACTCGATTCGCCGCCGTCGCGAATGCGAGGGTTGCAACAAGCGCTTCACTACCTACGAGCGCATTGACGAAATCCCCTACATGGTGGTGAAGAAAGACGGCCGCCGGGAAAAATTTGAACGCCAAAAGGTGCTGAGCGGCCTCTTGCGCGCCTGCGAAAAGCGCCCCGTCTCCGCCGCCAAACTGGAAGCGATCGTGGACGAGACCGAGGCGTTTCTGATGGATTCCGCGGAGCGCGAACGAACCACCAACCAAATCGGTGAGCTGATCATGAATCATCTGCGCACCATCGATAAGGTCGCCTACATCCGCTTTGCCAGTGTCTACCGGGACTTCAAAGACGTACGTGAGTTCAAGGAAGAGCTGGAACAGTTGCTCAACAACACCAGGGAAGCAACCAAGACCGGCAAACGATAAACGCCGAGGAGAGAGAATGGCAGCAGGCTCACAGGAAAGAATCCACACCGTTACGCTGCTCGCGGGAGACGGCATTGGCCCGGAAGTAACGGAGGCGGTCGTGCGGATCCTCGAAGCGGCGATCGAGGGGACCGGCGCCAGGTTTGTCTGGGAGCCGTTTCTGGTGGGCGCAAACGCCTACGAGAAGTTTGGCGAGTACATTCCCCAGGCAGTGTATGACTCCATCGATCGAAACCACCTGGCCCTTAAAGGACCAGTCTCCACGCCCATCGCGGGTGGCTTTTCCTCCATTAACGTCCACTTGCGCAAGAAATACGAATTGTTCGCCAACTTTCGCCCCATCAAGAACCTGCCTGGGATGGACACCCGCTACCCCGGTGTGGACCTGATCATCGTGCGCGAGAACACCGAGGGTGAGTATGTAGGGCTGGAACATGAAGTGGTGCCGGGGGTGGTGGAGTCGCTGAAGATCGTCACCGAAAAGGCTTCTACCCGCATCTCCAAATTTGCCTTTGAGTATGCGCGCAAGTTCAAGCGGCACAAAATCCATGCCATCCATAAAGCGAACATCATGAAGATGTCCGACGGGCTCTTCCTGCGTTGTGCGCGCGAGGTGGCCAAGAGCTATCCCGAGATTACCTACGGGGAACACATTGTCGACAACACCTGCATGCAGTTGGTCATGAACCCCTATCAATACGACGTGTTGCTTACCGAAAACCTCTATGGCGACATTGTGAGTGACCTGTGTGCTGCGTTCGTTGGCGGCCTGGGACTGGTGCCGGGCGCAAACCTGGGCAATGGCTGCGCCATCTTTGAAGCGGTCCATGGTTCAGCGCCCGACATTGCCGGGAAGGACATCGCTAACCCCACGGCGCTGCTCCAGTCAGCCATCCTGATGCTGCGCTACATAGACGAGGCCGAAACCGCCGATCGCGTGCAGGCGGCGCTGGAGAAGGTCTATATCGAAAAGAAGACCCTGACTCGCGACGTGGGCGGCACCAGCGGCACCAAGGGTTTTACCGCCGCCGTTCTGGCTGCCCTCTAACCGCTGTCATTCCGGCCGGAGTGTCGATGGGCCCAAAGGCCTACCTAAGAAGCTGAAAATGGCGTGGACGAATATTGAGTGGGTGGCCCAGGTCTCGCTTTTGAGACCTGGGTGTTCCGGCCAGGACCCACTTGCGAGGAGAAACCTGGTCTCAAGAGCGAGACCTGGGCCACCCACTCAGAGTCTGGAGGTTGCAGCTTTATTTTCGATAGAGCGGACCCGGCTTCCCTAACTCGCAGTCAGGTTACCCATTACTCTTTGGCGTAACCGTGCCGGAGCGCGATGGTCTAGAATAGACAGAATCTTTTCACCACCATACGTCCATGCAAACACGACACAAGATCGGCATTCTTGGCGCCACCGGCGTGATTGGTCAGCGCTTCATCCAACTGCTCGAAGGGCACCCGTGGTTTGAAATTGTCTGGTTGGCCGCCAGCGACAAATCAAGCGGGAAAACCTACGGGGAAGCCACCCGCTGGAAACTGGACACTCCGCTTCCCAGCCGTATCGCCGCCATGATGGTTTCGCCGGCGGCACCGGAGGGCGCGCCCGGCATCATCTTTGCCGCGCTCGACACGGACATTGCCCGCGAACTCGAGCCCCGTTTTGCCGCTGCCGGTTGCGCTGTGATCTCCAATTCCAGTGCATTTCGCATGCAGGCGGATGTTCCGCTGGTTATTCCTGAAGTCAACCCGGCTCACCTGGATCTGCTCGAAACCCAAAGCTGGCGCAAACAGTCCGGCGGCTACATCGTGACCAACCCCAACTGCAGCGCCATTGGTCTGGTCCTAGCGCTCAAGCCGCTGGCCGACCGGTTTGGCCTGGAGAGCGTCTTTGTGAGCACCATGCAAGCTGTCAGCGGAGCCGGCTATCCGGGTGTTCCATCGCTCGATATCCTGGGCAACGTCGTTCCCTACATCAAGGGCGAAGAAGAGAAGTTGGAAGCGGAAACGTTGAAACTGCTGGGCAAACTAAGTGGCAACAGGGTCGAACCCCTGGACGCCCGGGTGACCGCGCACTGCAATCGGGTAGCGGTCGAGGATGGCCACACGGAAAGCGTCAGCATCAAGCTGTCGGCCAAGGCAACGCGGGAAGACATCCTTGCGGCCTGGAGCGAATTCGCACCCCTGGCCGGTTATGAGTTGCCCACCGCGCCGGCCCAGCCGATAGAGTGGAGTGCCGCCGAAGACCGCCCCCAGCCGCGATTGGATCGTATGCGCGGAAAAGGGATGGCAGCCACGGTCGGCCGGCTGCGTCCCTGCTCGCTGCTTGACTGGAAGTTCACTGTGCTTTCCCACAACACGATTCGCGGCGGAGCTGGCGCCGCGGTATTGAACGGCGAGTTCCTGGCTGCGCTGGGCAAACTTGTGCCCGCTGCCACCCGCGATCACGTGGCTGTCACCGCATGAAGCCGGTGGTGATGAAGTTCGGGGGCACTTCGGTCGAAGATGCTCCAGCAATCCTCGGCGTGGCCAAAATTGTGCAGAGCCGGATCTCCCGTGGCCTGCGCCCGGTGGTCGTGGACAGTGCCCTGGCCAAAGTAACCGATCAGCTTTTAGCCGCAGGCAAAGCCGCCGGCCGGGGGGATCGGAACGGCGCCCTGGCCATCAGCTCACGTCTTCGCAACCGCCATTGTGACACTTCCGCCCTGCTGCTGCCGGACCATCGCCGCAGCCCGCTGCAAACTTGGATTCAGCAGGAATTCGAATCTCTGGATGAGATTCTTCGCGGCCTTTCCGCTGTCGGGGAACTGACTGCCAGGACCAATGACCTTGTAGTGAGTTTCGGAGAGCGGATCTCCAGCCGTCTCGTGGCCGAGGTCTTTGCAGATCAGGGGATGTCCGCAGGACACATCGATGCCCGCACCTGCATTGTGACCGACGCTCAACACGGCAAAGGGACACCTAACAGTGCCCTGATTGAAGCCCGCTGCGCACAACACCTGCAGCCCATGGTGGATGCCGGGCAAGTACCAGTCATGGGCGGCTTTATCGCTTCCACGCTGGAGGGCGCCACCACCACCCTGGGCCGCGGCGGATCGGACTATACCGCCGCTCTGGTCGGGGGTGCGATGGATGCCGAGGCAATCGAGATCTGGACCGATGTCAACGGCATCATGACCGCCGATCCCAGGGTTTGTCCCGATGCGCTGCGGGTCAAGACCATCAGCTTCGAGGAAGCGGCAGAGCTGGCATATTTCGGAGCCAAGGTGCTCCATCCGGCAACCATCCTTCCCGCAGTGCAGAAAAACATTCCTGTGCTGGTGCTGAACTCTCGCAATCCGGAAAACGAAGGCACCCGTATCACCGCGCTCGCGACCCACTGCCGCAGCCCGTTCAAGTCCATCGCAGCCAAGAAGCGGCTCACCATCGTCGACCTGGTTGCCAGCCGCATGCTGTTGTCGCATGGATACCTACACGCCGTCTTTGAGGTTTTCGATAATCACAAGTGCGCCGTGGATATGGTGTCTACGTCGGAAGTAAGCATCTCCCTCACCGTCGATTCGAATGATCATCTGCCGGAGCTGGCAGCGGAACTGAGCAAGCTCGCCGACGTGACCTATGAGGGACGAAAAGCGCTGATTTGCCTGGTCGGCGGCAATATCCGCGGGCAGAACGGCATTGCAGCGCAGGTTTTTCACGCCGTCCGTCACATCAATGTGCGTATGATTTCGCAGGGAGCCTCGGAAATCAACATGAGCTTCATGATCGACGAGGATGATGTAGATGAGGCGGTGCGATCCCTGCATGCGGCCTTTTTTGTCGATCCGGATCCGGACATCTTCGATGTCACCGCAAGAAAAGCCATAGAAAGCGTGCATTTGTAACCATGATCTTCTTAGTGCTGGGACGGGGTAAGACCGGGCGAGTGGTGGCGGATGTTGCGAGTGAGCGCGGACACAGCGTCCGGGTGATCGGGGAAGAAGAGAATGCCAATGCTTCCGCCCTCACTGCTCCGATGCTGGCTCAGTTCGACGTGGTCATCGACTTCACCACGCCGGATGCGGTGATTCCCAATCTGCGCGCCTGCCTGGCGAATGGAGCCCGCGTGGTCGTGGGCACGACCGGATGGTATGACAAGCTGAGCGAAATCCGCGCCATCTGCGAGCGGCGCAATGGCGCCCTTTTATATGGCGCCAGCTTTTCCGTTGGTGTTCAGGCGATGTATCGCCTGGCCGAGGTCCTGTTGCCCCTGGTACCGGGGTATGAGATCAGCATCACCGAGACACA
>Ga0210391_10005006_pt1 | contig 10939 bp, 9 predicted proteins | sample IncBWC12OmetaG_FD_160573 | JGI IMG/M metagenome (GOLD analysis project Ga0210391, IMG submission 160573) | Forest soil microbial communities from Barre Woods Harvard Forest LTER site, Petersham, Massachusetts, United States - Inc-BW-C-12-O ...
GAAAGCGCCCAACTCTTCATCCAAACCGGCCAGCAACCTCTGCAACAAGAATCTGTAGGGGTGGGGCTTGCCCCACCCGCGCGTGCCGGACGCGGAACCACTTCATGACCCTTCCTCATCCCACTCTCGAAACCATGCGCGAAGAACTTCGCGTAAGCGAAGCCTTCCTTTCCCGCTACAACCGCCCCGGCCCCGTTACACCAGCTACCCCACCGCCCCCGTCTGGAACGATTCCTTCGGCCCTGCCGACCTAGAAAAAGTCCACGCCCAAGCCGACGCCGCCAAATCCCCCGTCTCCCTCTACATGCACATCCCCTTCTGCGAAAGCCTCTGCCTCTTCTGCGCCTGCAACGTAATCATCCAAAAAAACAAAGCCGTCGCGCCCCCCTACTTAGAAATCCTGAAGCGTGAAATCACCAGCGTCAGCAAGCACGTCTCCAAAGATCGCCCGGTAGTCCAATTCCACTGGGGCGGCGGCACTCCCACCTATCTAACTCCTCCGCAAATCGAAGATCTCTTCGGCTTCACCAAGGATCACTTCGCCTTCTCCCCCAACGCCGAAATCGGCATCGAAGTCGACCCCCGCGTCACCAGCCGCGAACATCTCGAATCTCTCCGTAAACTGGGCTTCAACCGCCTTAGCATGGGAATCCAGGATTTTCACCCGCTAGTTCAAAAAACCATCAACCGCGTCCAACCCTACGAACTCACAGCCAGCCTAATCCAATCCGCCCGCGACCTCGGCTTCGACTCCGTCAACGTCGACCTGATCTACGGCCTTCCCTACCAAACCGCCGAAACCTTCGCCCACACCATCGACCAAATCCTCACCCTCGCTCCCGACCGCGTCGCCCTCTTCAGCTATGCCCACGTACCCTGGCTCAAAAAACAGCAAAACTCCTTCGAAGGCCATCTCCCCGAAGGCATGCAAAAATTCGAAATCTTCCGCACCGGCCTTCTCAAGTTCCTAGAGGCCGGCTACCTCTACATCGGCATGGATCACTTCGCCAAACCCGGCGACGAGCTCGCCACCGCCCAGCAAAATCGCACTCTCCATCGCAATTTTCAGGGCTACACCACCAAAGCCGGCGCCGACCTCTACGGAATGGGCATCACGGCCATCAGCGGCATCCAAAACGCCTACGCCCAAAACCAGCGCGACATCCCCACTTGGGAACGCGCCGTGAACGAACGCGGCATCGCCACCATGCGCGGCTACCACCTCTCCGAAGACGACCGCCTCCGCCGCGCGGTAATCAGCCGCCTCCTCTGCCACACCATTGTCCTAAAGGATGAAATCTCAAAAGAATTCAACATCGATTTCGACCACTACTTCGCCGACGAACTCCAACGCCTAGAACCCTTCCGCGAGGACGGCCTAATCCTCCTAACCCCCAACGAAATCCGCACCACCCCCCTAGGCCGCATCTTCATCCGCAACGCCGCCATGCTCTTCGATCCCTACCTGGAAAAACAGCACCTAAACGCCAAGCCCCTCTTCTCCAAAACCCTCTAACCCACGTTTCGCTCTGCAACCGCACCACGGATTGTCATTCCGAGCGAAGCGAGGAATCCGCTTTTTCTTGTAGGGGCGCGATTCATCGCGCCCCCTTTCCTCCCCCGCCACCCAACCCCTAGCCTCAAACAAAAATGAGCGCTATCTTCTCCCATCGGGAACGCAATCCCGCAAATTCGGGAAATACACGTACGAGCCATTGGAAACAGACTGTCGAGGAGAAACACGAATGCACTTCTCTGCAAAAAAAATCATCGGTGTCGCCGCACTCACGCTGATCGGTTCGTCAATCACAACCTCTCTCCCTGACACTGCCACCTCCCGCATCGTCGCCGCCGCAAACGATTTCCTCTCCTCGCTCAACGAAAAACAGCACCAATCCGTGCTCTACGCCTTCAACGACGAAAAACAACGCGCCACCTGGTCCAATTTTCCAACTTCGTTCGTTCCCCGCGGCGGCATCCCTCTCAAAGACCTGACTCCCGCGCAACGCTCCGCCGCCATGGCGCTCGTCTCCGCAGCCCTCAGCGCAAAGGGTTTCGAAAAAGTTCAGCAAATCATGGAAGGCGACGAAGTCCTCAAAGCCACCGATAGCGGCCAGCCTGCGCGCGGCAACAATGGCAATCCGCCTGCACCCGGCGATCGCAACGGCCCACCTCCAGGCGCCCCCGCCGGCCCGCCACCAGGACAACCAAGAAACGGCGCGAATCGCCCCCCGTTCGGCGACCCGCCTGGCGGCGCCATGTTCGGCAAAGATCTCTACTACATTTCCATTCTCGGCAAGCCCTCCGAAAAAGATCCCTGGATGCTCCAGTTCGGCGGCCACCACCTCGCGCTCAACATCACCATCGCAGGCGACCGCGGCATCCTTACGCCAACTCTCACTGGCGCGCAACCCGCTCTCTTCACCATCAACGGAAAAACAGTTCGTCCACTTGGCCCGGAAAGCGACAAAGGCCTCGCCCTCCTCAACTCCCTCGACGAATCCCAGAAAAAACAAGCCATCCTCGGCTTCCGCTTGGCCGATCTCGTCCTCGGTCCCGGCCAGGACGGCAAAACCATCCAACCAGAAGGTCTGAAAGCTTCTTCGATGAACGAGCAGCAACGCGCCATGCTTATCGAGGTGATATCCCAGTGGGCGGGCATCATTCACGAAAGTGCCGCCGCCGTCCGCATGGCTGAACTAAAAGCCGACATCAACGAAACGTGGTTCGCCTGGAGCGGTCCAACCACCGCTGCTCCCGGAAAAAACATCTCCGCCTACTATCGAATTCAAGGCCCGCACCTCGTTATCGAATACGCACCGCAAACCCTCGGCGGCGACCCTTCCCTCCACGTCCACACCATGTACCGCGATCCGACGAATGACTACGGCCGAGGGCTAACGGCAAAATGAAAGCCAAGCTCCTTGCCGCTGCTGCGATTCTTCTGTCGCTCTGCGCGGCCGCCTTCGCGCACAGGCTCGATGAGTATCTGCAAGCCACCATCCTCTCCGTCGAGAAAGACCATGTTCAGGCCTCCATGCGTTTGATCCCGGGCGTCGCAGTCTCTTCCAGCGTAATCGCAAGCATCGACACCAACGGCGACGGCGTTTTCTCCAAGGCCGAGCAGCAGGCCTACGCGCAGCGCGTGCTTCGAGATATTTCCATCACAGTTGACGGCAAAAACGCGAGCCCCGCTCTCATCTCACAGAAATTCCCGGCGATCCAGGAAATCAAGGAAGGAATCGGTGAAATTCAGATCGACTTCACCGTGGATCTGCCTCCCGGCAGTTCCCAACGCCGAATCGTTTTCGAGAACCACCACCAAAAAGCGATCTCCGCCTATCTCGTAAATTGTCTGGTTCCAAGCGATCCCAATATTCGAATCCTCGCGCAAAATCGAAACGAAACCCAATCGTTCTATCAACTGGATTACACGCAGCTCTCCACCGGCTCCAATTCCTTCTTCTCAAAGGTATGGTCAAGTCTCCGCGGCTGGACGAACTCCGTCGGAGTCGCAAGCCTCTTCCGCCTCGGTATGCGTCACATCGCCGAAGGTACGGATCACCTTCTGTTCTTGCTAGTGCTTCTTCTGCCCGCGCCGCTACTCGCCCTGGGTTCGCGTTGGGCCGGATTCGCTGGCGCGCGTCGCAGCCTGTTCCAGATTTTAAAAGTTGTGACGGCTTTTACCGTCGGCCACTCCATCACTCTCGCGTTAGCCGCGTTGGGCCTCGTCCGCGTGCCCAGTCGTCCCATCGAAGTACTGATCGCCCTGTCGATTCTTCTCTCCGCCATTCACGCGCTCCGTCCACTCTTTCCCGGACGCGAAGCTCTCATAGCTGCATTCTTCGGCCTTATTCATGGTTTAGCATTTGCTGCAACTCTGGAACAGTTGGGGCTCGGACGGTGGGAGCGCGTCGCCGGCATTCTGGCCTTCAACCTCGGTATCGAAACCATGCAACTGATCGTGGTCGCCGCCACCATTCCGTCTCTCGTTCTAATGAGTCGCACCCGCGCCTACCCATTTCTAAGAATCGGCGGCGCGCTGTTCGCAGGTGTTGCGTCCCTGGGCTGGATCGCCGAGCGATTATTAGGCGTGCATAACCCGGTGGACGTGCTGGTGAACAGCGTCGCTCAACACGGTGTTTGGATCGCCGTGGGCTTGTTCCTGCTCAGCATCGTTTGTTGGCGATATCCGTCGAGCTTAGTCTATGAGCGCAACGAAATCCCGCGCCCCAACACAAAAATGAGAATCAGCGACATACCTACAGCCACAACGATCCAAGCATAATTCCCAGCGATGCACATCTACTGCTGCGCAGGAATCCGATACACCGTCACAGAGTAAGGCCGCAGTTCCACTGCAATCGTTCCACTCTTCACTTCAAAGTTCGAAGTTTCTGGCGCCACCGCCCTCGGGTGCTCGAAACTATTTTCCGTGCTCAACTCCGCGCTCGCCAAAACTGTCGCTTTGCCTGTACCAGACACTCGCATCCCATTCACTCGAATTTCCGCAGCTCTCGCAGTCGCCGAGTTGTTGATTGCCTTCACGATCAACTCGTGTGTCCGCTCGTCCAGAGTCGCGCTCGTATACAGTCCGCCTTCCGCTTGCGGCGTCACAGGAACGATCCGCGTTCCCACATTGTTCGCGTAAACACTCTGCACGTAATAATTCGGCGTCCCGTACGATCGCAAATTATCAAACCAGATCGCGTCCGGCTTCCACTGCCACGCCTCGGCATGAGCCATTAGCGGCGCATACGATGCCATCCGTACAACATCTCCGTTTCGCTCCAGCCCTGTCATAAACGCCGCTTCAGCAATCGCCGCCTTCCAATTATTCCGGTTGTCTGCGCTCGTGATCGCCGCCGTCTGGGCTGCATACTCGCCCGCAAACACTTTTGGCCCTGACCGGTCGTAGTGGTCATACCGCCCCGTGTTCGCCAGGAACCAATCCGGCGCCATGTAGTAATGCTCATCCACAATATCGGCCTTCAGCGTCCGCCACGTCGCCCACATGCTGTCGAACGGCTCACCCGCAGGCGCAGGTCCCGCGGCCACCACCAATTGAATCTCCGGATGCTTCGCCTTCAGCGCCGCCGCAAACACTTTGTAGCGATCCACGTACCGCGTTCCCCACTGCTCGTTCCCCACTCCCATCATCGTCAGATGAAACGGCTCGGGGTGCCCCATCTGCGCTCGTATCTTGCCCCACGGCGAACTTACCGGCCCGTTCGCAAATTCGATTAGATCCAGTGCGTCGCGCACGTATTCATCAAGTTGATCCAGCGCCGCCGTCTCGCTCGAATTGAACTGGCAAGCCATTCCGCAATTCACAATTGGCAAAGGCTGTGCGCCAATATCCTCCGCCAACTGAAAATATTCATAGAAGCCCAGTCCAAACGACTGAAAATAATCCGGCGCCGGTCGAAAATCGAATTCATCGTTCCATCGATTGATCAGTGTTCGCCGTTCCGCCACATCCCCCACCGTCGTCTTCCACCGATAACGCGTGGCCAGCTGCCGCCCCTCAACGATGCACCCGCCCGGAAAGCGTAGAAATCCCGGATGCATATCCGCCAGCAATTGCACTAAATCCTTCCGCAATCCATTCGGCCGCTGCTTCCACGTATCCACAGGAAACAGCGACACCATGTCGAGATCGAGCGTCCCGGGTTCATCAACAAAAAAATTCAACCGCGCATGCTGCTCCGTTCCTGTTGCGCGAATCACCGTCTCATATCGCTTCCACTCCCCGTCGAACGCCTCGATCTTTCCGCCGCCAAGTTCCTGACCCTTCGGATCCGTAATCGTAAACCGCAGCGCCTTCGGACCGCCGCTCCTCACGTACGCCGAAAATCTGTACTCCGCGCCGCTCTCCATCCCAATCCCGCGAAATCCCGTGTTATAGAATCCATATCCCGGCTCGTACACGCGCACCTTCAAATAGTGCGGATTGCTCTGGTTCAGGGGCCTCTCTTCGCGAACCAGCAGTTCGCCCTTCGGACGCTCCAGCCCCTTCCCGCTGAAATTCATAATTTCATGCCACCCGGTCAGCGGCTCCTGAAACTCAAACGACCGGTTCTTCACCAATTCGGGATACAGACCGCCGTCGGCTCCAAAGTTGATGTCTTCGAAAAATATCCCAAACATCGAAGGAGAGATGGCCGCGCCAATATGCGCAGCGTCCACAGAAATAACCGTCGCCCCTCGCTGGCCCTGACTAAAAAGACAGACCGGTATCAGCGCAACAACAAATATCGCAAGCCAGTTTTGTTTTCGCATAGGAGTCGCGAACATCCTAAATCTTTCCGCCGACAACGTCTATCGGCTCAACGTACCCCCGCGCCCCAGCACAAGAATGAAAGTAGGCGACAAACCCGCAGCCACGACGATCCACCCGTAGCTCTGTTGATGCCTTCTAATCCCGACTCAGGAAGTGTCCGTCTCGGAATGTAATACATCAGCCGCGATTGCGGCATTAATCAGACATCTGTCATTTTTAACAGAGGCACCGCCAGGGCTTTAAGGGCACAATACCCACGGACCGTTGTCAGACCTCACACTTCTCTTGAAATTGTTTTAGAGGAATTGTCGCTTTGTGCGGATTGTAATCGAATAGCGGCCCAACTGTATTAGCATGCACTCGGACTTGCTGTTCTGAGTGATTTTTTGTGGCAACAGGACAAGGGTAAGGAGAAACATCATGAAGTGCAAAATGACGGGATTGGCGGCATTGGCTGGAGCGTTTGTTGCGGGCATGCTAGTGGCGACGGCCTGGAGTGGAGGCATGGCTGCGGCGGGAGCCAAGACGCCGGAGGCGTGGGAGCAGGGGCAGCAGGTCATCCTGCAGAAGGTCCTCAGCCCTACGGTGTCGGACGAGGACATTGCTTTGCTCCGTAAAGATATACGCGCAATGAAGATGCAAGTGATTGGGCAGAATATGCCGCTGTCGGCCGAGGAGGGGGAAAAGTTCTGGCCCATCTACAAACACTACGCGGATGACTTGCATGAAGTGAACAACTCGAAATATGCACTGTTGAAACAGTACGCGGAAACTTGGGTAACGATGTCGGACCAGGACGCGCTCATTTATGTCCGGCACTGGATGGAAGTGGACGCTCAGGCGCAGGCGTTGCGGCTAAAGTATGTGCCGACAGTGACTCAGGTCTTACCGGGAAGAAAGGCCGCGACGTTTTTTCAATTGGATCGGCGCCTGTCCATGATCGTCGACTTGCAATTGTTCTCTCAGATTCCGTTGGCGCACTTGAAGGAATAGAGCTGGAGAAATAACCAGAAATCAGAAATGTGGGCACCTGGAGGCGAAAAGAAAGGCCTATCGCCGATTCCGAGCCGTCTGCCATTCGGGAATAATCCAAATGTCCGGTTAGTCGTGCCAGCTCAACCGGTCGCCGACATTTGCATTACGGCATTACGGCATTACGGCATTACGGCATTACGGCATTACGGCATTACGGCATTACGGCATTTCAGCTTTCCCCTGCTTCCTGACCACTACCTCCACCTCTCCTGACTCTTCTTTCACCGTCGCTGTGCCGCAGGTCGTCGGCTTTCCGCTCGCGCTGAAACGGCACCCGAACAGCCCGGCTTTTTTCTCGCCGCATTGCCCCGCCTTCACCGCAACTACGTACCATCCAGACCCCGACGGCCTTCCCACGGTATTTCCCTGAGTGTAAATTCCCATCAGGACGTCTCCATTTTGAGAGGTCCCGTCCCCACACTGGTAAGTGTCCTGCTTGTACGTGTAAAGTATGCCGCGCTGCTTATCGAACAGAAACTGCGTATCCTCTTCCACTCCATCGCCGTCGATGTCCACCAGGTCCGTCCAGTACGCCGAAGGCCCGGAAGCTTTCACCGACGCAGCCCCCACTCCTATCGCCGTTTTTTGACCCTGATTTTTTGCCGCTGCACTTGGGGTAGGATTCGACGCCTTCGCCGCCGCGACCGGACCCACTTTCACCGTTGGCGTCGGCATCGGTCCCGGTGGCAGTCCCTGCCCCAACGCCATCGCCCCCATTCCCGTCGCAGCTAACAGGCCCACCCAAATCCATTCCTTCTTCATCTCATTCCTCCTGATGTCTTCACTCTACACCCGCATGTTAGGGCAAGTCCCGTTGAACCGGAGCTAATGAAGAGAAGCTTGCCGATGGCGAAGGAGCGGGATACTCTTCGGCGTAGCAGTGGTGACAGGTGATGTCCAAAGAGACTCTGAAGCACATTTTCTTGTACGGGATAATCGGTGGAATTCTGGTTGCCGCGCTCAGATGGAGCGAATACCGATTCCTGGTCATTGACCATTCCATCGAAATCTACAGCGGGCTCATCGCCGCGACGTTCGCCACGGTGGGGATCTGGCTGGGGCTGAAGCTGACGCGGAAACAGGAAACAATTGTCGTGAAGGAAGTGCCAGTCAAGGTGCCGGTGCCTCTGGCCGGGCCATTTTGCCCAAATGAAGCGAAAAGAGAAGAATTGGCGATCACTCCGAGGGAAATGGAAACCCTGGAGCTGATTGCCCAGGGAATGAGCAATCGGGAGATTGCAGAGAAGCTGTTTGTAAGCGAGAACACGGTGAAGACCCATTCGAGCCGAGTTTTCGATAAATTGGGGGCAAGACGGCGGACCCAGGCGGTTCAACTAGGTAAGGAATTCGGCCTGTTGCCCTAGATTCGGGCCGTTACGCTGGAAATGTCCTGCGAAATAGTGATTTTTCGCTGCAAAGGTCAAAATCACCCGAAAGGGTGACGACAAGCCCCTCTCCAAATGCGGTATGGTGCGCCTGAATTCATGCACACCCATGAACGTAAAGGAGCCAAGCAATGAAACGAACCATTCTCGTCTTTGGACTTATATCGGGCGCAATTTCGTCGCTGATGATGGTGTCGACGTTGCCGTTCGTCCACAAAATGGGCGCCAGCCAAGGTCTGATTGTCGGCTATACGTCTATTGTGCTCTCGTTCATGCTCGTGTTTTTCGGAATCCGCTCCTATCGAGAGAACGTCGGAAATGGTGAAATAACGTTCGGAAGCGCATTTTTGGTGGGAATTGGTATCACATTGATTTCGTGCGCCTTCTATGTGGCTACATGGGAAATCATTTACTTCAAGTTCATGCCGAACTTTATGGATGACTATGGCTCGCACACGATTGAAAAATTAAGAGCGGCCGGGGCGACAGCAGATGTGATTCAAGCAAAGATCAACGAATACAACCAGCTCAGGGCAAACTTAAAGAATCCTCTCTACAATTCGGCCATGACATTCCTGGAGCCTTTCCCGGTAGGACTACTGATCACGTTGATCTCTGCTGCGATCTTGCGGAAAAAGCGTAAGGTTCCGATAGCCTCGACTTCCTAGCGTTCCGCGGAGCCGTGAATACGATTTCGCAATTGACGGCAAGGAATAACTCCCATAGAAAGGCTGGTCGAACTGTCGATACACTGTAATTCTCCAAGCCCTAGCGTAAGCTCGGGACAATCGTTGCTCACAGGAGGCTACATGGCTTCAGTTACTGGTTTTGGCGGTATATTTTTGCGGTCGGATGATCCAAAAGCTCTCTATCAATGGTACGAGAAGCATCTCGGTCTGATGAAGCCCGACGGAGCTTTCGCGTTTCCTGCCTCGAAGCAACGCGGTAACGTCATCTTCGCGCTCTTCAAACACGACAATGCTTACTTCCCTCCCGCACAAAAAGCCATGCTCAATCTCGAGGTGGATGACCTGGATGGTCTGCTGGACCGTTTGATAGCCGAAGGTGTCACCGTCGATCCAAAACGCGAAAGCTATGACTTCGGAAAGTTTGGCTGGCTCACCGATCCGGAAGGAAATCGCGTCGAGCTTTGGCAGCCTGTCTGAGTTTGACGTGCATGCCGCAGAATGTTCCCGAAGAGCTCAGCAAAATAATAGAGACGCTTTACCGGTCTGAATCGGGCAGGATTCTAGCCACACTGGTGCGCCTGCTCGGAGATCTTGATGTCGCTGAAGAGGCCATGCACGAAGCCTTTGCCGCTGCTTTGGACACGTGGCCGCGGACCGGCGTACCGGATAAACCGCGCCCCTGGCTCATTTCAACCGCGCGCTTCAAAGCTATAGACAGAATGCGCCGGCGGGCGCGCTTCGACAGCGCACAGAAAGATCTCGCGCTCTACCTCGAGGCGCGCACCAGCGAGCCAACTCACGACGATGAGGAAATCGAGGACGACCGCCTCCGTCTCATCTTTACGTGCTGCCATCCATCTCTAGCGCCGGAAGCACGCGTTGCGCTCACCTTGCGTGAAGTGTGCGGCCTGACAACCGAGGAGATAGCAAAGGCCTTCCTCACCACTCCGCGTACGCTGGCGCAGCGCGTTGTGCGCGCAAAGGCAAAGACTCGAGAGACGCCGATTCCGTACGAGGTGCCGACGCCGCCGGAATTGCCGGAGCGGCTGGGCGCGGTGCTTCAGGTCGTCTACCTCGTCTTCAACGAGGGCTACTCGGCCGGGGCGGGAGCGCAGGTAACGCGGGCCGAGCTAACCAGCGAGGCGATTCGACTGGGCCGGTTGCTGACCGAACTCCGGCCAGAGCCGGAAGTCCTTGGGCTGCTTTCCCTGATGTTGCTGCAAGAATCCCGTCGCGCCGCGAGAACGTCTCCGACCGGGGAGCTGATTTTGCTAGAGAATCAGGATCGCTCGCTCTGGAACCGGGACCAGATCGCTGAGGGAGTGGCATTGCTGGAGAAAGCCCTGAAGTCCCGCCGCTTCGGCTCTTACACACTGCAGGCTGCGATTGCGGCTGTTCATGCGGAGGCGGAATCGCTCGCGGCGACCGACTGGCGGCAGATTGTCGCGCTGTACGACCAATTGCTACGAATTCAGCCTTCGCCGGTGGTACAGCTCAATCGTGCCGTAGCCGTTGCGATGTGCGATGGACCGGAGGCCGGTCTTGCT
>Ga0210391_10005008_pt1 | contig 10936 bp, 10 predicted proteins | sample IncBWC12OmetaG_FD_160573 | JGI IMG/M metagenome (GOLD analysis project Ga0210391, IMG submission 160573) | Forest soil microbial communities from Barre Woods Harvard Forest LTER site, Petersham, Massachusetts, United States - Inc-BW-C-12-O ...
GAATGCTCCCCTTAAATTTCTCGAAAGTCAATCAAGAGTTCTTCTGTTGGTATGGCCACAACGAGTTATAACTTGCAAGGCAAAATGTAAGGCCGTCGAGAGTTACCAAGCTTCCAATCATTCGAATGTAGTGCATAACAATGGCGAGGAACGCATGACCATTTGGGGACGTCCAAGCATCGAGCGAAAGGCTGACTATACAATCCAGCTCCTAACAATTGGGTGTCAGTTAAATTTATCCGAGAAATCTAAGAAGGAAGTAACCGAAATCATTTTTTGGACCCCCTTAACAGTATCTTCACCCATTTTCATGACACGATTGTGAACAGCGCCACGATGTGGTATATTAAGTGAAGGACGAAAGTGTGTGTATTCAAGGAGTTTTCGAAATTCCCGCCGGTCGACTTCTTCAAAGGGCTGATCGCAAGAAACCATCCATTCTGTTAGTAGTGTTTCGAACTTTCGTTGGTCCCATGTCTGGTCCTATGAAATATAATGAACACCTGAACGAAACACATAACTTCAGAGTGCACCGCGTCTTTCAAATTCTGCTGGTTGAAGGCTTGGATTATAGTATTTGAGGCATTCTCGAGCTTTTGTAGAAATTCCGAGGCCGCTTCTGGATCAAGGACTTTCTTTCCGGCGGTAATGAGGAGCTCCTCGTCTGTTGGCGGTGTTGAGCAGCCTTTGAGAACTTCCTAAAGGCGGTACATTGCAGGAAAGTGCGTCTTGAGGAGACTGACAAGACCTGTACATTTATTAAGCAATAGGTTGTTTAGAAAAAATCTAGCCGTTCACCATTCAAGTTGCTTCGCATTGCCTGTGTCATCGTAAGGACCTTCCGTGCGCCATGGAAACACCTGTAGTGCTTGTCGCCTGCTGCTCCGTGTAGCCCTGTGGCATTCAGCGGGACTTCCTCGTAAAAATGATAGATCGGGTTTCTCTTTCCATATGTCTGACACCAAATGTTAAACTTAGCACCAACATACACTTAAAATACACATACCTTGTTCCCAGATTGATCTGCTACCGGTGCAGCGGATGATGATGAAGGATTGGGAACATTGTTACTATCCTCCACAACGTCGACTGGAGATCTCTTCGAAGCCCATGCATCTACGTCAGGTTCAGTAGGTGTGGGCTCAGCAGGCTTCGGGTTTTGTTTGCGTTTTTGCTTGCCGGTGGTGTCTTTATCACCAGATGTCTTGGATGTTGTATTTCTAGAACGGGAGGAATGTGCATAGACTCGTGACCGACGGTCACCAGTCTAGAATGTGCATGCGATTTTCCGGCTGGAGCTGGGATAGTCTTTGCTGCCAATGCATCTGCAATCTTTCAACAGATGAGATGGGGGGGGAGTCGAGTTTCCGGTCTCTTACCTCCTCATTGGTGATCTCTTCAATTTCGGAGCTGTCAGAATCAGCAGACGAGTCAGCGGAAGTGGTGTTGTCATTAAAATCACCGTCGTCCACATCCGAAATGTTATCAACATCGAGAGGTTTGAAGTGGTTCCGAGTCCCAGATTTTGCAGGTTTTTGCGGTGGCTTCCTGGTTTTCTTCTTCCTTTTTTCGTGGGCATCCATCTCTTGTTCGAAAACTATAGAATCAGTAAATCGGTCCATCTGTTTGGCATGATGCCCACGTGCTAATACAGGAGTGAACCCGTCTGACAGTTGAGGGTGAGGGTGAGCGGAATGTATTGTAAACTAAATGGTAGTTACCTTCGTCAGGAGAATCCATCTGTGTATTCGTTCGACAAGAAGACGATAAATTAAGATGTGTAGTAGGGGAGAAAAGATGGGATTGAAAATTAAGTGCGTTGTATCTTATGTGTGAAAAGAATTTCACCTTCGAGTGACAGACCGTCTACTCCATGCGGTGGTAAAACAGGCACTAGATTGCAGAATTAACCCCTATTGTTATATTCTAGAACTACATCGTACACCTCGGATGCTTTGCTTTGGCCCTTGTATAGATAGCCTTTAGAGTGATTTTGCTTCTTTACAGCATTGATAGTCTTTAGCATGCTCTCAGGGCAGCCGTTCTTGAATTTCTTATTGGGGATGCGTAACTTAGCTACTACTGGATGTGACTCCTTCTTTTAATGCTACCGTATACTCGTATATATGGCCGTGAACGGCCGTACACATACGGGTTTAAACGGTACACGGTGGTGCTGTCAGCCGTGCCGTTTTGTTTGCAACTTTGGCTGAACGGCACAGGCACGGAAACCGTACAACCGTCTTATACGGTCACGGCGGACATCCAGCTCTGATGAGTACTGCAGCCTGAGTTGACGGCAAGGGAGCTCTGGTTGGTTGTGGGACATTCGCATTAATATTGGCTTGTGATGTTCACGGAGAAGCCCAGAAAAACGGCACTCGATACAAGGGCGGAGAGGTGGAAATGCGAAGGCTTCTTCATCCAAGCCTTCGACAATTTTTAATACCTCTGAAGAACAAACTCTGCACGAATGTATTTCTCGTGCTAAGTGACCTAATGAGGGGGGGTGGTTGGAATGTAAGATTTGATACAATTCATTCGAAACTACCTCTGACATTTAACATATATTATTATGCGCACATCAAGTTCTATTTCAATCCTGACATGGCTCGAATCCGTTTTGTTCACGTGATCACATCTTGTTCACATCATGTGTTTATCGCACTCTCCCCAAGTTCTCACGTTCTGTTGATTTTCCTTCGAGAAGGATCTCTCCCGGGCTAACCGCCAATGGGCAGAAGGTGCACCTGGTAATAAACGGCCAGGTCATACCTCCGAGGTCTTTTCTCTTCCACTCTACCCCTCTTGTTCCCAACAACTAGGAAATGATCCGTGAGGTGGCAGAATACCTGCATGGGTTACCAGTCCCCTAGATTTCTCACTTTGGAACCGCATCGAGGGCCATGATTGTGAGTAGATCGGCGTTCACATTCCTTGACTTCGCTAATTTCTTCATCATCCTAGTACCATCTCCTCTCATACTCCCCAAGCACCTTCGCATATCCAAGCGCAACTCCGCCTCGGGGGACTCCCAGGAAATCATGGCCATGCTGAACCACCCCACCCCAAACACCGTCTTCCCGTTTTCTGCCCTGCCCTCGTAAAAATCATAGAGAAGTAAAAGATCCGTAGGGAAATATGTCGGGGAGTGGATCCTAGTCAATCCTAATGGACATGTAGGATCAAGAAGGTGAGTACGAATCGATCCCGCTTGTAATGCGTCTCCTAACCCCTCCAACTTCGGCGTAGCTGATACATCCGCCCTTCGAATCCTCCACCGTTCATCTCCCAACGTCTCTTCCTCCCTTCTCGATCCACATGCTCAACTGCAAACCGCTCATTCCCAGTCCCCACACTGTACGCCCTCATACGTATTTGCGACTTCTCCCTCATCGGAGTGTTTTTGGGGATGAGAGGGGACGAGAGCGTTTTTGTTGCAGGATGGCGGTGCTGAAAACTACGCCGCAAATACCAATGCGACATGCGTGATGCCTCACACCTCACATACCTCGAGACATGCCTCCGTGTTTCCAATCAACGACGTCACAATTCAGAGTACAGGCACTAGCAGATGGCTCGAAATTGAGGTTGGAGAATGTCTGAGTCAATAGTGCGTAACTTTTTCGTTGCATCTACTCTAAATTTCTTATAAAATCCGCTCAGCTGTCAATCCATAACCAATCTTTTCACGCACCTGGGACAACTCGTATCTGATGATTCATCATGGACGAATTGGTAATATGGCAGATTAGTCAGGTTTAAGATGGCACGAACCTTTTGAACAAGAAAACAGGTTCTCTGCCGGTTAGATAGCTACACGCAGCATGGATTAGTCAGTGGGTGAAAAATCCCTAGTGCTTCGTCTTCTCCATTTCATAATATCTTGTCTCATGCCGTTGTGAGTGCGTTGAAAGGAATGGGACACGTCGCGAAGACAGCTAGGCAAATAGACGGCTGCATTATCGAGGGCGTAAATGTCTCTGGCGTGAAATTGAGCCCGATGTCAATAGAGTACATCTATTCATATGCTCTCAGCAGTAAACTAGGTTCACCAACCAGAAGATATAGATAGATGAGTAACAACAATATTTACAAGATCTCTAGTTACATTAAAGAATAAAGAACGAAGTAATGACAAGTTCTTGAAGAACCATGAGGGCGTCTGCGTGGAGTCGTACGAGACTGCGCCAGTGGATGTAGGGAGCGAATGAGTATGTAGCGAAGGAAGGTCATGGAGTGAGAAACAATACTTATATCATCTTCTACACCGTCTCAACAGCCTACCCTTCTCTGTCGGTATCCTTCTCTCATGCATCTTCTTCGTCACGAAGAAGCTCAACTCCAACCATCCATTGCCTCGTACCCTGTCCCTCGTCAGAAAACCTCTCTCCACACTAACAGGAGGCCAATATCAACCTTCTGCCACGATCCTCCGCTTCCCGCTTGCCAGTCAATCCAATGTGGTCTTCCTACGGAATGGCCAACTCCCCAAGATAATCCTTCCTGAGGAAAAGGTTGGAAAGTGTTGCTGATGTTGTGGGAGTTTCGTGGGGTTGTTGCTGGGGACGACCAGAATTGGTCATTAATGAAGGCGTACGGAACAAAGACGAATGGGAGGCACCGTTAGGGGATGTTTTCAAGTTGGATTCATACAAAAATCTGCAAATAGATCGACAACAGCCATAGCTCAGGAGCCTAAGAGGAGTACGAAAGGATTTGACACTGGGTATGGCGTAGGCTCTGAGGAATCTGAAAGGTACGCGAATGACGGTGTGAATGACGACGACAGCATGTGAGTATCGTGAGGTCTACATGACGTAAGAAACATGTCGGGGTCGTTATGAGTGATGTGAGTGGTATTAAAAACGGCGCATTTACAACCACCATTGCATCTGCAGCGTCATCAATTCCACGGGGCTAAGGACTATCTTCCCCGTTTGGGGTGACGCATGGAGGGAGATGACTGGTGACTCCGAAACATGCGGACGTCCTGTCCAAGATTCTGATACTGAAATTTGATGCTCTACAGTCATCGGACGTGTAACCGACCAAAACTCCCAAAAGGACCAAATAGTGGAAGAAGGTTTCAATACAATCAACTGTGCATTTAGTTGAACCATCGAAGTTACAACCCGTTTGTGCCCAAGACGCGCCGAAATCGTTTGAGGACAAGCTTCCTCGTCAAAATCATCACCGATTCAGTTGGATCATCCCACAATGTAACATATTGCCAAGTGGAAGTCACGGTATCAGCTATACTTATACGACACAACTTCAAGGGATATCACCATTGCTCTATGCTAGTCATTATTCTTATTCAATCTCCTTCTCCGTGCCTTCTGACCCCCCCTTCTCGTCTTTTTTCTTCCAGGAACCCGATCAAACAAGCCTGTGTCGGTGGGAGGTTTCGGAGGAGGGCCTGGGGGCGTGTTTGGGTTGCAGGTTGCACACAAGCATTGCTGATCTTGATTGTAAAATCCCGAATTTGTATATGCAACCGTTACCGCTTCTTTGGCAGAAATATTACGGATCGATACCAGAGTGAATGCGTGTGTTCCCTTTATAGCCCGAATCTAATCCAGTTATCGTCGCTGAATGAAAAGAGAGACATTTTGCCTACCTGACAATTGGGTTGGCAATCATGGTTTGCGAACCTGAAGGGACCCAGGATGAGGCGATTTCCAATGGGTCCTTTTTGCTGTGGATGGCTACGTATGACCGAGAAACCATGGGTGTACAGATCGGCGGACATCGAACTACAAGTAGAAAGTATGTAAGAAGCGGCAGGGATATCCCTAGTCGCTTCCAACCCCCCACAAATTTTACCGCCATACGTGACCTTTGCCAGTTTAACTGGGCTGTGGTTGCTATGAAGGATGGAGTACCGTAGAAGCATGCTGGAAAAACATGTCAGCGTCAGAAAACAATTTACAAACATGCCACTTGCTGCTCGATCAGGGCGAGATCCGCGTGCTCAAAAATGGAAGAAAACTGTTGACACAAGCGCTCGGAAACCTCTCGACATTGAGTTGCCGTGGGTTCACTGAAGGAGATGCCTTCTCGGATGACGTTCGCGATCGCGATCCCTGTTTGTACTTCAGTTTGATCCCCCGCCATTTTTTCTAGGTGGAAGGCCCTCGGATCTTGGCTTTTACGCTTCGTGGAGAAGTGCACAAACGTGAGACGATCATCTACACTGATCAACGAGGAAGAGTTGAAAGCCTGCAAATTGAGACTGTGGACGTCGTTTTCAAAAGTGGTGGATGGAGGACAGTCCGGGTAGATGGAATCATCGTAACGGTACGTCACCGGAGGCACTCTACGATTAGATCTCCGGGAGGATGACATGGAGCGAAGGTTTGCGCATTCACGTGATCACCTGTGGCCACACTTACTTATTTTAGGACATTGCCTTGTGGTGTCGTGGGAAGGTCGGTCATCTCGCACCCTTGGACCTGAGAACGAGTTGAGCGCCTCACGGACATGGGTGTGCTCGACTCTGGGCAGCGTCAGATGGGTCTCCAAACTGAATGGTGCTTCTTTGATTCATTCCTCTATGGTCGCCAACCCACTCAACTGCCTTCGCCGATGAGCACTTTTTTGGAAGACACCGTCTGGACAAATGCTGGGAAACACGATGACTGGGAAAGGGACCTTCGGGTGACGACTTGTGAGTTCATTCGATCCCGTATTCTGCATCCCTCGATCCCGAGTTGATTATCATAGTCTCAGCTGTCTTATTCATGGCTGAGGTTCGTGAGGGAGGCGGTGTTGGGGAGGCGGTGCAGTGTATACGCACGAGGCAGATGGAAGCCCCAGAGACCTGGGTAACGATGGATGGCAGCAGAAACGAAATGGAGATCTATGCGCCCATCAAGGACGAGCGATCACAAATGGTGGAGACTGGAAACGAGAGAGCAAGCGACAGACACAGGGCGGTGAACAGTACGTGTAGTGCCTTTTCGCATGAATGGGTGTGTACTAAAGCTCCACATAGGACGCGTCACAACAAGCAGCTTCCCAGTCGGCACGCAACATGCACATGGCTACGCCTCATTGACGAACAATGCAATATACAATTCTGAAAGGCGAGGCAGTCGTGATAGAAATCATCAAATTCTCCCTTCATCGTCCCATCTTCTCGCTACGAGTCTTTGGCTCTTGGCCCTTTTCCACATAACCAATCATATAACCACTGCCCAATCCGGCCCCTTCTCATTTCATCAACCTACCATCGCTTTTGACGCCAAGGGAAACTCGGAAAGTAAATCGGGGAGAAATTTTTCAAGGGCAATCATGGGTGGTTGGGAGGTGAGAAGTGGAATACGTGTCGATTTTAGGCGAATTTGTAGAAGAACATCTCCTAGAAAGAAATCAGCGTAAAATGTAGACATCATTGACTCCTCCATAGAACATAGGAATATCCGTGAATTCATTTGCATCTCGCAGCTGTCGACGGTCCCAGAATCAAGCTGCATCTGGCGATATAACAAAACTCGATTGAGGTTTCCTCCGTACTACTATTGCTATTTTGCAGACGAGTAACTATGTATCTTCCTCCATTTCTACATCATTCAGTTCTGAAAGGAGGTATGCGGATGGATGCTCCCATTCCGTGGTGCATACCGAACGCTCAAACTCGTCCCATTCCTCTTTGTTCCCCAACTTGAAATCTGTAAGCTTACCATGAATAAATGTACGAAATGACCGATAGCGTTCAAGGATCTCATTAGAGGTATCATCTAGTCGGCGCGTACCGCATCCGTCTGTGAATTTATCCAGAACTTTGAGAAGCTGTTTATATCGTTAGCGTACAATGAAACAGTTAAAAGTGATACCACTCACAAGCGCCGCCGCATCCGCAGCGTCATCGATTCCACGGGGCAATACCGCACACACCCCGGGACTACCTTCTCCCCATGCCACGGCTGATGTCACTTGACGAAATATTTCGTTCCTAAGAGAAATTTGACGCTAAGACATTGATGGACGCGTCAATTCAAAAACAGTGCAGTAGGAAGCGACGTACGTTATCGGAAAATATAAAGGGGAAGTTTTTACACATCGAGGTGACAGTTGTCTTCGCATCGTCCACTCCCAGCTCCCAAAAGCGGATTTCTTTAGAAACAAGATGGTGCGCAACCTCGATACCAAATTTTTCATGTCGGCCTTCTCGAAATACTGGGGACTCCAGGATATCTTGTGGCCAATGGACATCTTTAGGAACGAGATGCATGAGCGCTTGGTGAACTCGGCACGCGATTATAAAATGATGTGTTTCCATGCCAGATATACCATGGGGCTGTTCGGCGCTCGGACCATACCTACGACCCATTGCTGTGCCATGGTCAGCCATTGCGTCAACAGCATTCTCCGGTCTCGAAGAGCTATCTTTCTCTTGCACCTTGATGAGGGAAGGAAAGAGTTCGCAGTAGATTCCCGTGTCAATATGCCTCTTGTCGACGATGCTGAGCTTTGCTCCGATGTGTGGAAGTGATCGTTTCTGCCATGCCTTCGTTATCTCTGCAACTGGCCAGATCCCGGTGCTGAAACGCCTCGCGAGTATTCGCGTCTTGTAGACTTCGATGCTATCCGTGTGCCAGCCCTGTTCCGTGAGTATTTCAACTATTGCTCGTCGGATCAGTGCCAAGTACCAAACGAGAACGTTGCCAGACTGCGGTGTGAACACCCTGAGCACAAATTCCCGCAATCCATTCCTACGTGATTCTCCCTTTTGCCTCCCACCCACCAACGCTATGTAATTCAATATTTTAAATAGGTGCCGCCCATCTCTTCCATCGCTACGGTAGTTGAAGTCTCTCATAGTCACGGCCCTTGGAGTCGCTCCGTTGTTTGACGACATCTGGCCAACAGATATCCCCTGAAACTTGTCGTCAAGGTCAAGAAACTTGTTGAATGCAGCCAAGGATGGTTTTCCCTTCGCTGAAATGCGATGTTTCGTCTCCGCAGGATCGAGGTATGCGTCCTTCATTCTATTCACGGCTGCACAGAGCCAATCCTCCCACGGCTTCTCTGAATCAAGAAAAGATGATTTCAGGGTGGCGTCATCTCTTAAAGTGTGCCAGGGAAGGTTTTCGACTTCTGAGAAGCAGAACGTGGAGGGCAAGAGCCGCCGGAACTGCTGTAAGAAATCTTGTTCGTTCGCGTGGGTCATCTCTCGCAGAGAAGAGAGCGTAATATGCACTGGGGAGATACCAGGACGTGAATACTCAAACGCCTCTCTATTGGGCTCCCAGGCCAGTTTTGATAGTGAGCGCTCCCGCCTGGCGTCAATACCCGCCAGGCGCCAAAAATGCTTGGCAAGAGAGAAGGGCGTACTAGCAAATTTCCCCACGTTGGATGGCAGTATGAACGTCCTCAGGTCCTCTAGTAACCTTCAATTGCAATAATGATAAAAAACCGTAATTCAGGCAAAATTGAAGACCTACTTAAGTTGACGATCGGCATCAAGTTCTTCATCGATGTTGAGCTCGTGGTGCGTTGAACGAGTAGACAAAGGGACATATTTCTCGTTTTTTGAAAACCGTAGGCGAAGGGAGTGTGTTACGGTAGTCCTCGCCCAGTACTGCTGGATCGCGCAGAGGTGTGTCGCCATGGAACTCTTTGCACATTCCCCACTGGTAGTAAGCCAGAGAAAAAATAGGGCAAGGCTCGTCGCACAAGTCTGAGCCCTGCTCAGAGGAAGTTTGATATAAAAGAGTGCCTCTGAGAGCTCATGTATCAACTCATCGAGGCGTAGGTCGTACGATTCGCAAGGATCCGTATTGGTCGGAGGACGAACACTTGACACGAACGAATGGAGCTCTTTGATGGCCTTCCTTTGTCTTTCTGAATACGGCATTGCGGGTCGAGGCGTGTCATCTCCACAATCCTCAAGCCTTAGAAAGAGCAACAGGTTTTTCAGCATAAAGGAAGAATATTGGTACTCGGACTTGATTTCGCGATATTGGGATTTAGTACTACGTGTGATCCATCAGTCTCTGTAGTTTATAGCGTGAGTTTTAGATATCACTTACCCCACAGTGAGAGCCGTTTGTAATTCCTCATTTGCTGTAGATAAGAATGTATTGGCGTCTTCGATCATCTTGATAAACCTCTGACGTATTCGGCAGGATGCCCAATACAGGTGTTGCTTCTTAGATAGAGGTTGTTCGGGACCTGGTTTGGACTTCGAGCCACGAATTGGTGCCGGCAGAGCGACAAATGACCGCAGTTCTTGGATCGTACACCCCCTACTAACCTCAGCGTTTAACCAACGACCCCAGCCAATTTCCACTGCCCATCGTGGGCACAAAGATGAAACACCCGTAGGGACGGTGAATCGTTCGATGCAGTGTGCTTTACTGGGCAAACTATCCAACGGGGTCGCTGGGGCGGAGACTGGAGATGTAACTTCAACACGACCAGCCTTCGACTCTACGTGTTTATATGGGGATTGGGTCCACCCACTTTTCAACGTTTTGCAGTTACGATCGAGGGGGTCTGATCCTTGAGGTCGACAACTACTATTGTAATGATCCCGGACAGTATCAAAAGGGTCCTTTCCATGATACCAACGACCACAGACGGGACAAGCAACGCTTGGCGCAGGAGGTTGTATGCCGGCAATTGGCCCCGAAAACGTTTCTTTAGTGAAGACCGTCGGTTCCTGGTTAAATGGGATGTCCAATACCTCTACGCAATGATCAATTACCACTTGAAAGCTTCTCGTTCGTCTCTTTGCTCGTATGTCCTTCCCATTCAGCTTTTCTACGTGCATCGATTTCATGTGGGCTAGAAGTCGTCCAAGGGGTACAAACGCATCGCATGGGCGACAAATGATAAACCGGTGGTAGAGGTGAAAGGCAAGGTCCAAACTCGAAAGTACCTTGCATTGGCGGTCAACGTGAAGAGATGAACCAGCGGGCAAAGC